>LXOW01003449.1_pt1 | contig 20220 bp, 26 predicted proteins | sample 1368591 | NCBI WGS metagenome assembly LXOW01 (sample SAMN04884650, study PRJNA319009) | bovine gut metagenome | isolation source: Cow rumen | host: Bos taurus | place: Italy: Legnaro (PD) | collected 2014-07-09
CCGTAGCGGTGACGCCAGTGAACGGGGTATTGTGTAGCGTGTTCATCATATCACGTGCTGCGGCTAATTACAATCATTCTTCGGGGCACGGAAATCAAATTTTGCATGGCTGAAGTGAAAGTGAAAGACCACCGCACGTGTCGGTTATGGCCGACCCACGCGGTGGTTTGGTGATATAAAACAGGGGAGTAGCCAGTTATTGCTTCGGGCACTGCATCCCGGTTCCGTCAATAAACGTCTCGCCCTCGAGCAGCAGCTCGGAGATCGGGACGATCTCGTAGCCGTCGGCGAGCAGGGAGTCGAGAATGCCCGGCAGCGCCTCCGGCGTGTGCTCGGCGGCGTTGTGGAACAGCACGATGCTCCCCGCCTGCGCCTGCCCCAGCACGCGATTCTGGATCTCCGAGGCGGAGAGACCCTTCCAATCAAGACTGTCCACCGACCACTGGATCGGCTCGATGGAGAGGGAGCGGACGGCGAGGATCACGTGGTCGTCGTACTCGCCGTAGGGGCAGCGGAAGAGGCTGGGGCGCACGCCGGTGATGGCTTCGATGGCGTCGCTCGTCGCGGTGAGATCGGCGGTGATCTGTTCGGTAGAGAGCTTGGAGAAGTGGTCGTGGTGTGCCGAATGGCTCATGACCTCATGTCCCGCGTCGTGCAGCGCCTTGACCGATTCCGGGTAGCGCTCCACCCAGTCGCCCACGACGAAGAAGGTCGTGTTGATCCCGCGCTCGCCGAGGATGTCGATGAGCGTCTGCGTGTCCTCGTTGCCCCAGGCGGCGTCGAAGGAGATCGAGAGCCTGCGGTCGCCGCGCTGCACGCTGTAGACGGGAAGCTGCCGCTGCGTCGCTGAAGCCCCGACGATGGCGGGGCTGTTCACCGCCCAGAAGATCAGCGCCACCAGCCCCAGCATCCCGATCCCCGAGAGCACCCTCCGGTGCCTCTGGACAAACTTACGAAGATATAGCATGTCTATCCCTCCCTTTACCGCCAGACTATGCCGACAGGGGAGAAGTTAGAAGCACATCTCGGAGGTACTCGGGGTCACATTGGACGAGCTTCTTGCCGAGTTCGATCACAACAGCCTCACGACAAACGATCGGAAAACATATCGAAGCGGCATCTCTGCGCCGGAAAATGTCGTCAACAACTACCGAATCCGCACAGCTGCGAAAAATGCAGACGGTACAGGTTGTTTTTGAATGCTCTTCATGGTATCATTGCAGACAGATAAACACGAAACCGCAAACGACGTGAACGCACAGATAATGCCGCGATGTAGAGAGGGGATGCCTGTGACGATGAATATCAGCACGCTGGCTGTGCTCTTCCCGCTGCTGTTTTTGCTGCCTGGTCTGGCGTTTACCGTGGCGATCGATCCGTACCTCCAGAGGAGACAGCGGCTGATCCTGCTGAGCATCACGGCGCTGAGCCTCAGCCTGATCGGTCAAAATATGTGGGAAAACGCGCTGTTCGTCAGCCGTTCCCATCTGGCGCTGAAAAATATCCTGTCCGCATACGGCTATTCTGTCCGCCCTGTGATCCTGATCCTGTTTCTATGTATCATCCGCCCGGAGGGAAAAAATTGGCCCCGGTGGACGCTGGCGGGCGTTAACGCGCTGCTCTATTTCACCTCTCCCTTCACGAAGCTCTGCTTTGAGATCCGCCCGACGGATTTTGCCTCCCTGCGGGGGCCGCTGGGGTATACCTGCTTTGTAATCAGCGGGCTTCTGCTCCTTGAGCTGCTGGTTCGGACGATCCTTCGCTATCGGGCGTCGCGAAAGCTGGAGCAGTTGATCCCGATCTCCGTGGTGCTGATGATCGCCGCATCCGTCGCCCTGGACACGAGCGTGAGAATGGCGCAGCAGCCGATTGCCTTTCTGACCATTGCCATCGTGGCAGGCAGCGTATTCTATTATATCTGGCTCCATTTCCAGTTCGCCAGGGAACACGAAAAGGATCTGCAGGCCGCGCAGCGTATTCAGATCATGATGTCGCAGATCCAGCCGCACTTTCTGTTCAACGTCCTCAATACCATCCGCGCGCTGTATGCCAAGGATCCGCCTCTTGCCGACAGGACGCTGGAGGATTTCAGTACCTACCTGCGGCATAATCTGGAGTCCTTGAGCCAGACCGAGCTGGTTCCGATCAGCAAGGAAATGGAGCACACCCGGCTGTACGCGGAGATCGAAGCGCTGCGCTTTCCGAACGTCCGTGTGCAATACCACATCGAGGATGAAGGCTTTATGCTCCCCGCGCTCTCGATCCAGCCGCTGGTGGAGAACGCCATCTGCCACGGGGCGCGCAGCCGGAAGGACGGTCTGGTAACTGTTTCCACCTCCCGCGAAGGCGCGTTTCACGCTGTTACGGTACAGGACAACGGCGTTGGTTTTGATCCGAAGCAGCAGGCAAGCCCGGATGGCTCGCATATCGGCCTGCGAAACGTAAAAGAGCGTGTGGAGCAGATGTGCGGCGGTACGATGAGCCTGCATAGCGAGATCGGGAAGGGTACTACCGTCACCCTGCTGATCCCTGACGCAGACGCAAAGGAGAACCGGAAATGAAAGTCATTTGCGTAGACGACGAGCCGCTGGCCGTGGAATATACCCTGGGTCAGTGCGCGCGCCTGCCTGAGATCGACGAGGTGAAGGGCTTTACCGAAGCACAGTCCGCGCTGGACTGGCTCCGCGATCACCCGGCGGAGCTTGCGATTTTGGATATCAATATGCCGGAGATTGACGGCATCAGCCTCGCCGCCAGAATCAAGCAGGCGCGCCCCAGGACGGCGATACTGTTCCTGACCGCGTACAGGGAGTATGCCTTTGATGCTTACGCGGTGCATCCGACGGGGTACCTGCTCAAACCGGTGTCTCAGGAAAAGCTGGCGTCGGAGCTGCGTTACGCCTGCGGAGAGACGCACCAAGCCCCCCGGACCCACATCCGCATCAAGACCTTCGGTGCCTTTGATATCTATGTGGACGACAGGCCGGTCAGCTTCAAGCTGGCAAAAGCCAAGGAGATTCTTGCCTACCTTGTGGATAAACAGGGCTCGGGCGTCACGCGCGCGGAGCTTTTCGCCGCCGTATGGGAGGATCGGCTCTATGACCGCAAGATGCAGAAGCAGTTGGATACCTATATCCGCTCTTTGCGGGAGACGCTTCAGAAATACGGCATTCCCGAGATGATGGAGATGGAGAAGGGCATCCTTCGCGTCAGGCCGGAAGCATTTATCTGCGACGCCTATCTCTTCTACTCCGGAAACAGCGATGCGATCAACGCCTACCGCGGAGAATATATGAGCTCCTACTCCTGGGCCAATATGACAGAGGCGATCCTGTCCTGGAGAACGAACAAAAAAAGCTAAGGATACGCTGATTAAATCAACGTGTGCGGATTGGCGAGCAGATTTTTCGTCTGACGAAGCTTGAAAAGCGCAGGAATACTTTGTGTATTTCAAGCTTTTCAGGCAAAGTCAGGCGGAAAAGATGCCGCCAAGACGTGCGCGGGGATTTATTCAGCGCTTCCCTAAGGCTCGAAAAAACAAAACCGCTCTTTGTTCACAGTTTTTTGTGAAAAGGGCGGTTTTCTTTGGACATCCTTTGGACATGGCCTGCTACAATAAAAACAAGGCGAAAGCACAAAGAATAGTCTGCATAACAACGCTTGGAAAAGGAGAGCTAAAATGGCAGCTCGCGAAGAAGTACGCTCGTTAAGCCCGAATCAGCTCGAATCGGTCAGCGGAGGTACGGTCGCTCTTGGCGTGTACAGACTGGGTTTCCAGCATAAGAAAGAGTCGCTTGATTACTTCAGAGAGTGTGTCGGCGAGGAGACGTATCAGCTCGCCATGAACAGCGAGGCCGGGCGCGCGCATCATTATGCGGTTGCAAGGGCATTTTTGAACCAGACAGACTGGGAAAAGTTCGTGTGGATCGAGGAATTCGGTTCCCTGGACGGTTTCCCCGGGCAGTAAGGAGGCAGGACAATGGCAGAGAATACACAGACCGTATTTCGTAGAAAGACGCTCGAGCGCATCTCCTCCCCAGAACAGCTCACGGACTATCTCCGCGTGACGAACCCCGGAATCTGGGTCGTTCTTGTCGCCGTGATCCTGCTTCTGGCGGGCGTGTTTGCCTGGGCTATGGTGGGAACGCTGGAGACGAAGGCAGAAGTCAGGATCGTCGTATCCGAGCATACGGCGCAAATCGTTCCCCTCGGTTCGGAAAGGCTGGCGGAGGGTATGCCGCTTCGCGTGTCCGGACAGGAGGTTCAGATCGCTTTTGCGCAGACGGATGAATACGGGCGCTCCGTCGGCGCGGCAGAAGTGAACCTGCCGGACGGCACCTATGACGGCATTGTCGTAACAGAGTCAATCCATCCCATCAGATTTCTGCTGGAAAGCAGATAAATCAGTTAGGAACTGTGAAGAAATAAGTTGGACAAAGATGGCTTAGGATTTTTTGCCTGTAGCAAGGCGACAAATCGCAGGAATACTTTGTGTATTTCAAGATTTGGCAACGCAGCTACAGGCGAAAAAGACAAGCCAGATTGTTCAAGTTATTTTGGAACAGTTCCTTAAGTTAAGAGTGAGAAGTCAGGAGCTGCGCTTTTTCAATCCGTTGCGAAGCAACACAGTAAACTCCAAACTCCTAACTCTTAATTCCTACCTCCTAACTCTTGCTTCCGAAAGGAATATTAGACTATGAAGGCAGCGAAGACCAAAGGCGTCGTGAAGGTTCCTGTGGTCATGCAGCTGGAGGCGCTGGAATGCGGCGCGGCGGCACTGTGCATGGTGATGGCCTATTACGGCAAATGGGTGCCGCTGGAGCAGGTGCGTCTGGACTGCGGCGTCTCCCGCGACGGCAGCAAGGCCAAGAATATTTTCCTTGCGGCGGAGCACTATGGCCTTGAAGTCAAGGCCTTCCGCATGAGTCCGGAATCTCTCAAGGAAAAAGGGCTGTTCCCCTGCATCATTCACTGGAATATGAATCACTTTGTGGTGCTGGACGGCTTCAAGGGGAAATGGGTCTATCTCAACGACCCCGCCAGAGGTGAAGTCAGGGTAAGCTGGGAGGAATTTGACAGATCCTTTACCGGCGTCACAATCATCCCTGTCCCCGGAGAGAACTTTGAGGCGGGCGGCAGGCGCAAGAGCACCGTCGAATTTGCCCGAAAGCGTCTGATCGGCGCCGGAGCGGCGGTAGCCTTTGTGATGCTGACGACCGCGATCAGTTATCTCTTCGGCATCGTCAACTCCGTCACATCACGGATCTTCATGGATCGGCTGCTGACAGGAATCAACAGGGACTGGCTGTATCCCTTCCTCAGCGTGATGATCGTTCTTGCCGCAATCCAGCTCATTGTGGCCTGGGCGCAGACGATCTATTCCCTGAAAATAAACGGCAAAATGGCTGTTATCGGCAGCACGACGTATATGTGGAAGGTGCTGCGGCTGCCCATGGAATTCTTCTCCCAGCGGCTGGCAGGCGATATTCAAAGCCGGGCGGGCATGAACGCCTCCATTGCCGGGACGCTGGTGAACACCTTCGCGCCGCTGCTGTTAAATACCGCAATGATGGTGTTCTATCTGGTACTGATGCTGCGGCAGAGCCCGCTCCTTTCGCTGATCGGCATCGTGACGCTGGCGCTGAACGCCGTCATGGCCCGCGTGATTTCGACAAAGCGCATGAACATCACCCGCGTGCAGATGCGCGACGCGGCCAAGCTGGAGTCCACCACGGTCACGGGCATCAGCATGATCGAGACGATCAAGGCCAGCGGCGCGGAAAACGGCTTCTTCCAGAAGTGGGCGGGCTATCAGGCGTCGGTGAACGCCCAAAACGTCAAAGCGGCCAAAACCAATCAATTCATCGGCATGATCCCGGCCTTCTTCTCCGCGCTGGCAAATTACGCCGTGCTGGTGGTGGGCGTGTGGATGACGATGAGCGGAGCCTTCACCCTCGGCGCGGTGCTCATGTTCCAGGGCTTTCTGGGTTCCTTCATGTCCCCGGCTATGTCGCTGATCAGCGCCGGGCAGACCATTCAGGAGATGCGTACCCAAATGGAGCGTGTGGAGGACGTGATGGAATACCCCACGGATGAAAACGTGGAGGAGCGCGAGACAGAAGTGACGGAGCTGGCAAAGCTGAGGGGCAACGTGGAGCTGAGGAATATCAGCTTCGGCTACTCCCGGCTGGAAGCGCCGCTCATTGAGGACTTCTCTCTTTCCCTGAAAACGGGGCAGCGGGTGGCGCTGGTCGGTTCCTCCGGCTGCGGGAAATCCACGATCTCCAAGCTGATCTCCGGACTGTATCAGCCGTGGAGCGGCGAGATCCTTTTTGACGGCAAGCCGAGAGCCGCCTATCCCCGCGAGGTCATGGCGGGCTCTCTTGCCGTCGTCGATCAGGACATCATCCTCTTTGAGGACACCGTGGCGAACAACATCAAGATGTGGGACGATTCCATCCAGGACTTCGAGATGATCCTGGCCGCGCGGGACGCGCAGCTTCACGACGACATCACGGCGCTCCCCGGCGGGTATCAGCACAAGCTGATCTCCGGCGGCAAGAACTTCTCCGGCGGTCAGCGGCAGCGGATGGAGATCGCCCGCGTGCTGGCGCAGGATCCGACCATCATCATTCTGGACGAGGCGACTTCCGCCCTGGATGCCCGGACGGAATATGAGGTGGTCAACGCCATCCGGGATCGGGGCATCACCTGCATCGTCATCGCGCACCGGCTTTCCACCGTCCGCGACTGCGACGAGATCATCGTTCTCGACAAGGGCAAGGTCGTCGAGCGCGGCACCCACGACGAGCTGATGGCACGAGGCGGCGCATACGCCGACCTGGTGGCGAACGAGTAAGGGGGCGACGGTATGGGATGGTTTGAAAACCAAATCGAAGAACGCAGGACTGCCGATCAGCAGCTTTTGGAGGATTCCTTCGTCAAGATCGCCGGCGTCGTGCTGGGACAGCGCACGGCGCAGAGGATCGGCGACGAACGGATCGTCACGAAAGGCGCCATTGACGAGATTCTAAAATACTATCACTGTAAACCGGTCGAGGTGCCGGAAGAGATCAAAACCGCGGAGGAGCAGTTGGATTTCAGTCTTCGTCCCCACGGGCTCATGCGCCGGAGTGTGGAGCTGACAGAGGGCTGGTACAAGGACGCTTTCGGCCCGATCCTCGCCTTCACGAAAGAAGACGGCCTGCCCGTGGCGCTGCTGCCGGGGACGATCCTCGGCTACGGCTTTACGGACCCGGCAAGCGGCGAGCACAGACGGCTGAACGCGGAAACCGCCGCGCTCTTTGACAAGGAGGCAATCTGCTTCTATCGCCCCCTCCCGCAGAAGAAGCTCGGCATCCCCGATCTGCTGCTCTACACGAAGCGCTGCATCAGCCTGAGCGATAGCGCTATGATCGCGGCGGCGACCCTGGCTGTGACGCTGGTGGGTCTCATCATGCCCCGGATCACAAGGGCGCTGACCGGGCCGGTGCTCTCAAGCGGCAGAGCAAACGCCCTGATCGGGATCGCGATCTGCATGATCTGCGTGTCCCTCTCCTCGCAGCTTCTCAGCAGCGTCAGGGGCTTTGTCCAGAGTCGGCTGGATGTGAAGACCTCCCTGGGCGTGCAGGCGTCCATGATGATGCGCCTGCTGTCCCTCCCGGCAGAATTCTTCCGCAAATACAGCCCCGGCGAGCTGAAAAGCCGCGCCATGTCGGTCAATCAGCTCTGCTCCATGCTGATGAGCATGGTCATGAGCACGGGTCTTACCTCACTGAGCTCCCTGCTGTACGTTGGGCAGATTTTCCGCTTCGCCCCGGCGCTGGTGATCCCCTCCCTCGTGATCGTGCTGGTGACGGTGACCTTCTCCATCGTCTCCACGCTGACGCAGATCCGCATCAACCGCAGGAAGATGGAGCTCAGTGCGAAGGAATCCGGCATGAGCTACAGCCTCATCACCGGCGTGCAGAAAATCAAGCTCTCCGGCGCGGAAAAGCGGGCTTTTGCCAAATGGCTGGATATGTATGCCGAGGGGGCGGAGCTTCAGTATAACCCGCCGATGTTCCTGAAGCTCAACGGCGTGATCTCGACGGCCATCAGCCTGGTATCCAACATCGTGCTCTACTACCTCGCCGTTGAGAGCAATATCGGCCAATCGAGCTACTTTGCCTTTACAGCCTCCTACGGGATGCTGATGGGCGCGTTCATGTCTATATCCGGCATTGCGCTGTCAGCCGCGCAGATCCAGCCCATTCTGGAAATGGCGGAGCCGTTTTTGAAAACCGAGCCGGAGACGGCGTCAGGCAAGGAGATCGTCACCCGCCTGAGCGGCGGCATCGAGATGAATCACGTCTCCTTCCGCTATGAGGAGAACGCGCCGTATATCATCAACGACCTCTCGCTGAAGATCAGACCCGGCGAATACGTCGCCATCGTGGGGCGAACCGGCTGCGGCAAGTCCACCCTGGTGCGGCTGCTGCTGGGCTTTGAGAAGCCGGAGAAGGGCGCGATCTACTATGACGGCAGGGACATGGAGGGTCTCGATCTGCCTTCCCTGCGCCGGAAGATCGGCACCGTCATGCAGGACGCGGGACTGTTCCAGGGGGATATCTACTCCAACATCGTCCTCACCGCCCCGGAGCTGACGCTGGACGACGCCTGGGAAGCGGCGGAAAAGGCCGGCATCGCCGACGACATCCGCGCCATGCCCATGGGGATGAATACCATGGTCTCCGAGGGGCAGGGCGGCATCTCCGGCGGGCAGCGCCAGCGGCTGATGATCGCCCGCGCCATCGCGCCGAAGCCGAAGCTGCTGATTTTCGACGAGGCCACCTCCGCCCTGGACAACAAGACGCAGAAGCAGGTCTCCGAGGCGCTGGACGCCATGGGCTGCACCCGCATCGTGATCGCCCACCGGCTGAGCACCATCAGGCACTGCGACCGCATCCTCGTGCTCGACGGCGGAAGCATCGTGGAGGACGGCACCTACGACGAGCTGATCGAAAAAGGCGGCTTCTTCGCCGAGCTGGTGGAGCGGCAAAGACTGGATGCAGCGGGATGACCCGATGAACAGTAAAAGGAGGAAAAGCGCATGAACGAAGAAAAAAAGGCTCTGACCCCCGACGAGCTGGAAGTAGTCTCAGGCGGAGACGCTGCGGCGGCTGAAACCGTCGTCGCGTACTATGAGGACGGGCATCCGGAGTACCTGATCCCGGAGGGTGACGGCGTCACCTTCCGCACCCTCCGGGGCGCAGTCTATTATCTGGGCGACGACGGCGTATACCGCAGCAGGGAGTATGCGCAGCTCTACGCCATAAACCCGGTTCTGTAAGAAAGGAGCGCGCACCATGGAAAACAGATCTGAACCGACCCCGGAGATGAAAGCAAAGCTCGAGGAGCTGAGAACAAAGGCCGCAGCACATGAGGTGCAGGAGCTGTCCGTTGACGACCTGGATAACGTCTCGGGCGGCTGCGCTTACATCGACGGCGTGGCCTATGTCTGCGTCAACGACCCCGATTGGGGCACGATGTCGGTGGACGATTACTATGACCTCGTGAAGTGGACGTATGACAGTTTCGGCCTTGATGTTGCCGTCGGTTTTGCGCTGGATATTTACCCGTCGGTTTTTATCGAGGAGGCGCTGCGTACCGGCGGGCTGGAGTATATGCGCGACACCCTGAGATCAAGAATTGTTCATTATTTTACTGGGGACAACTTCAATCCATTCAGCATTTGGGGCACCTGGAACTGATCGCTGCCTTTAGGCAACAGCGGCTGGATACGGCGGGATAAAGCAAGAGGAGAAAAAGGTGGCTTACTATATCTTACAAAACGGATTTGAACTGTGCGGGTGGAAGGGGCTTCCCTTCGCTCTGCGCTATCCCAACCCTCGCTTTGCGGACTTTTTCGACCGGGAGGAGTACCGCCTGGTGTATCAGCTCGACGGGAAACACGACATCGAAGCGGAAAGCCTGACAGATTCCCAGAAGAAGCTGCTGGAGAAGCTCATCGAGCGGGGCATCGCCGTTGTCGGCGACGGCACCCGGACACTTGCGCCGTCACAGGCATACAAAAGCTACCCCGCCATGTACAAGAACAGCGTGCTGTGGTCAATCACGGGACGGTGCAACTACAACTGCCGCCACTGCTTCATGTCCGCGCCGGACTACAGGGGCGAGGATCTGACGATGGAGCAGAGCCGCCGCATTCTGGACGGTCTGGTGGAATGCGGTATCCGCTGCGTGTCGCTGACCGGAGGCGAGGCGCTGGTACACCCCCGGTTTTATGACATTCTCGACGAGATCGCGCATCGGGGTCTCGTGCTGGAGACCCTGTACACCAACGGCGAGCTGGTGGACGGGCATCTGCTGGATGAGCTGGAGAAGCGCAGGCTGCGCCCGGCCTTCCATCTCAGCTACGACGGCGCGGGCTGGCACGACTGGCTGCGCGGCGTCCCCGGTGCGGAGGAGGCGGTGCTGCGCGCCTTTCGGCTGCTGCACGAGCGCGGCTGTCAGACCAGCACATCCATGTGCCTGCACCGGCACAACATCGGCGTGCTGAAGGAGAGCATCGAGCTGCTCTCCGCCGAGGGGGTGGTCCACGTCAAGATGAACGTTGCCTCTCCCACGGGGCGCTGGAAAAATGAGTCCGAGCATTTCATCTCGCAGGACGAGGCGTTCGAGGCGATCGAAGCCTATCTGCCCCAGTATGTGGCGGACGGCATGCCCGTCTCGGCGCAGTTTTGCGGCTTTATCGACTTCAACAAAGAGACGCGCCGGATCATGATCCCCTTCCAGAAGTTTTCCGGCGCGGAGGGCGGCGAGCGGGCCTACGCCTGCGGCGCGGTGAAGAACAGCATGTACATCTCCCCCACGGGAAAGGTCTTGCCCTGCATGACGCTGGGCGGCACGGCCATAGAGCCCCTGTTTGAATCCGCGCTGGAGAAGCCGCTTTCCGAGATTCTGTCGGATTCCCACTATCGGGACATGTGCCTTGCGAAGATGGGCGAGTGCATCGACCACAACGAAAAATGCCGGGATTGCCAATATCGCCTGGCCTGCGGCGCCGGCTGCCGCGCCTGCGCCTGCGGAGAGACAGGCACGGACTACCTGGGCATTGACGAAGATGCCTGCCGCTTTTTCAAGGGCGGCTGGTATGAGAGGGCGCTGGCTCTGATCGAGCGGTACAAGGACAGCTTTCCGCCCGCGCCGGACAGGGAGCCAGAGAGCGGCATAGCCGCTTTGGAGAATGCTGAACATACAAGGAGGATGGAAACATGATGAACAAGGAGAAGCTGGAGCAGCTCATGGCCATTCTGGGTGAGCTGACCGAGGAACAGAAGGCAGTGCTGACCGAGGCGCTGGAGAAACCGATTGGCGACAGGGAGCTGTTCGAGAAGCTGGGCGGCGTGGAGGAGGGCAGGTTTGCGCAATACCTCAAAGCCGTCGCTGCGGAGAAGGAAGACGAGGTGTTGGCGCAGCCGCTGTCTCCGGAGGAGTTGGAGGCCGTTTCCGGCGGCGATCAGGATGCCGACCTCACTAACTGCGTCAGGTATTCCGAGCGGAACATCTACCTCGGCGGTTTCCCGAATTGCGCGGCTACCGTGGAGGATGGCAGTTGGTGCGACACAAACGACGCATGCTACCACAGTATGGTCGGGTATTATATTATGACAGAATGCAACAAGGCCTGGCACTGACGGCGAGCCGGTCGGCAAGCCACTGAATACCCGGCAATCAAAAACCGAAAAGGAGAAAACCCAACATGGAAAAAAACATCGAATTGAATCTGAGCGACCTCGAGGCCGTTTCCGGCGGCAACTACGAGGGGCCCATCTCCTACAATGAGATCGACGAGAAGGCTCGGCTGTTGGACTGGATCCGGGACACCTACGGTCTGGAGAACGCCTGCTGCGCGGCGGGCGGCTTCTACTGGGACGACGCGGCGACGGAGGTTTTCCGCACCCAGGGCGGCTTCATGTGGGGACAGTATGTGAAGGCGCACTACAATCCCCGCGCGGGACTGGACAGATAAGGAAGCGCTGATTAAATCGACGTGTGCGGATTGGCGAGCAGTTTTTTCGTCTGACGAAGGCTGAAAAACGCAGGAATACTTTGTGTATTTCAAGTTTTTCAGCCAAAGTCAGGCGGAAAAGATGCCGTCAAGACGTGCGCGGGGATTTATTCAGCGTTTCCATAAGGAAAGACGGAAAGAACGAAGCAGAACGCGACAGATTTCCAAAGGAGGTTTGAACCATGGTAAGCAAGAAAAAGCTGGAGCAGCTCATGGCCATTCTGGGTGAGCTGACCGAGGAACAGAAGGCAGTGCTGACCGAGGCGCTGGAGAAACCGATTGGAGACAGGGAGCTTTTTGAGAAGCTGGGCGACGTGGACGAGGGCAGGCTTGCGCAATACCTCAAAGCCGTCGCCGCGGAGGAGGAAAACGAGGTTTTGGTGCAGGAGCTCTCGCTGGAGGAATTGGCCTCGGTAGCCGGCGGAGGTGATCCTTCCGATGTCAACTGCACGACCCAAGTGTATGGACGGAACATTTATCATGGCGGTTTCCCGAATTGCGCGGCGACGGTGGAGGACGGCAGTTGGTGCGGCCAGAATGATGCCTGCTACAACATCTCCGTGATCTACAAATTCATGGCAGATTGCGGTAAGGCGTGGAAATAAGGAACTGTGAAGAAATAAGTTGGACAAAGATGGCTTAGATACGCTGAATAAATCCCCGCGCACGTTGATTTAATCAGCACTCCCCTGATCTCCTCCCTGAAACAGGAGAAGTACCCCTCAGCGGGCGCGAGCCGAGGCATGTATCGTAAACGCAGAGTTGTTTACGATACAAAAAATTTGAAGGAGGCCAAGCACATGAAGGAAGAAAAAAAGGCTCTGACCCCCGACGAGCTGGAAGTAGTCTCAGGCCGGACCCGCGCGCCTGCTATTTCTTCAAGCATATAGGGGAACAGGCGGTCAGGGATGCGGCTGAGGCGGCAATCAGAAGGTATGTGAAGACAGGCCGGCAGAGCCCTTGACGCGCAGACGGACGCGGAGGTACAGCTATGATGGACAAGGCAGCACGACGCTACATTTTGACCCCCGCATGGTCTCTCCGGGGCTGGAAAAAGCTGCCCTACGCGGTGCAGCACCTGTACGCGCCGAGGACGGAGTTTTTCACGGAGGACGACTGGGCGCTGTTCTCCGCCTGCGACGGGCAGACGGATATCGACTGGGCGGGGCTGACCGCCGCGCAGCGCGGAAGATACGAGCACTGGGAGCAAAGCGGCTTCATCCGCCGCGCCGGGGACGGCGAAGGGCTGCGCCCCGAGCAGGAATACCGCTTCTATCCCGCCCGCTTCAAGGAGAGCGTGCAGTGGTCGATCACCGGGCGCTGCAACTATAAATGCCGCCACTGCTTCATGTCCGCGCCCCACGCGGCCCAGGGCGAGCCGAGCTGGGAGCAGCTCATGACCATGCTGGACGCCTTCGAGCGCTGCGGCGTCCGCAACCTGAACCTGACCGGCGGCGAGCCCATGGTCCGCCGGGACTTCTGGGAGCTGGTGGACGAGATCCGGGCCCGGGGTCTCAGCATCTCCACGCTGTACTCCAACGGCCTTCTCATCACCGACGCCTTTCTGGACGAGCTGGACAGGCGGCGCCTGCGCCCGTCCATCCAGTTCAGCTTTGACGGCGTGGGGCACCACGACTGGATGCGGGGCGTGGCCGGGGCGGAGAAGGCCGTGCTGGACGCGCTGAGGCGCTGTCAGGAGCGGGGCTTTCCCACGAGCGTCTCGATGGTGGTCTGTCGGGAGAGTATCGGCAGCCTCCGCGAATCCGTGAACCTTATGGCCTCCCTCGGCGTGCGGAGCATGAAGGTCGGCAACGCCTCGCCCCAGGGCGAGTGGCGCAGCGAGCCGGAGCACTATCTGGCGCAAGCCGAGCTGTATGAGGCGTTTTTGGCGTACATCCCCCAATACTTTGCCGACGGCAAGCCCCTGACGCTGGGGCTGGAGGGCTTTTTCTCCTGCGATACGGAGAGGGGGAGGCTGCTTTCCCTCTACGAGAAGGATATCCCGGAGGCGGACTTCGGCAGGGCGACGATGTGCGGCCATGTGCGCCGGAGCCTCTACGTCAGCCCCAGGGGGAACGTCCTGCCCTGCATGAGCATGGTGGGCACGCCGATCGAGGAGAGCTTCCCCAACATGCTCCAAACGCCGCTGGAGGAGATTCTCGACCGGGATAGCCTCTACATGGACATAATCAACTTCCGCATCAGCGACTTTATGGCGCACAACTCGGAATGTCAGACCTGCGAATACCGGACGGCCTGCTGCGGCGGCTGCCGCGCCGTCGCCGTGCGGGACGGCTCCACGGATTATCTCGCAAAGGACCCCGTCGCCTGCGAATACTTCAAGGGCGGCTGGAAGGACAGAAAGGACGCGGTGCTCAGAAGCATTGGACAGTTATAAGAATTCACATCTTTTGCACGGGAGGGTATCATGGCAATCGACAGAGAAGAACTGAAAAAGAAGGCGATGGAGGCCGCGAGCGCGGAGGAGGTCATGGATATCGTCAGGGCCGCCGGAGAGGAGATCACGGCGGAGGAAGCGGAGCATATCTTCAAAAAGGCGCAGGAGAAAAAGGCGGACAAGGAGCTCTCCCTTGACGAGCTGGATGCGGTTTCCGGCGGGGAGGATCGAGACTGGGCTGCGGATGGCTGTGCGGCAACCGTGGAATACGGAAGCCATTGCAGGTCGAATGATATGTGCTATTGGATCGATGTAACCTATGACCGTGAACCTACAAGCTATCTGTGCCCGAATTGCGGACAACACATGTATCTTCACGAGAAGGAATACACGGGCAACTTGGGCAGCGGTCCTATTTATAAGAATTGGTACAGATGTAAGTTTTGCGGATGCATCCAGTCGGAATATCAGCTAAAGAATCCATAACGGATCCGCCCATGCCAAATAGCTGAAAAGCATCAGGCAGAGTGAAAAGGAGGCAGGAACATGAAAATCACCGACGAACTGAAAGCAAAGCTCCTCGCCGCGCAGAGCGCCGGGGAAGTGACCGCGCTTCTCGAGGCGGAGGGGCGGGNNAAGCCCGCCGCGAGGACGACGGAGCGCTCTCTCTGGACGAGCTGGAGGCCGTCAGCGGCGGCAACCGCGACTGGGTTAAGGAGGGCTGTGCCGCCACCGTCGAGGCCGGCAGCGACTGCTGGGGCACCGACGCCTGTGATTGGGTAATGGTGGAGTATGACTATTTTAATCCTGAGCAAAAATGCCCGAATTACCCCGGAATGCATAAGGACGAACTAGTGTCGCGCCAAACCGGTACGGTGCTTGGGGTACCGACCTACACGGCGACATACCGCTGCATATACTGCGGACGCACCTATCACGGGGGAGGAGTGGATCAGACGCCCGTAGGCCCGGGACCTTTTATTGTGGACTGAGAGTGGTCAGCAGAAATCTATACCCACAAAGCATGGACGCGCTGCTGAAAAACATCAGGCAGAGTGAAAAGGAGGCAGGAACATGAACATCACTGACAAACTGAAGGCAAAGCTCCTCGCCGCGCAGAGCGCCGGGGAAGTGGCCGCGCTTCTCGAGGCGGAGGGGCGGGAGCTCAGCCCGGAGGACGCCGCGCGTATCTGGGAGGGGCTCGAAGCCCGCCGCGAGGACGACGGAGCGCTCTCTCTGGACGAGCTGGAGGCCGTCAGCGGCGGCGCAGACCGCGACTGGCTTAAGGATGGCTGCGCGGCGACGGTGGAACCGGGCAGTGACTGCTGGGGGACTGACAGCTGCTCGCTGCTGCCTGTTACCTATGACCACATGCCGGAGAAGGTGTGCGAAAAATGCGGCGGCTATATGTATGCCGGTACCGGCGCCTACAGTGTAAACGGCTACATATGCAGCAACTGCAACCGGACATGGGAGATGGGCAGTCCGCGGCTGCCGTTAAACCCGCTGCCGCCTTCTGTACCCTGATAGGCGCAAAACCATTTCTGTACAATCGGCAAGGCTGCAAAACCGAAGTCCGGAGGCAGAGGCGGCGTACAGGCACACAACGGGAAAAGATGGTTCTACAGTGGAGCAATCACGATGAAAGAGGACAAAAGCATCGAACTGAACGCAGACCAGCTCGGCGAGGTCGCCGGCGGCGTCAGCAAGCCGAAGCAGGATTTCGGCAAGACGGCGGTGAACTGCCCGAGCTGCGGCGCGGAGAATGAGCTTCCCCTGCTCATCCGCCCCGGCCAGATCCTCAACTGCTGCAAATGTGGGGCGGAAATCGAAATCTGACCGTATGAACGGAGAACAGCCGCTTTGTCCCCGGGCATAGACCCCCGGCGGCAGAGCGGCTGATTGGGAGAAAAACTATGGATACAAAAGGCATCCTGCTATGGGTGGGCTTTGCCGTCATCTGCGCGGTCATCTATCTGGTGTCCCGGCGCATGAAAAAGCAGATCGAGGAACACGGGATCGAGACCACCGGCGTAATCTCCCGCATTGAGGATGTGGGAGCGTCGGATGAGATCGACCTTCGCTATTACGCGCGCTATCGCACCGAGGACGGACAGGAGATCGAGGGCATCCTGTCAAACCCCGGCTCAGACCTTGAAGCGGGCCAACAGGTTCGCCTCAAATATCACCCGAAGTTTAAGGCCAACGCGAGGCTGATCCGATGAAGGAGCCGCAGATGGAGGTTAAACCGAACGAGGCATTCCCTCTGGACGCAGCGCGCGTCGATCAGGTCGGGGAAGCCGTGGAGGAGTATCTTTCGGTATTTAAAGCAGAAAGAAGGCTCGCCCTCAGAGTGAAGCTGGCCGTGGAAGACCTGCTCTGCCTTGTCCTGCAAAACAGCGGCACACCGAGAAGCTGCCGCCTCCTGTTTCAAAAGCGCTTTGGCAGCGGGAACATTCAAATCGCTTATGACGGGGCGCTGTTCAACCCCCTGACGGCTGAGAGGGATGAGTTCACGGAGATCCTGCTGAAGAATCTGGGTCTCCCCTGCGAGTGGGAATACCGGAACAACGAAAACCGTCTCACGATCCATGTGCAAAGGAGACGAAACAGCAACACACTCCCCCTGCTCCTTGCGATCGCTGCCGCCATGCTCCTCGGCGCACTCAGCGGCTTTTGAAGACGTGTTCCGCTATGGCGATACGATACTGGAGGAGGAATATCTGCGCGGGGTGGAACTCACGCTCCCCCTTCTCGGGAATGATGAGATTACCGTTCTGCCGGAAATCGAGCTGGTTTCCGCTGCGCCGATTCGCAGCTATGAGGTCAAATACTCTGCAGGACCCGGCAGACATATCATTCCTGCCAGAATTTCGGAAACCGTGCGCTCGCAGATACAGGAAATTGGGAAGCGGCTCTACAGGGAGCTGAACTGCCGCGGGTGCGCCCGGATTGATTTCATCGTGGACAGCAGGAAAGGCCCGGCTGTGCTGGAGGTCAATACCGTGCCCGCACTGACGGCGACCAGCGCTCTGCCGGCGTCTGCCAAAGCGGCGGGACTTTCCCTTGAAGATCTGATAATAAAAATCATATCATACGGTCTGCATAACAAAGCGACCGGGAGGAACAGATGAGAAAGACAATTTGTATGCTGTTGGCCGTCTGCATGGCGTTTTCGCTGTGCGCCTGCGGCGCGCAGCCGGGTACGCCCGCCGCTCCGGAGGCGTCAAAGGAGTGGACGCGCGCGGGCTATTTCATGGACGAAAACGAAAACCTGCTCTCCGTCACCCGGATGGAGGATATCGACGAGCCGGGCTGGTACGTCGGCCTGATGCTCGGGGAGATCATGGGCGGCAGCACGCTCCCGCAGGAATACGGCACATTGCACGGCAATCTGAACGCCTGGGACGAGAGCGCCGAGCCTTTGATCGTCACCGTGTCCGAGGAGGGCGAGGACGGCCTGCTGCTCACCCTCGAGGGCGGCGAGAGCTACCACTTCACGCCCTACGAGATGCCGCAGGCCACGATCATCGTGACCGTCAACACGGAGGGCTGGGGCAATATTGACTACGCCGAGGGTGAAGAGGCTCCGGAGATCGACACGGAGTACCCCATGCAGTCTGCGTATATCGGTCTGGCCGAGCCCGCCACGCACACCTTCGTCGCCTGGCCGCAGGCGGGCAGCCTGTTCGTAAAATGGACGAAGAACGGCGAGGACTTCTCCACCGAGCCGGTCATCACCGTGCTGCTGGATGAGAGCGCGGACTACATCGCCGTGTTTGAAGAAGATCCGGGCTGGCAGAATCCCGTGATGAACTTCGTCGGCGAGTATCAGTGCGACCGCGCGCACGCCCTGGTGGAGTGCTTCGGGAATGACGAGGCGTGGATCACCATCGAGTGGGGCGGCAGCGCCCGTGAATTTGCCCGCTGGAGCATCCTCGGCCGTCTGGATACCGAGACGCTGACCGTCGCATACGAAGGCGCCAACAAGGCGATCGTCACCGTTGACGACAGCGGCGAGGAAAGTGCGGAAGACGTATATACGGACGGCACCGGCACGATCAGCTTCCACGACGACGGAACCTTTACCTGGCATGAGGATCAGTCCGAGTACGGGGTCGATATGCTGTTCGAGTGGCTCCCGACAGACCCGGCCTCTGACAGACAGGACGGATAACATTTTGAGGAACGCTGACGCAAGCAAAACAGTTGAGGTTCTCTTGCCATGACACGAAGAACGAAGAAAAGGCTGCTATACTCCTCCGCCGGATGCCCGCTCGCCGGGGCGGGGATTTGTCTGCTGATGCAGCTATTTTCCCTTCTCCTTGTGGGAACGCCTCTCCCGCCAAGGAGTATTCTGATGATATACCTCGTCATCTCCGCAGGCTTGACCCTGTTTCTGGCGGTGAGCGGTTTTTCTCTGATCCGGCACGAGGGCTTCCGAGTGAGAAATATGGCGGGGATTGCTCTGGGCACCGGATGGATTGCGGGAAACCTGCTCTGCCTCGCACTTCTCCGCCTCGCGCCAGGCCATATCCTCTCTCTGTTCCCGGCGCTGCTCGGCTGCTATTTTGATTATCTGCTCTCGGGGATCCTTTTGGCAGGCTTCCTTGCCGCGAGGTACAAGCCGGGCTATGGCAAGGATTTCGTTCTCATCCCCGGCTGCTCCATCAGCAAACAGGGCGGTCTGCTGCCGCTGCTGAAGGGTCGGACAAACCGGGCGATACGCTTTGCCTGGGATCAGGAGCGCGCGACCGGAAAACCGGCGCGCTATATCCCCACGGGCGGGCAGGGGCCGGATGAGATTATGAGCGAGGGCTCCGCGATGGAGTTCTATCTGCTGTCCCACGGCGCGGAGCAATACGAGGTCATGCCGGAGAAGGCGTCTGTCAACACCTATGAAAATATGCTGTTTTCCAGAAAGCTCATTGACGAGGTGAAGCCCGAGGCCAAAGTATGCTTTGTTACCACCAATTATCATGTGCTGCGCAGCGGTATGCTGGCGCAAAAAGCAGGTCTCGACGCAGAAGGGCTTGCCAGCAGTACGAAATGGTATTTCTGGCCAAACGGATTTGCACGGGAGCTCGTCGCCATTCTAACCATGCTTCTCTGGTGGCATCTGGCGGCCGCTGTGCTGTGTTTCCTTTCCGCATGGCTTGTGATACAATAGAAATGCAAATTCAAATAAACAGGAGGATGCCACGATGCTGAATATCCAAAAGAAAACGACCGGAACCGGGCTTGAAATCTCTCTGGAGGGGCGGCTGGACACCACTACCGCGCCGGAGCTGGAGAGGGAGCTCAAGGGCTCGCTTGACGGTGTAAGCGACCTGACGCTGGACTTTGCCGGGCTGGAGTATATCTCCTCCGCCGGGCTGCGCGTGCTGCTTTCGGCGCAGAAGATCATGAACAAGCAGGGCAAAATGAGTATCAGGAACGTCAACGAGACCATCATGGAGATCTTCGAGGTCACCGGCTTTTCGGATATTCTGACCATTGAATAATATCCGGGTTGGGAGCTATGGACAGAAATCAAGAACTGTATGCTAAGCTGAGAAGCAAGCCCTGGCTTTTGCCCTCAGGCTTTGCCGTGCTGAGCCTGCTTGCCGCAGCCGCTATCGCGCTGGCGTTCATCAGCGGGCTGGATCGCCTGGAGGCGGATTGGGTATTCAATCTCGGCGTGGACATCCTAGGCGTTTCGATTTGCGCCGTGCTGTACTACGGCTGCATGAAAAGCGAGGACAGCGCC
>LXOW01214886.1_pt1 | contig 20217 bp, 19 predicted proteins | sample 1368591 | NCBI WGS metagenome assembly LXOW01 (sample SAMN04884650, study PRJNA319009) | bovine gut metagenome | isolation source: Cow rumen | host: Bos taurus | place: Italy: Legnaro (PD) | collected 2014-07-09
GCGCACGCTGAAATCATAATTACCAGGATAGCCGCCGATATGTTTGATGAGCACATCCACATCCTCACACTTAAAGCGATTCAACTCGCGGTACATCAACCGAAGGTCACCACCGTCGCAGTTACCACAGACAGCCCTAAAGGGTCTGAAGGCAGCCAGTTTTTCTGCCACTTCCACACTACCGATATCTCCAGCATGCCAGATCTCATCGCACGTTTCGAAGTAGTGCAGATACTTATCATCCCAATAAGCGTGGGTGTCGCTAAGAATACCTATCCGCTTCATAGTTTGAACTTCTTTCTAATAAACTCGGCAATAAGCTTTTCGGTTTCTGCAAGACCAAGGATACTGGCATCAATACATAGATCATAGCTCTCTGCAGCACCCCATTTCTTGCCTGTATAGTAATTGTAGTACTGCGCCCTGCAACTCTCTACATGTTCTATCAATTTACGAGCATGTTCTGAATCTATCTCTTTCACTTTCGACACCAATTGAATACGGAAATCCATAGAGGCTGTGATAAACACGTTTACTACATTATCGAAATCTCTCAGCACATAGTCAGCACATCTGCCAAGAAATACACAACTACCCTCTTGAGCTGCTTTACGGATGGCATCGCTTTGAAATTGAAACAGACTCTCCTGTGAGAAGTTCGAGCCATACAGGTTACCACCACTCAGATGGGGTGTCTGCACATTAAACAAGCCACGCAGGAAACCTTTCTTCTCGTCGTTCTGCTTGAAGAACTTCTCAGAGAATCCACTCTCCTTCGCAGCCAGATTCAACAACTCCCTATCATAGAACTTCGCATCGAAATCCTGTGCCAGCATCCGGCCTATCTCCTGACCGCCAGCCCCTACCTGTCTGCCAACATTAATAATCATATGCTTCATTGCTTCTTGAATTTGCTCATATACCATATCAGCATGGGTATCGTCATGGCGAACGATCCGAAGTCACTGGCCGGCATCGAGTACCATACACCATCAAGATCCCAAAACATGGGAAATATGTATGCCATCGGCAACAACAGGAACAACTGACGTGACAGCGAAAGGAAGATCGACACCTTCACCTTGCCGATGCTCTGAAAGAAGTGGGTAATCGTAGCCTGCGAACCGACGACGAAAAACACCAGCATGTCGAGTTTGATGCCTCGAGCTGAAAGTTCTATAAGCGTTTCGTCAGTGGTAAAAATGCGGGCGATCTCTCTGGGGAACAGCATCGATAATCCCCATCCCACCAATAGAATAGCAGTAGCACATCCGATGGCTATAAACAGGCAGCGCAACATACGGTCGTACTTCTCTGCACCGTAGTTATAACCCACAATGGGTTGCATGCCCTGGCACACACCCATCACGAACATAAAGAACATCATCACCACCGAGTTGGCGATCGAGTAAGCACCTACAGCCATATCACCGCCATAGCGCACGAACTGGTTGTTCATAAATATCACAATGACACAACTGGTCACATTCATCAGGAAGGGTGAGATACCAATGGCAATAATACTGGTCACCAACCGCTGTTTAAGTTTGTAGATGCCATGCTGCAGGTGCAGGATCTCATTTTGGTTTGAGAACAGCCACAACTGCCAGCACATCGCCATTGTCTGAGATGTCACCGTCGCTAAGGCCGCTCCTCGGATACCCCATCGGAACCACCACACAAACATCACCACCAGCACGACGTTCATCGCCACTGTAAACAATACCGAATACATAGCATGCTTAGGCTTTCCTGCTGCCCTGAGAACGGCATTCATACCAAAATACATGTGGGTCATCACATTACCCAGCAGAATGATGGTCATAAACTCACGGGCATAGGGCAGCGTCACATCACTGGCGCCGAAGAAATACAAGATAGGATCCAAGAACAACAGACAGATCACCATAAACGAAAAGCCAATAATCAGGTTCAGCGTCAGGGTATTACCCAGCAGATTCTGAGCGGTCGGGTAATCTTTCTGTCCTAACTTCACACTGATGGAGGCACTCGAGCCCACACCCACCGCTGCACCGAAGGCAGCACTCAGGTTCATGAAAGGGAACGTGATGCCCAGACCAGCAATGGCCTCCGGACCCACGATCTGACCGATCATCGCACGGTCAATGATATTATAGAGACTCGACGCCGACATGGCCACGATAGCAGGCAAGGCATACTGCCAAAGCAGTTGTCCTACAGGTTTCATTCCAAGTTCAAGCGCGGCTTGCTTATTATCCATTTACACCTATTTTATTATTGACGATGCAAAGGTACAAATTTTCCGCGATATGACCAAACAAACAATGGAACATTCCAAGAATTTTCCAGAAAGGTTTGGTTCACATGATTATTTTTACTACCTTTGCACTATGAATCACAACAGATACCTATATTGGCTCATCACATGCCTCTTGCTAACATTGGTCATTCCGCAATCAGTAATGGCCCATACGAGTCAGAAGACGAAGTATCCTGGTGGGAGATACTATATTTGGCGTTATACCCTTAAGGATAAGCAGGGTTCTCCCTATTCCATTGACCACCCTGGACGTTTCCTCTCTCATAAAAGCATTGAACGTAGGAAACGTCAGGGATTAAAGGTGGACTCGACAGACTTACCTGTGAGCAACCGCTATCTGAGACAGATCGAGAAGGTATCTGCAGAAACCGTTCGCGAATTAAAGAAACGCTCTACGGAGTGGGTTATTATTGGAACTTCCCGCTGGAACAACACCGTACTAGTGCGTGCTAATGACACCACCCTACTCCAACGGATTGCAGCCCTTGATTGTATGCGCAAGGCTGAGCATGTATGGACTTCGCCTGACAGTATCCCACGGATGATACGCCAGAAAGCCCACGACACGTTTAACCCCTGGGACAGTGTGAGGGGGGAGCACTACGGCTGCGGTAAAGAACAGATCGAGATGCTGCTCGGACAGCGCCTCCACAACATCGGGATGAAGGGGCAAGGCATGACCATCGCCGTACTCGATGGCGGATTCCAGAATGCCGATGCTATCCCCACCCTGCAGCATATCAACATTGCAGGCTATAAAGATTTTGTCTTCCCCAATAGTCCCTACTTCTTCCAGGAGACTGATCACGGTACAAAGGTACTCTCCGCCATGGGTGCCAATGAGCCACAGGTACTCGTGGGAACAGCGCCAGAAGCCCGTTACTGGTTACTGCGCTGCGAAGATCAGCAATCGGAACAGCCTGTAGAAGAAGACTATTGGGCAATGGCTGCAGAATATGCAGATTCACTGGGCGCAGATATCATCAGTTCAAGTCTGGGTTACAATGATTACGATGATTTCCCCGGTTATTACCACCAACGTGATCTTGATGGGCAAACGGCTCTTATTAGTCATACCGCCTCTATGCTGGCACAAAAAGGTATCATTCTCGTCAACTCAGCAGGCAACTCAGGCATGGGGCCTTGGAAAAAGATTGCTTTTCCTGCCGATGCAGACAATATCCTAACGGTGGGAGCCTTGAATATGGAGCAGAAGAATGCCCCATTTAGTGGCGTAGGACCAACACAGGACGGACGAGTGAAACCTGATGTTATGGCACTGGGTAGCCCAACCGCCCTGATCTCCGGTCGTGGTACCATTGTCAGAGATATGGGCACCTCATTCTCTACACCTGTGGTAGCAGGACTGGTGGCTTGTCTCTGGCAGGCATTCCCTCAGAAGACAGCGTTGGAGATCATTCAACTGGTTCGCCAAGCCAGTAATAGCTACCAACATCCAGACAATATTTATGGTTATGGCATGCCCAATTTCTGGCGGGCGTATATGGTGGGAAGTTTAGAAGTGAAGAGAGAGAAGTGAAAACTGAGAAATATTTAACATTGTTTGAGCTCAACCGTCTAGTACGTGAGGTGATTGAATGCGAAATGCCCAATGAATATTGGGTGGAGGCAGAACTGTCGGAATGTCGCGAATCAAGAGGACATTGTTATATGGAACTGATTGAGAAAGATAAACAGACAGCCACGCCAATAGCCAAAGCATCCGCAAAATGCTGGGCTTCGAAATGGATGGTCGTCCGTCCTTATTTCGAACGTACCACTGGTCAACGTCTTGTTGCTGGCATGAAAGTGCTGTTAAAGGTCTATCCACAGTTTCATGAGGCTTTCGGTTTTTCTTGGATCGTTACAGATATTGACCCCACCTACACACTGGGTGATATGGCCCGTAAGCGTCAGGAGATTATCCGCCAGTTGAAAGAGGAAGGTGTATTCGATCTACAAAAAGAACTGACACTCCCACTCTTCTGCCAGCGCATCGCCGTCATCTCTAGTGAGACAGCTGCAGGCTACGGTGATTTCTGCAATCAACTGAGCAATAACCCTTACGGCTTTCAATTCGAGACCCGTCTCTTCCCCGCTACAATGCAAGGGGAAGCTACAGAGCAAAGTATCATCTCTGCTTTGGAAAAAATCTATTCTCTCTCTCTCTCCTCTCTCCACTCCCCTCTCTCCACTAAATTCGACTGCGTGGTGATAATTCGAGGCGGAGGTGCCACAAGCGACATGTCGGGTTTCGACACGTTAGCATTAGCGGAGAATGTCGCCAACTTCCCATTGCCAATTATTACTGGTATTGGTCATGACCGCGACGAGAGCATCCTCGACATGGTGAGCCACACACGTGTAAAGACGCCGACGGCAGCTGCTGCCTTATTGATAGACCATCTGAAAGAAGTGCTCGATGTAATTGAGGGCGCTCAAATGCTCGTCACCCGCTATGCCCAACAGAAACTTTCAATTCTCAATTCTCAGCTTTCAATTATATCAGAAGCTATCCCACGCCTCTTCTCTGTTGTCAGGACACGTCAAGAGGCTCGTCTCGACAGCCTTGGGCAGAAAATTCCCATGTTGATTGAACGACGGTTGACCAATGAGTGTCACCGTCTGGAAATCATAGAGGAGAAAGTCAGAAGTTTCGACCCTCAGCTCCTTTTGAAGCGCGGCTATAGCATCACCCTCTACAATGGTCATGCTGTAAAGGACGCCAAGGCACTGAAAGCAGGCGATGAGATCGAAACCCGTGTAGAAAAAGGAACTATCAAATCTATCATCAAATGAGTAAGGAAATCAAATACGAAGCCGCTTTTGCGGAACTGCAGACTATCGTGCGCAAGATGGAGAACGATGAACTCGACATCGACCAGATGTCAGAACAGCTGAAACGTGCCCAGGAATTGATCAAGCTCTGCAAGGACAAACTGACGAAGACAGACGAGGAAATCCAGAAAATCCTGGCTCAGGATTGATCCATTCGTCCCAAAAACTGTCATTTTATCACTTTTATGCGCTTTTTGTTGCGTATTTACAATATTATGTGTAATTTTGCAAGCAATTCGAAACTTTAACAAGATTGTGACAATGAAAAATCTGGATTGGGCAAGTTTGTCTTTCGGTTACATGAAGACCGACTACAACGTACGTTGCTACTATCGCGACGGCAAATGGGGTGAGATTGAAGTCTGCTCCGACGAGTATCTGAATCTGCATATGGCTGCCACCTGTCTGCACTATGGTCAGGAGGCATTCGAGGGTCTGAAGGCCTATCGCTGTCCTGACGGGAAGGTGCGCATCTTCCGTGTGGATGAGAATGCCAAGCGCCTGCAGAGCACCTGTCGTGGTATTATGATGCCTGAGGTAAGCACTGAACTCTTCACAGAGATGGTAAAGAAGGTGGTACGCCTGAACCAGGAGTGGATCCCCACCTACGAGAGTGGTGCCACACTCTACATCCGTCCGTTGCTCATCGGAACCAGTGCTCAAGTGGGAGTTCACCCTGCTAAGGAGTATTGCTTCCTGATTTTCGTGACGCCTGTAGGTCCATACTTCAAGGGTGGCTTCTCAAGCAATCCTTATGTGATCGTTCGTGACTACGACCGCTCGGCACCTCTTGGCACAGGTAAATACAAGGTAGGCGGAAACTATGCCGCTTCTCTCTTTGCCAATAATCTGGCTCACGAGAAGGGTTATGCTTGCGAGTTCTATCTCGACGCCAAGGAGAAAAAATATATCGACGAGTGTGGTGCAGCCAACTTCTTCGGTATCAAGAACAACACCTACGTCACACCTGAGTCAACCTCTATCCTGCCCTCTATCACCAACAAGAGTCTGATGCAGGTGGCTGAGGATCTGGGTATGAAGGTAGAGCGCCGTCCGATTCCTGAGGAAGAGCTCGAGACCTTCGAGGAGGCAGGTGCTTGCGGCACAGCAGCTGTAATTTCACCTATTTCTTATATTGACGACCTCGATACTGGTAAGCGTTACTCATTCGGTGACAAGCCAGGTCCTCAGTCAAAGCGTCTGTTCGACACCCTTCGTGGCATCCAGTATGGTGAGATTGAAGACAAGCACGGCTGGACAACAGTTGTGATTGAATAATGAATAATCATGGGAAGTAATCAATACTTTAAGAACAAGGCGCTCGAGAGTCTGGAAGGCAACTGGGGCACAGCAGCTATTTCTACACTGATTATTGCCATCATCTCAGGCGGTATCAGCAGCGCTGTTACTATGCCCTTTGGCAATGATTTTGCCACAGGCATCGGCATCAATGGCATCTGGTCATTGTTGTGTCTGCCTCTTCAATGGGGTTACACCGTGTTCTTCCTAAACCTCATCCGTAAGGAAGACTTCAACTATGAACGTTTGTTCGATGGTTACAAGGACTTTGCCCGTACCTTCCTGATGGAGTTTTTCTATGTCATCGCCATGATGATAGGCTTCTGTCTCTTTATCATTCCTGGCATCATCCTTGCCGTCGGACTAGTGATGGCTCCTTATATTCTGAAGGACGATCCGGAGATCAGTGCGATGGATGCCCTGAAGAAGAGTTGGGAGATGACCAAAGGCCACAAGATGAGATTGTTCTGGTTGGGATTCAGTTTCATTGGCTGGATGATCCTCAGTATCATGACCCTCGGTATCGGTTTCTTCTTCTTGCTTCCTTACATAGATACCACTTTTGCCCATTATTACGAAGATCTTAAAGCAGTGTAATGAGTAAAGGCAAGCTGGCGAAGTTCGCCGACATGGAAAAATATGAGAACGTGTTCCAGTACCCCTATTCTGTGGTGGAACACGTTCCTTTTGAGATGAAGGGCCACTGGCACGAACAATATTTCAAGAACAATAATCCCATCGTACTCGAACTCGGGTGCGGCAAGGGAGAATATACCGTTGAACTAGCAAAGCTCTATCCCCAGATAAATTTCATAGGGGTGGATATCAAAGGAGCCCGTATGTGGACAGGTGCCACCCAGGCCCTGAATGAAGGATTAAAGAATGTGGCTTTCCTCCGCACGAACATTGAGATCATCGAACGTTTCTTTGCAGAAGACGAGGTACAGGAGATCTGGCTCACCTTCAGCGATCCACAGATGAAGAACCCCAGGAAGCGTCTGACGTCCACCTATTTCATGACGCGCTATCGTCAATTCCTGGTAAATGGGGGCATCATTCACCTAAAGACTGATTCCAACTTTCTCTTTACCTATACGACCTATATGGTGGAGAAGAACCATCTGCCTGAGATCTTTAGAACGGAAGACCTCTATCACGATGAGCGCATCGATGAAGACACCAAGAAGATCCTTGGTATCCAGACCTACTACGAGTCGATGTGGATAGCACGCGGCCTGAACATCAAATACATGAAATGGCAACTGCCACGAACAGGTGCACTCGAAGAACCCGATGTAGAAATCGAGCTCGATGACTATCGCTCCTATCATCGTTCAAAGCGTAGTTCATTAGACAAAGCAAAATAATTAAAATATGGTTTTATATCCGAAGATGATTATCGACGCGCTGGCTACAGTGACTTACGCTGGCACGAAGAAGAACCTTGTAGAGAGTGAGATGGTGGCTGACACCCCATCTGTAGCTGCTCCTGTCAAGGAAGGTGACCCCTGGAAGGTGAAAGTGGTACTGCTCTTCCCACGCGACACTGATCCCTTTCTGAAATCCACTGTAAAGGCTGCCGAAGCTGCCATCAAATATCATTGCGGACAAGAGGTGGAAGTAACCATCGAGACCGAATTTAAGACGGCTCCCCGTCCTGAGGTCGGACAAATGCTTCCTGGTGTCAAGAATATCATTGCCGTCAGTTCTGGTAAAGGAGGCGTGGGTAAGAGCACCGTCTCTGCCAACCTCGCCATCGCCCTGGCACGTCTGGGTTACAAGGTGGGGCTACTCGATACTGATATCTTTGGTCCTTCAATGCCGAAGATGTTTAACGTGGAAAACGAGCGCCCCTATGCCATCAAGAAAGATGGGCGCGACCTCATCGTGCCTGTCGAGCAATATGGTGTCAAACTACTATCCATTGGTTTCTTTGTATCGCCCACCACTGCTACACTCTGGCGCGGCGGTATGGCTACCAGTGCCTTGAAACAGCTTATCGCTGATGCAGACTGGGGAGAACTCGATTACTTCATCCTTGACACACCTCCCGGCACTAGTGATATTCACCTGACCCTCCTTCAGACCCTACCTATCACAGGTGCCGTTATTGTCTCTACCCCCCAGCAGGTAGCATTGGCCGATGCACGCAAGGGTATTGATATGTACAGGAACGAGAAAGTGAATGTGCCCATCCTTGGACTGATCGAGAACATGGCTTGGTTCACACCAGCCGAACTGCCTCAGAATAAATATTATATCTTCGGTAAAGAAGGCTGTAAGCAACTGGCAGAAGAGATGAATGTACCCCTGTTGGCTCAGATTCCACTCGTACAAAGTATCTGCGACAATGGCGATGCAGGCACTCCTGCAGCTCTCAGTAGCGAGACAGCTACAGGACTGGCGTTTATTAATTTAGCTCAGGCTGTAGTCACCGTTACCAACCGCCGCAATAAAGAGCAGCCAGAGACCAAGATCGTTGGTATGAATTCTTGAAGAGAAGTGATCATAAAAAAGAATCCGAGCATTAAGTTTCGGATCCTTTTTTCTTTTCCTTGAGTTGCAGGCGTACTGCACGTTTCTTTCGTAGTACCTCCAGACGCTCCTCCGCATGGCGCTTAGACAGACCCATCTCCACACCATACACGATACAAGCCATGGCGAAATAAAAGATCACCAACCCCCACAGACACAACAACTCGTGTGACACATCCGACAACGTTGCCCCCATCGAGTTCAGACGGATATATGCCCTGATACCGAAGGTACTGGGGAAGAGCCACGATACCCCCTGCCAATAACTGGGGATGGATGACTGAGGCCAGGACACACCACTGAGGAACATCAGGATCATCGAAACAAACACCATCAGCAGGATCACATTCTCACGATAGTGCACCAGACAGCAGACCGTCTGGGCGAAAAACACGCAAGCCAAGAGATAAGGGATCATCAAGACCACCAGACTCGTCCAAGATGCCATGTGGATGTAGTTAAACATCCGAGGTACGACCAATGCCAGATAAGTACACATGACAGCATAAATCATGAGATAGCACATGGACTTACCACAGATAATGCGCCCCACACTGGAATAGCATCTGTTGATAGGCACCAAATCACTATAACGGTTACGCTCACGTGCCGTTCCTGCTGCCATTCCAACACCCAATGCAAGGGTCTGCTGGATGATCAGCATCAGCACCGCAGGAATCACAGACGAGCCATAACCACCTGCAGGATTGAAGATAGACACCTCTTCCACCTTAAGCGGACTCGTAGAGACCAGATCATCACGAGCCGTATAGTTTCCTGATAACTGTTTCTTAATTGCGACACCCATCTCCGTCGTGACAGCTAAAGCTGTCTGGTAGATAGCTTTATAGGTCAGCATCAGCGCCATGTCACAATACACACTGATGGTGCTCTGCTCCATACGATTCAGCTTCGTGGCGAAATCCTCAGGAATATAATAGATGCCATTCACCACCTGACGACTGACGAGCGACTTGGCATCATCAAGGTCAACGGCATAGCAGGCCACCTTCACATCAGGCGAGGCATCACACATACGGATGAACTGGCGCGACTGTTGTGAGTTGGACTGATCCACCACAACCACAGGCACCTCATGAACCGTCTCGTTATTATAGATCCACGAATAGAGCAAGGGGTAGCCCAAGGGCACCACAATGCAGAACATCAGCACGCCCTCATCGCGAAACACATGCTTCAATTCCTGACGCCACACATAGGTAGCATCATCGAGCCAGTTTATGATATTACGGAATATAGACATAGTTGAGCATGGCGTTTTTAACCTTACTAAGAACAAACCACGGTGTCAGCGTGAAAGCCACGAGAGCTACGATATGGAACCACGCATCAACAAGCGGATAACCATTAAACACCGTTATCTGATAGAGCATATAATAATGACGCAGTGGGAAGAGCCACGTTACCGCCTGCAGCGGAGCATCCATTCCCATCATGGGAAACGCCGATCCTGCCAGCGAGAAACTGAGCACAGCCCACAGTGAACAGATACTCATCGACATACGGAGCGAAGGCATCAGACCAAAGATAAAGATGCCGAAACCGATGGAACTGAACACCTGAAGCACCATCAGCAACAGCATATCCCACATATTGCCTTCATGCGGGAAGTGGAGGATGCCATAGATATAGAACTCATAGAAGAAGATGATCGATGAGAAGATCAGCGCCTGAGGCAGATACTTACCGAGGATGGCAACGACAATATTATTGTCGGCCATTCCCAACCACTCCTTACCACGACCGAACTTCAGTTCCATACCCAACGAATAGGCAGAGATCAGGAACATAAAGAGCATCATCACACCAGGCACAAAAACGGTGGAGAGATACATATTATAGTTTCCCCAGGGATTCACCACTTGATGAAGGTCGATACGGATAGGCTGTATCAACGTCTGAATCTGTTTGTCAGTCAAACCTTTGGCACGCATGGTAGCTTGTCCTACCCCCATGGCAGCAAGAGTAGCTGTGGTCTTCAGATCCTTCATAACCATCGAACCTGCCGTCAACGAAGTCTGGCTGTAATAGAACGAAATGGTAGGTCGCCGACTGGCAAGCAGGGCATCTGTTGTCCCTTTAGGCAGATAGAGGAAACCGTAGATTTCGTTTTCCTGCATGGCCTTACGTGCCTCCGCCACAGAGGAATAGTGAGCCACCACCTGTGAATTCTGGAAACCGTCAAGTTTACGCCCCAACCCACGGGTCATGGAAGTATTGTCGAGATCGACAATTCCCACTGGCATCTCCTGCGGAATGCCATCATCCATCAGTGATGTGAAGAAAAACATCGCCAACAGCGGGAAGATCACCATACAATAACCGTAAATGCGATTCACATAGAGAATCTTACACTCACGCTTGGCTACAGCCCATATGTTATTGAGATACTTCAAAGTCTCTTAATTCTTAATTCTAAATTCTTATTTCTTAATTACCAACGACATGCCTGGGCGCAAACCCTCAAGCTTCTCCACAGGACGAGCCTTCACCTCAAAAGTCTTCAGATCATACTGACCATTGGCCTTGGTAGCCTTCCAGACAGCGAATGAGCCCTGATCTTTCAGATGATAAACCTTCATCTTCACCTCTTTATTAAATGCAGGCACGAAGACCGTAAACTCAGAACCCTCCTGCATGCCGTTCAACTGATCCTCACGCACATTGAAAGTGCCCCACATATCGTCCATCATGGCAATCGACATAATGGGGGAACCAGTACCCACCAGCTCACCAACCTTTGGATAGATATCTGTCACCTCACCCTCTCTCTGGGCAATCTGAACCGTCTCATGGATATAAGAACTCACCTCCTGTACAGCACCTTTTGCACGACCCACCTGAGCAGAGGCTGCCATTTTATCTTCCATACGTGCACCATTCACAGCCATGTCATACTGACTCTGAGCAGCTTTCATCTGGGCCTCCATCGCCTTGTAGTTGGCAAAGGCCTCATCACGCTTCTGAGCACTCATCACACCCTCGTCGAAGAGGCGCTGTACACGGTTATAGGATTTCTCAGCGATTTCGAAACCAGCCTTCGCCTGCTGCAACACGGAGAAAGCACCCTGAATCTGTTCCTTACGGGCACCGTTCTGAGCCTTCAACTCCAAAGCAGCTGCTGCATTTTCGGCACTCTGAGCCTGTTCCATCTTAGCACGCACATCAGGCGCATCAAGAATGGCAAGGGTATCACCTGCCTTCACGTAGTCACCCTCCTTCACACGAATTTCGAGGATACGTCCAGGCACCTTACTTGATACACGATACTCACTCACCTCCACTTGACCCTGGATAATATCCGGATCACGGTCAAGGGCAATGAGCCCGATGATTGCTACGATCACCACTACTGCCGCAAATCCAAAGACGGCAAGTAAAATGTTCTTATGTTGACTTTTTGCTGACATAATATTATTGCGTTATTTGATTATTTCACTTCTAACTTTTCATTCCTCTCTTCTCATTCCAATGTACCAAGTGCCTTCTGCAGATCCACCTGCGACATCTTGACATCAATCTCGGCATCAATCTTCTGCGACTGAGCCTGCAGCCATGCCGTCTGTGCCTCCATCACCGTTGTCGGTGTGATCACACCTTCACGGAAACCTAGGTTCGCCATACGCAGGTTCTCTTCTGCACGCTGGATGTTCTTTTGAGCCATCGTCAGTTTCTTGTTGGCCTCATCCACCTTAAAAGTGCTCTGGTTAACCTGTAGCTCAATCAACTCACGGGCCTCAGCGAGTTCGAGGTTGGCAATCGAGGTAGCGCCCTTGGAGGCACGTACCTTATACATCACGTCGCCCCAGTTCCAGATGGGCACACGCAACGTCACACCAACATTCCAGAAGCCGCGGAAATTCCGTTGGAAGCCATTCAGCACGTTCGGATTGCTCACGGCGTAACCACCCGTCAGGAGCACCTGGGGCAGATTACCAGCCTTGAGAATATTCGTGGTCTGCTTCGAGAGATCCACTGTATTCTGGAGCATCTTCAGTTCGGGACGGTTCGACACTGCCGCATCCACATTGAGTTTTGGAGTCAGTTCTACCACAGCGATCTGATCAGCCATTTCGTCAGACAGTGTCACCTGTTCGTCAAGGGGCAGTCCGCAGAGCTGGTTCAGGAGCATGCGGGAGAGCACGAGTCCATCGTTCACCTTCGTTAAGGTCATCTCGGCCTCGTTCACCTTCACATCCACACTCAGACCATCGCTCTTCGTAGCCACACCTTCCTCAATCATCTTATAGACATCGGTGTCGAACTTCTGCACCAGGTCGAGATAGCTCTCTGCCAGTTTCTGCTTATGATAGAGCGACACAACCTGCCAGTAAGCCTGATCAAGTTTATAGATCGTAGCCTGCCGACGAGCCTCCATAGAGTTGGCTGCCAGTTTCTCGTTGATATCCGCCATCTTATTCATGGCGATGATACTACCACCCATGAAGACAGGTTGGGTGACCATCACCGTACCCGCAAACACGTTACGGGTATCCGTTTCGAAGGCATCTACAATCTTCTGTCCGAGTCCGTTCAGCATCGTTTCCAGACCAGGGCCTACCCTACTCATGACGGTAGCCAGTGCTGGCATCTTTACCATCAGGTCTGCCAGACTCTGTGTCAGTCCTGTTCCGAGTGCCGTTCCAAGGTTACTGAACTCCATCTTCTGGGTCTCATTCAATATCGAGATAGGCTCGCTGGTGTACTGATACGTGCCGATCGCACTCACATGCGGCAGGTACTTCGTACGTGCCGACTTCCTAAGGTTGGCAGCTACGTCCTGTTTCACTTTCGAGACGCTCATCTGTTTGTTGTTGCGCAAGGCCATCTGGCGGCAACTGTCAAGCGAGAGCACCCTCTGGGCACCTGCCGGCAAGAAGCCGAAAGCCATCAGCCAAAAGCCAAAAGCAATCTTTTTGTTCATATTACTCTAATTAAAACTAAATTTCCTTGTACCAATCATATTCCCATCAGCAAAGACACTCACGCGATACTCACCTGCCTCCAACATCTGGGTAACATTCCAATATACCGTCACATGCGTCTCTTCACCTGTATATTCAATCGTCTTGTGGGCAGCGCACTCCAGCTGACGGTTCTCATAGGCAAACGTGCCACCACCGCCGAGGGCATTACCACCAGGATTCTGAATTCTCACATAAATGGTGCGATGACCATTTGCCGCTGTCACATTCTTCGTGATGTCGAAATCCACCTTCATCTGCTTACAGTCCTTCAACTTCTTCGTATCCTTACCACGTTTGTTCAGGAGCTGCAGCTGGATCCCTGCGGCATCAAGCTGGGCAGCAATCGCCACCTTCTCCGAGAGCGAGGCCTTCTCACTGCTGAGACCAGCCACCTGCGCCGTACGTTGCTCCAGTTCTGCATTCACACGGGTATTCTCCGCCATTAGGTTCTCATTCAGACGATTCAACGAGTCGATCTGCATCACATAGTCACGGAGCACGGCTCTCACCGTCTCGAGTTCCTTTTTCAATCGGGCAATTTCACGGGCATCTGTCGCCTTCACACGTTTCAGTTCCTCCAGCAACTGCTGGGTTTTCTCCTGTTCTTGTGTCAGCTGTGCCACAATGGAGTCATTGGTGATCTGCGTCTTCATCTCATCGTACTGCAAGGCAAAGTGCGCATATTCGTCCTCCATCTCCTGCTTATCCATCTCTACAAGCTCCTGCATCTCCTGGTTCACCTGTTTCTGTTCCTGCAAATTGAAAAACAGCCATACGATACCAATACTGAGTGCCAGCACGAGCACGATGAGAGGGATTAAGATATTCTTATTCATTCAGTCCTGTCTAAAAAATCGGTGCAAAGTTAGCGTATTTCAGTGAAATAACAAAGATTTTTTGCACTTTTATACCTTATTAATTTGGAAGTTAGAAAGAATTGACGTATATTTGCGACATATTTACGATAACCTATGAACAAAGATAGCTTTCTGCATAAGGCTTTTGACCTCTATTACGATGGCTTCCGCTCCATGCGCTTAGGTAAGACGCTATGGGCGATCATCCTCATTAAGCTGTTCATCATCTTCGCCATTCTGAAGGTGTTCTTTTTCCCCAATTTCCTGAAAGAGCATGCTCAGGGTGACGAGTCGGGCTATGTCGCCACTGAGCTCCTCGAACGAGCACATTAAACATTAAATTTCATATATTATGGTACAAAACCTATTACTAAACATTGATGCCGGAACCATCGATTGGTCGAGAGCGCAATTCGCCCTCACGGCAATCTATCATTGGCTCTTCGTGCCCCTGACCCTCGGACTTGCGGTTATTATGGGCATCGTGGAGACCATCTATTATCGTACGAAAGAGCAGTTCTGGAAAGATGCAGCCATCTTCTGGCAGAAACTCTTCGGAATCAACTTTGCCATGGGTGTCGCAACTGGTATCATTCTCGAGTTCGAGTTTGGTACCAACTGGTCCAACTACTCTTGGTTTGTAGGCGATATCTTCGGTGCCCCGTTGGCTGTCGAGGGTATCGTGGCCTTCTTCATGGAATCCACCTTTGTGGCTGTGATGTATTTTGGTTGGAAGAAGGTGTCACCGGGCTTCCACCTCGCCTCTACCTGGCTCACAGGCTTAGGCGCCACCATCTCTGCCTGGTGGATCCTCGTAGCCAACGCCTGGATGCAGTATCCTGTAGGCTGTGCCTTCAATCCTGACACCATGCGCAACGAGATGGTGAGTTTCGCAGAAGTAGCCCTCTCACCCTTTGCCATCAGCAAATTCTGTCACACAGTCACCTCTTCATGGATCATCGGCGCCGTCTTCTGCGTAGGCGTGTGCAGCTGGTATATGATGAAGCGTCGCGAGCCGCGCCTGTCGATTGAGAGCATGAAGATCGGTGCTGCCGTAGGTCTGATAGCCTCCCTGCTCGCTGCTGCCACAGGCCATAAGTCAGCACAAGATGTGGCTGCCGTACAGCCTATGAAACTGGCTGCTATGGAGGCTCTCTACGATGGTGGCAACGGCATCGGCCTAAAGGTCATCGAAGGTATCGAGGTACCCAATGCCCTCTCCTTCATGGCCACCAACGACTTCGAAGGTTATGTGCCTGGTGTGAACGATATCCTGAACGGCTACACCACACCTGACGGAAAGGTGGAGCCCTCTGTCGAGGAGAAGATCGAACGAGGCCGACAGGCCATCGCTGCCCTTGCTGCCTATCGTAAAGCCAAACACGAAGGCGCAGAAGAATCGACTCTCAATTCTCACCTCGCGACTCTGAACTCGAACATGCCCTATTTCGGCTATGGCTATATCCGCGACAAAGAGGAGGTGGTACCACCCATCGCCGTCAACTTCTGGGCATTCCGTGTGATGGTGGGTTTGGGTGGTCTGTTCATCCTTTTCTTCGCCATCGTACTGGCTGGTGCTTACGGATGGCCGAAGGCATTATGGCGCGATCGTACGATTACAGGTCTGCCGAAGTGGCATTACTGGATCGCCATTGCCCTCATCCCGTTGGCTTACATCGCCTCTGAGAGTGGATGGCTCGTCGCAGAGTTCGGCCGTCAGCCCTGGACCATCCAGGACATGCTTCCCACCTGGGCAGCCGTCAGCGATCTCCAGTCATCGAGTGTGATGATCACCTTCTTCATGTTCCTCCTCCTCTTCACGACGATGCTCGCCGTTGAAATCAACATCATGCTTAAACAAATCAAGAAAGGACCGCAACTATGACATACGAATTTTTACAACATTACTGGTGCTTCATAGTATCGCTTTTAGGAGCACTCTTAGTATTCCTGCTCTTCGTACAGGGAGCCAACTCCGTAGCCAGTTCCTTAGGACAGACGGAAGAAGGGCGCCGACTGGTCTATAACTCCACAGGGCGCAAATGGGAGTTCACCTTCACCACGCTCGTTACCTTCGGCGGCGCTTTCTTCGCCTCGTTCCCCCTCTTCTACTCCACCTCGTTCGGTGGCGCCTATTGGCTCTGGATGATCATCCTCTTTACCTTCGTGTTACAGGCCGTCAGTTACGAGTTCCAAAACAAGATAGGCAATATCCTCGGCCCACGCACCTTCCAATTCTTCCTCACCCTCAATGGGATCCTAGGACCGCTGCTTTTAGGCGGCGCTGTCGCCACCTTCTTCGAGGGTTCGAACTTCATCGTGGCGAAGGATAACCTCATCGATGCAGGTGCCGTCACACCTATTATCTCCTCTTGGGCGAATGTCTCACACGGCCTCGATGCCCTGCTCAATCCCTGGGTACTCGTCTTGGGCTTTGCCGTGGTGTTCCTCGCCCGTGTGCTGGGCATTCTCTATGTCATGAACAATGTGGCTGACGAGGGTATCCGTTCACGTGGCAGTGGACGCCTCATCGGATCGGCCATTCCCTTCCTCGTGCTTTTCGTGGCTTATCTCATCCATCTGTTGCTCAAGGAGGGCTTTGCCTACAATCCTGAGACAGGCGTCATCTTCATGGAGCCCTATAAGTATCTCAGCAATTTCCTTGATATGTGGTATATCACTGTGATCTTGTTGATTGGTGTGGTACTCGTACTCTTCGGCATTGGCAAGACCATCTTCTCGAAAGGTTACGTAGGTGGCATCTGGCCTGCAGGCATCGGCACCATACTCACCGTCCTTGCCCTGCTGCTCTGCTGCGCCTGGAACAACACGGCCTATTATCCTTCAACAGCCGATCTCCAGTCATCGCTCACACTTCAGAACTCCTGCAGCAGTGAATTCACGCTCCGCACGATGTTCTACGTCTCGCTGCTCGTACCCTTCGTCCTAGCATACATCGTATATGCCTGGCGCGCCATCGATGCGAAGAAGCTGACGAAAGATGAACTCAAAAGCGACCACGNNTTAATTATTTAAACAACTCTTCTAAATAAGTATAGAACTCAGGATCTTCACCAACTACCACTTTCGCAATCTTTCCTTGCGGATCGATCACCACCTTCGTGGGAAATCCCTCTATGTTATACTGCTGACCAAGCGTCGGCAGGTATTCGTTACTGCAACGCACGTGGAGCCAAGGCAACTCATATTTTTCTACTGCCGCACGCCATTTCTCTTCCGTATCGCGACAGTCGATGCCTAATATCTCCATTTTTTCCTTATATTTGGTATAAGCTTCCTTCATAGCAGGGATACCACGGATACACCACACGCACCATGCCCCCCAAAAGTCGAGCACCACGTACTTGCCTCGCAAAGAGGAAAGTTTCAAGGGGTTACCTTGCAGGTCGGGCAGTTCGAAGTCTGGTGCCAAGTCGTCAACTGCCGCTTCTGCTGTAGTAGCCTCAGACATCTGCATCGTAGTGTTATCCACTGTCTTGGGCTTATTAGCACAGGCTGCCACTAATGACATCGTCACCATGAGCAGCATCATCGTCAAGATTGTTTTCTTCATTTTACTCATATTTTTGTGTTACTATTGAATATTCGATAATTTATTTAGACAATATTGACGGAAGTCGGACCAGCGGTAGTAGGGGCCGCTGACGGGCTGGAGGGGCAATGTGGCCTCCTCTTCATTGAGCAGCACCTTGAAGAGCACATCAGGATCCTTGGGATGGCTGCGATAGAAAATGAACTGCAGGTTACAGCCCATCGGGAACACACTGGAGCACCACCATCCCTTTTCCTCCAGTTCGTCAAGATTGTCGGTCTCAAGGTCGAAACCGTTGACACCGATCAGACAGACGAGAGGCAGGAGCACCGTCTCGTGGCCAAAGCGCAACTGGGCACCAGGATGGTCGAGGCGGATGCAGCTGTCGGCATCGGCAATCAGCTGACGCAGCAAATTGCGCTGGCTATAGGGCTGCCGACTTCCGTTGAGTTTGCAGCCACCGTGCTGGATATACCAAAGGGCATTGTCGATCTGCCACATCAGGTAGAGGTCGTCGTTGTCGAAGAGGGTCATCAGATAGGTACTCTGATTATAGTTGATGTTCAGTTGGAAGAGGCCCATCTTCATGAGATAGTAACTGAACTGCTCTTCATCGATCACCTCTTTCACAATATCGGGATTCTTAAAGATAAGTTCCATCAGACGAGTGTTACCCAAACGGGGAGCAGTATAGGCATCATAAGCTTTCTTCGCCTCGGGCGTCATATAACCACGTCGCAGCTGGCGATCCTGATGGTTCATGTACCACTGGTAACGCTTGGAGGATTGCATGGTAATTTGCAGTTGGGGACACACCTGGAGCATCTGCATCAGACACGAGCCCATCGACTCAATGCAACGGGGCACCACCGTGCTGACACCACTCACCGTGGCGCCTGGGCACAGCACCTCAGGGAACCGTTCCGCCATGCGCTGGCCGATCTGCTGCAGTTGTCTCTTGCCAAAGCCTGTGAGTTCTCCCCAACGGTTCTCAGTGTTCCGCATGATGATATTCATCTCGTGGAGCACTTTCTGTCCTTCGGGTGTCAGTTCTTCGAGACTGTCGGCCTCCTGCATCATCATATAAGGGATATCGTAACCACTGCGGCTGCTGATATAACGCGAGCCATGACGTCCATAGTGGGAGATATAGAAGGGTTTCTTGCCTTCGGGCGACGGCGTGAGCGGCGTGGTGATACTGTCAGGATAGATGTGGTAGTTGCAGGAAGCATACGACGGGGCTTTCTGGATCAACTGCATCACCTTGGGCTGCGCCCACGAGGAGAGAGCAGTGAACAGTGAGAAGTGAACAGTGAGCAGAGTCACTATCAGGGGGCGTATCTTCGTTTTCATCATTTCTTCTTGGTATTAGAGTTTAACCTACGATTCTCATAGCGGTACATCTTTCGCAGATAATAACGCTTCACATCTTTCCAATGATAGTAGGGTGCACAATCGCTCTCGATCGGCAGACGTGCCTCATGACCGTTCAATAGCACCTTGACCAGCACGTCAGGGTCGTCCCGTTCACTGCGGTAATGGATCATCTCAATGCTACCACCCAGGGGAGCGATGCGGTAGTTGGCCCATCCGTAAGCTTCGAGCGAGTCGAGATTCTCTGTATGCAGGCCATAGCCGTCGAGATCCATCAGACAGGCCAGCGAAAGCACCACATTGGCATGGGTATAGCGCAGGTGCATCAGGGGGGTGTTACGTTTCATCGCACTGTCGCCCATGTGCATCATATTACGCAGCAAGGCACGCTGCAGATAAGCCTGGTAGCCGCCGTTCAACGTACAACCGCCGTAGTTGATATAGTGCCACGCATTCTGCTTACGCCAGTGA
>LXOW01181411.1_pt1 | contig 20215 bp, 20 predicted proteins | sample 1368591 | NCBI WGS metagenome assembly LXOW01 (sample SAMN04884650, study PRJNA319009) | bovine gut metagenome | isolation source: Cow rumen | host: Bos taurus | place: Italy: Legnaro (PD) | collected 2014-07-09
GATTTTTCAAATATTGAATACATATATGTTTCAGAAAAATATGTATCTTATGATGCCATAAGAGAAATTAATATAATGACACAAATACAAGATACGCCTATTACATTACTAACACTGAATAAATCAAAATTATTTAGAAAAGACTATTATAGTATAAAAGAGTTAAATGAAATAGCCTTTTCTCTTTCTGAAATACTAAATTGTGANNAAATAAATATACTTAATAACAAACCAGTAAAACAAAAAATAGAAATAGACTATGAGGAAATTAACCCCAAATATGAGTATGTTTTCCTCAATTTATTTGTATTAATCCCTATTATAGCAATATCTATATTAACTATTTATAGACCTTTAAAAGCAATAATAAAAAGCATGACTTCAAATGTATCTATAAGTTCAACCCAAATTAATAAAAATGAAGCATTATTAGATAAAATCAAACAGTCTATGGACAAAAAAAATTACGAATCAAGTTTAGTACAGGAAGAACCAACAGAATAATCTGAAAATTAAACTACTATAATTAAACAAACAAATATAAAAAAGACCTCCTGCTTATATTACAAAAATCAGGAGGTCCTTTTGTTTTAACAGTATAAAGAATTAAGCAAACTCTTTTAACATTTCTTCCAATTCTGGATCATCAAATGCTTCGTCTTGCTGTTCTTTAATCATGTAGACAAGTTTTTTAAGCTCTAGATCAGTCATTGGATTTTTCAGTTTTCCGCCATTGTCTGCAATACGTTCTTTTTCTTCATTAATGAGTTTCTTAATGAATTTTTCCCTAGTTGCCTTATCGGTCATAACTGCCATAAGTTTTTCAGCTAAAACTTCGGGACTGCACATTTGATATGTGCCTTCAGCTACCTGACGGGCAATTTCCTGAACCTTCTGCATGTGCATCATTTGCATATTCTGAATGATTCTGAGATTGTTTTGGGCAACATTGTTCATCATACCGTTAAAAGTTGGCCTATTAGCAGATGATGTAGAAACCTTTTCACTTAAAGAGTCACTAAAAGAACTCTTTTCAGAAGAAGTAGTCTTCGCTTTTGGTTTCGGTTTAGTTGTAATAATTACAGTTTTTCCGGGTCCGCCATGAATGGAATCAACCATATTAAAACTCCCTAATCATCATATATAAAATTGAGTATATTTTTCCTTAATCCCAAATTATTTATCGTCAGTTTTGCTTAAAGAGTTTATATGTTTTTTTAAAGATTCGTAAATATTTGCAAAGAAAGGTTCAATAATAAGTTCTGGCTCCAATCTTTTCCAAACTGCGTTTATAGGAAAAATTATACTTCCAGTTTGTGATTCAATTAAAGCAGGTTCTTTGCCGTACTCATCTTCAACATATTTCCAGGAAAAAGAAAAATTGTCGCTCAATAACTCTCCAAAGAGGTAACCAAACCTGTTGGCTATATCTTCATTAGAATAATTCTTATTTTTTCCGTTTTTAATAATCGTTATAAACGCCTTGTCTAGTAAATTAGCAGCAGAAAGCCCCGAGACATTGCCCCAGCCCTCGATTAACTTTTTCCCTTCATTAGCTTGAAAAACGGCAAATGACAAATCATCGCTTGAAAAATCTGTTATATTCATATATCTCTCTTAACTTTTATTAGATAATAAGCATATTATCATAATTTCAAACAAAAGTCATAGTTTAAGATCGTTGATAATAGAATAAGAAAAACTCTCTCCGAATTCAATTCAAATTATTCTCTTTAATTTTTTGTTAAAAAATGATACAACATTATACGTTAAATCTTTTTATATATTTTTTAAGGAGCCACAATGGAAAACGACAAAATTATCCTTATTCTTAACAGCGGTAGTTCATCTTTAAAGTATGAAATTATAAAAATGCCAAGCAGAGTTAGCATGGGCAAAGGTCTTGTAGAACGCATCGGCGGCGAAGGCAATGGCGTTCTTACTCAGAAAGTAAACGGCGAAAAACTCGTTGTAGAACAAAAAATAGAAGACCACAAAGTGGCTCTAAAAATGGTTCTTGCCGCAATCACCGACAAAGAAAAAGGTATTCTTCATGATATTTCCGAAATTAATGGAATTGGCCACAGAGTTCTCCATGGCGGTCATAAATATGTTGAATCAGTTCTTGTAGATGACGATGTAGAAAAAGAAATTGAACGCTGCATCTGCTTCGGTCCTCTTCATAATCCAGCAAATCTTGCAGGCATAAGAGTTGCAAGAGAAATTATGCCAACATTGCCACAAGTAGCAGTTTTTGATACTGCCTTCCATCAGACAATGCCTTCTTACGCATATATGTATGCAATTCCCAGAAAATACTATGATGAATACAAAATAAGACGCTACGGTTTCCATGGAACAAGCCACAAATACGTTTCAAAACGCGCTATGGAATTTGTAAACGCAGATCCTAACAACACCAATATGATTTGCTGTCATTTGGGCAACGGAGCTTCTGTAACCGCTATTAAAAACGGCAAATGTATCGACACTTCCATGGGCTTAACTCCTCTCGAAGGTCTTGTTATGGGCACTCGTTCAGGCGATATGGACCCAGCAATTATGGGATTCTTAATGGAAAGAGGCATGAGCGGCTCTGAAGTTATGACCATGCTTAACAAAAAAAGCGGTCTCCTCGGCGTTTCTGGTTTTTCAAACGATATGAGAGACGTTGAAAAAGCAGCTAATGAAGGCAATGCAAACGCAAAAGAAGCTTTAGATATGTTTGTATATAGAGTAAAGAAATATATCGGCGCTTATACAGCTGCTCTTGGCAAAGTTGATATGCTCGTATTCACTGGCGGAATAGGTGAAAACGGTTGGGAAAACCGCGAAAGAATTTGCGAAGGCTTGGAAAATTTAGGCATCAAACTCGACAAAGAAGCCAACAAAGATAAAAGAGGTATCGAAGTCGTTATTTCTAAAGCAGATTCACCTGTAAAAATCGTTGTTATTCCGACTAACGAAGAATTACAGATTGCTATAGACGTTTACAATATAGCTTTTAACAAGTGAACCAAACTATAGAATACTATAACAAGAACGCCGCCGAATTTTGCGACAAGCACGATTCGGTGCGTCTTGGAGCTTTTTATGAAGCTATGCGGCGAGAATTTTCCAAAGGAGCAAAGCTTATTGAAATAGGCTGCGGTTCTGGAAGAGACGCCGCATTAGCTTTTAAAGAAGGCTTCGACGTAATCGCCTTAGACGGCTCTGAAAACCTTTTAAAGGAAATTCCCAAACGCCATCCTGAACTGTCTGGCAGACTATATTTTGCAATATTGCCAGAAAAATTAAAATTCAACGACAACCATTTTGATGGATTTTATTCTGTCGCCTGTTTAATGCACCTTTCAGAAAAAGATTTAAAAGAAACATTAATTGAGCTTAAAAGGATAACGAAACTAGCAGGCAAAGGTTTAGTCTCTGTTCCAGCTTGCAGAGCCGATGTAACTGACGAAGGCGTTGATATTCATAATAGAGTTTTTCACCTGCGAACACTTGAAGAATGGACAAGAATTTTTAACGAATGTGGTTTTACCGCCACCGCAAGCGAGCCAGAACCAGACAAATTAGGTAGAGAAGGCGTCTTGTGGAGAACATTTACTTTAATTAAAAATTAATTATTAAATGTTTATTTGAATTAGTCGTTTAGATTGAATTTATCAAGCATTTCGCCCATCATTTGGACTAAAGTTAATAATTCTTTAGTAGTTGTTATATATTGTCTTATATGAGCAAGTTGTTCGTTAACAGTTGATGCAACTCGCTTAGTGCCTTCCGAAGTTATTTTTGTAGCTCCAGAAATACCTTCAATACTGCCTCTAAGAGAACCAATATTATGTGATTGTTCAGTAGAAGCCGCACTTATATCTTGAATCATTTTATTAACATTTCCAACTGAATAAACTATTTTATCAAGATTATTACCAGCAATATTGGCAATATTAACACCTTCTATAACCTTAGCTGCGCCTCTATTAATTGTTTCAACAGCTTTACCTGTTTTAGCAAGCATTTCTTTTATCTTTTTACCAATATCTTCTGCTGCTTCTCCAGATTCTTCGGCAAGTTTTCTAACTTCACCCGCAACAACTGTAAAGCCATGTCCATGTTCACCTGCTCTAGCAGCTTCTATCGCAGCATTTAAAGCAAGTAAGTTAGTTTGATAAGCAATACCTGTTATGGTATTAACTATTTCGCTAATTTCCTTACCTGCCATATTCAGGTTATCAATAACATCTTCAAGCCCAAGAACCTCGTCTTTTATAGATTCCATTGTATCTATTGTTTCGCTAACAGCATTTTTTCCTTCGCCAGCGATAGTTGCTGTTTCCGCACTATCAGCAGCTGCTTCTTGAGAACGATCAGCAATAGTCTGAGCAGAAGTAGAAACTTCCTGGATATGAGTAGTAGTAGTTTCCAATGTATTAGCAATATAATTTGAACTTCTAGAGATTTCCTGAACATCAGTAAAGAATTGTTTAACATTTTCATCGGAAAAGACTGACAATGCCGTCATAGGTTCTAGTTTCTTAGCCAACTCATTAGCAATAGAATGTGATTCACGCAATAATGTTTTTGCAGTGACCAAAAAACGTTCAAAAGCTATAGCGCCTTCAAATGGGTCTATATCTTCTTCTCCAAGTCTTTCATTCTGAAAACCTTTAAGTTTTAAAACAATTTCCTTTATTGGAACAGCCATTTGGNNATATATATACACATACATAGATAACTGGTGCATAGCATTATCTAATTTTGCAACCCCATCTTTATATTGTAAAACGTAATTATCAAGATCTGTAGCCAAATTACTCTGTATTTCAAGGCGATGTTTAGCTTTTGCCAGTCTTCTATTCTTTTCTTTTAGCAATTCTTCTTCGCTCATTGTTTCATTATTCTTTTTAGAAATAGCTAATGCAGCAGCTTCTTCTGGAGATAAATCGCTATTTTCTTTTAGCAGGTCTTCAACTATTTTTTTCTCTTTTTCATCTTCTATAGCTAAATCAGAATTTTCAGATTCTTCATCTTTATTTTCGTCTTCCTCATCAGAAGATAAATTCTCATCATCATCTATATCTTCAGATGTTTTTTCATTAAACGCTGATAAAGGCAAAGCTTCTATTTCTTCATATGAAAGTTCATCTTTTTTATCTTCTATTTCCTCAGCGCGTTTAATTATATTATTAATACCAATAACAAAGTCATGGTTTGAGTAAACTGTTTTACACGAGCCAAAAATATAGATGATAGCTAAATTTGGTATAACCAAAAGTATAGCAAACAATACAAGCAGTTTTACTTGAAGTGATATATGTTTCATAGTTACCTCAAAGCGTTATCTTTCCTTGACGCAATATTTTATAAGGCGTTACGGAAAAATCAACGATAGTAGAAGGAAGTGATTCTGTAAGTTTTCCGCCATCAATAAGCCAATCAACTTCATTCATAAATTCCAACTCTATTTTAGATGGATCTATGTCTGAAGGAGCTCCTGAACGATTCGCACTCGTTGTTAACAGTTTAAATGGAAGTTTTTCCATTAAATTTATAAGAGCGTTATGCGCAGGTATTCTAACTCCCATTGTAGGAAAGTTAAAAGCCGAAACGATAGGACTAGACACAGTTTTGAAGATGGCAGTCAATGCTCCAGGCCAATATTTTTCGATTGCGTTCAACGCTTCTTTAGATATTTCAAATCCCATTTCGGTAAGTTCACTCGGTTTAGTTACAAATAAAATAAGAGGTTTTCTTGCATCTCTGTGTTTTATTTCATAAACTTTGTTTACAGCAGCAATATTATTAGCAGCAACAGCAAAACCATATAGGGTGTCTGTTGGTAAAATAGCCACTGCGCCATTTTGCATATCTTCGCAAAACGCTGAAAGCATATTATCGTTATTTAAAAGTTCATTTATAGTTACGCGATTCATATGCAGTATTTTATCATATATAACGTATTGTTCAAACAAAACTTTTTATTCTTGAATTATAAATAAAGAATAAATATAATAAAAANNCAAAGCAATTAGTTTCAGCAAACATAGAAGATGCTAATTTTAATATTTTATGTATGGCATCAAACATTTTAAACTGTACAAATACTCAGCTTCCATTGCATTATAACGACACAGCTAAAGAAGAGTTTATAATTAAAATAAACTCAATGATAGAAAGAAGAATTAAGCATGAGCCTTTGCAGTATATATTAGGAAACTGGGATTTTTTGGACTTCACTGTTAAAGTAGATAAACGAGCATTAATTCCACGTCCTGAAACCGAAGAAGTATTTCTAGCAGCAAAAAAATTAATAAAGGAATATATAATACCCAGAACTGGCGAGAAATTTTATTTTGCAGATATAGGAACAGGCAGCGGAGTTTTAGGCATTGCAATGGCAAGAACTTTTACCCAGTCCTTCGGCTGTATGTCTGATATTTCAGAAGATGCGTTAAACCTTGCAAAAGAAAACGCAAAAGAGCTTATTCCAAATTGCGAAAAACACGTAGAATTCATAATACACGATTTAATTAATAATTTTGCCGAAAAATCTGTAGATGTTATCATTTCAAACCCACCTTACATAAAAAAAGACGACATTAAAAATCTAATGCCTGAAATAAGAGATTATGAACCCCATACAGCTCTTAATAGCGGTTACTTAGGTTATGAAATGCCAGTTTGTATAATACAAAAAGCAGAAAAAGTCCTTAAACATGGCGGTCTTGTTATTGTTGAACACGGAGACGGACAACAAAAAGACATATTAAAATATTTTAACAAAGATAAATGGAAACTATTCGAGGGAAAAAAAGATTTAAGCAATAAAGAAAGATATGTCTATGGAATTTTAGCATAGTTTTTTATTGATTTAATGAATACAAAATCGTATTATTTCATTTGTATGTTTTAAGGAGGAAGTTTAAATGTTAAAAGGAAAAATAACAGTAATTTTTACTATGTTAACAATTTTTTTATGTAGCGCAATTAATGCTGCACAACCTGAAAATACCGAAAAATACAATGTATTTGCTGTCGTTTCAACTAATATAGCTAGAATAGCTACTAGAGCAGCCAATGATGTTTACAAAGAAGAAGGTCTTAATAGTTTTCCAGGAAAAGGTTATCAAATCCATAGCACTCTTTATATGACGCTTTATCCCAAAGAAGCCTTAACTGCTATAGATGAAAAAGTAAAAAAGATCGCCCAAAATGTAAGACAGTTTAAAGTAAATACTACTGGTCTTGAAATTACTGAAGGTGACTGGTTATTTATAGGTCTTGAAAACAATGCTCATTTTCAAGCTTTGGCCGATGTAGCAACAAAAATGCTTTCTCCATTAAGATACAAAAGCAATTATGTTCCCGAATGGGCAAAGAATATGCCTGGTAAAATAAAAAAGATAAAAGAATATGGAAGCCCAAATGTTTTCGATGAATTCAATCCACATCTTACTATAACAGCAAAAGAAGACGCAGCTAAGCTTAACCATTTTATCTCAATTCATGGTGATAGTAGCTATGCTAAACCTATTGAAGGACAAATAATTGCCATAGGTTATGGTATTGCAGATAAAAATGGACAAGTTGCAAAACCAATCAAGATTTATGACTTAAGAAAAAAATAAGTTAAAAGTAAAAGCCTCAATTTTTATAAATTGAGGCTTTTTTATTTTAGCATAATTTTAAGACTTTAAATATTATTCTTTTTTTTCAATTTTCTTTGTAAATGATGCGATTAAAGGCATTTTCAATTTTTTTAAATATTTAGGATTTATTTTGCGATCAAACTTAGGCGTTTCTGGTTTTTCCAAAGCGATTCTTATATCATCAGTAGTTTTCCCGCTCCCAAAAGAAGTAAATTTTCCTTCGTTTATAGGCCATACACCCTGAACACCGCAAAAAACTTCATAATAATTGTCTACTTTTTTTAAAAACAAAACCATTAATCTACCAGCTTCAAAAGTTGGTAAATCTTCCATATTTCCATAGGTTTTTATTCTTAATTTATCTTCAACTTTTATATCGCCTTTTATTACAGCCTTAACTACAGCCTGATTTGCTATTACAGACACACCAGTTGGAAGTGTGCCAACAGTTTTTGTAAACTCTATTTCTGCTCTTACGATTAAATCAGAGTTATGAGCCAAATACCCTAGACTTACTTCTTGAACCATGGCATTTGCGCTTGTTGCCGTTAATATCGTCATTAAAACAACTAATAAGGTTTTCATTTTTTCCTCCTTAGTTAATCTATTTTCATTATAACACATATAAAAAAAAACGGCTTATTTATTATAAGCCGTTTGATATGCTGATTGAATATTTTAAATGATTAGGATCATCATAATTCCTTAATTATTATTGTTGAAGAAGTTGAAGAGCTGTTTGTGGCATTGAATTAGCTTGAGCAAGCATAGAAGTTGCAGCCTGGCTAACAATCTGATTGCGAGTATATTCAGTCATTTCATCTGCAACATCAACGTCTCTAATACGTGATTCGGCAGCAGTAAGATTTGTTGAGCTATTTTGAAGATTGCTGATTGAATATTCAAGTCTGTTCTGATATGCGCCAAGGAGTGATCTCTGAGAAGATACAACATCAAGAGCTTGATTAAGTTTTTCAAGAGCGCTTGTAGAACCTTCAACGCTTGTAAGATCTATTTTATCAATTCCAAGAGCTGCGGCTGACATATCGCCAATAGCTATTTTCATATTGTCGCCAGCGTCTGCGCCAATTTGGAACTGAGGTTTTGTATCTACAACGTGTACTCTAAAGTTTGTATCGCCACTTCCATAAGCTATAGATTGAGTAAAACCAAAAGCTTTAAGAGCTACGCTATCAAGAGCGCCGCCATTGCCTTCCAATGTAACTTTACTCTTTTCAGTGTTTCTATTTCCAACAAGATTTGAAGTGAATACGAGAGAATCACTAACTTCATCAACACGAATGTCTATATTAGCGCCAGTAAGAGTACTATTTACGCTTGATAACCATTGTTTGATTTCTACTAAGTCAGGAACCTGGTGACCAGCAGCTGTATCTGGAATAGTGGTATATGCATTGATTACTGTTGAAGCATTGTCATCGCCAACTTTGAAGTTGATAGCTGTAGCAGTAGTTTGACCTTCCATAACTTTGCTGAAACCGTAAAGTTCATCAGCTTTGTCTTTTTCACCCATTACAAAACCGTTATAGTCGCCTTGAAGAAGTCCAAGAGAATCGCCAACAACGTTGCCAAGAGTAAAGTTAGAAGGCTGAACAGGAGAAGTTGGATTAAAAGCTATTTTGATTTGGCCATCTTGAATAGAAGCGGCAAAACCAGCGGCGGCTGCATCTGGAGTAGCTGCGGCAAGCTGAGCGTTAATGTTTCTTGCAAGACCTTGAAGAGACCAATCGCCTTGTTGTATAGTTATTTGAACGCTTCTAATAACATTTGGAGCAACACTTTTATCATCATAAATTACTTTGAAGGTTTCAGCTGCGGGTCCAATTCTTAAACCATCGCTAAGTCCGCCATTACCAGCTATTTGAGCAGGAGAAGAAGCAAATTGAATATCGATTCCAGAAAGAAGTCCAACAGCTTTATCATTGCTGGTTACAATATTTCTTGAATTGCCGTATTCGTCTTTTATGCTGGCATTAACCATATTATTAACAGCTTCACGAGTGATAGAAAAACCAAGAGCGTCTATAATATCTTGAGAACCAGCTATTGAAAATTCACCATTTTCGCCAACAAAACCAGAAGTAATTTGAATGTATCCGCCATCACCAGTAACGCCAGTAGCATTTTCTGTCATAACGCTTGCACCAGTATTGCTGATACCAAGACCACTTTGAGAACCTATAGCTTGCTGTAAAGAAGCTGCAAGATCATTAAGAGTCATAAGACCATCAAGAACTATATTTGAACTGTTTGCGTTTCCACTGATTGTTAAGGTCTGAGTTGATTCAAGAGCGAATACGCCGTCTGCATCATAAAAAGCGTCGATATCTTGAAGTCTTGTTGAACCAGTAGCAAGTTCACCAGTATTTTTATTTTTGAAGATTTGGCTTCTCTGAACCTGAGAAATACCACCATTTATGGTTGAAAGGCTTACTGTAAAATCGCCAGAGCCATTAGCTGCACCAGTAACGATTCCATTTACAAAAGTTGAACTGGAAGTTACAAGAGCTGCTTGATTACCATTGAGAAGTTTTTTTGTATTAAATTCTGTGCTGTTAGCTATAGAATCAAGTTGAGTTTTAAGTTGGTCAACTTCTTTTTGAATTTCTAATCTATCATTGCTTGTAAGTGTATCGTTTGCTGATTCGAGAGCGAGTTCACGCATTCTCTGTATAATGCTCTGAGTTTCATTAAGAGCGCCTTCAGCAGTTTGTATCATTGAAACGCCGTCCTGAGCATTTAAAACAGCTCTGCCAAGACCACGGATTTGGCGGCGCATTTTTTCGCTAATTGCAAGACCTGCTGCATCGTCTGCTGCAGAATTAATTCTTAAACCTGAGCTAAGCTTTTGAATGGAGTTTTCAAGTCTATTGCTAGCTGCGTTAAGGTTACCATAAGTAGAAAGAGAAAGAACGTTTTGATTGATTCTAAGTGACATAATTAATTCCTCCTTGAATTTATGTCAAAGGCACATCCTTGTGCCAGTCTCCATATTTTTAAGGAACCCTTGTTGTTTTTTTAACAACAATTTTACCTGATTTCGTTCCTTATATTATACCTATCGCCATAATTTAGTATTTTATGAATATTGAATTTAGACGATTAAAGTCATATTTAAGCAAATATCTACATATTTCTTTATTTTTTAATACAAAATAGCCTATTTATATTTTTTTTATTTTTATAAAAAAAATATATTATTTCTTTCAGATTAAATTTGGTAAGAAAAACTTATTATTAATAAAACAATATNNCTACTAAATAACCCTCGTTTATTTCATGCATAACTTTGCAATAAACTTTTATTTTGCCACAAATCTCTAAGTTCATAAATGGTAGCAAATTTTTATCTGTAGAAATAATAGCATGAGTTTTAGAAATAGCAGTAATCTTTGCTTTATTAAATGTATTATCAACATGCTTATCTTTTATTATCAAAAACTCAATATCTATAAATTCTTTTAATGATTTAAGAGGTATTTCGACTTTAGGACAATGCAAATTGTACTTTCCGCCCACGCCAATAACATCAGAAAGTATTATTGTTTCGTCTAAACCTTTTGGTAAAACTTCAAATTCTTTATAGATATCTAATGGTTCTTTTATTAAAGATTTAGTTAGGGGAGAAATAAGAATTTGACCACCTACGGTATAGCTTTCTATTCTGCCACAAAGATTTACGTGTTTTCCTATAACCCCATATCTGGTATGTTTTTCAGAACCAATATTGCCAACAATAGTTTCACCAGTATTAATTCCTATGCCCATCTTTAACTCTGGATAACCATGTTCCTGATTCCATTTATTTATATCAGTCATAGACATTTGCATTTTAACAGCTGCTAATACAGCGTTTAATGCATGATTATCATTTTCGATAGGCGCTCCAAATATAATAAGAATACCATCACCAAGAAATTCTATTATGGTGCCATTATATTCTGTAATAATATCTCCCATTACCGATAAATAATGGTTAAGCATATCTATTAGTTTTACTGCATCTAAAGTTTCACTGATATGAGTAAAACCGCGTAAATCACTCATCATAACGGTTATATTGCGTTTTTTGCCACCTATTTGCAATCCGCCTGGAGTCTCAAGAAGCTCTTTAACTATTTCATCAGATAAATAACGCCCGAAAGTCGTACTTAAAAGTTTATTGCGTAATTCTAGCTGAGCGTTAAGTTTTTTGATTCGCTCCATTGCCTTAACAGCATCTCTAAGTTCTACCAACTCGCTAATATCGTTTATAACAACAACTATTCCAACTTTTTCATTATTATTATGTAAAAATGAAGTTGTTATATTAAGATCTTTAAAATTAATTCCATTAAAATACTGAACTATATTTTTGTGAGGCTTTGTTCGATCATATATAGCATCTAAAATAGATTGGTTAAACTGATCATTTTCTTGATATCTAAAAAAACATCTTGCAAACTTTTTACCAACTAATTCATCTCTTTTTTTATCTAATATTATTTCTGCAGCTTCGTTTATATGCGTTATAACCCCATCAAATCCTATAACGATTAAACCTTCTGACATATCTGATACGATAGTTTGATAAATATAATTAGTTTGGTCAGTCATACATACTCTTTCTTATAATAACGTCATCTCTAAAATTATCTTTTATTTGCCTATAGTCAAGATAAATTATTACCAGTTACCGCTATTAAATAGTTATTAATTAGATTTAATATTTTTATATAAAATTAAAATATTTTTACCGTCTTGACGCAAATATTCAATACTATCAACCATTTTTTTCGCCATAAATATTCCTAAACCGCCAACTGTATGTTCAGCTATACGCTTTGAAATATCAGGGTCAGGTTTTAATAATGGATTATATTCTATACCGCTATCTTTAAACATTATTTTCAGTTTATTACTTAAAGAATCGTAAAATGCAGATAAATCAACATCTCCAATTGTTTTATAAGCATAATTAGAAATATTGGTATAAATTTCATCTACAGCTATAAATAATTGTTTAGCGGTTCTGCTATCGCATTTTATTGTATCTAAAATATTACGAAGCCAATCTTTTACCATAGAAAAATTTTCTATAGTGGATTCTATATATAGATCAGGAAATTCAACAATGCTATTTTCCATTTTTTATTGAATAGTTAATATTTCATCAAATCCTGTCATTTCAAAGACTTCTTTTACGCTTTCACAAACGTTCTTTATTATCATTTCACCTTGAACTTCCATTTTAGAATTCAGACCTAAAAAAGCTCTCAGTCCAGCACTAGATACATAATCTACTTTTTCAAGATCTACAATAAGCTTTTTAGCTCCATCTATATTTTTTTCAATTTCATTTTCAAAATTTTGAGAAGTTAGAGTATCTATACTACCTTCTACTACTGCATTTACAGTCCCGTCTTCAGGTTTGTTAATAATTATCTTCATTTATTTAATCTCCATAAATTATCTATATTGTTTTGCCGTTGTCCAACAATAATATCCGATTTTTTCAAGAATTTAACATAAAAAGTTAATAAAAACAATTATATATAGGTTAATTATAGCTATTAACTCACTTTTTCCTTTTCTTAACGACGCCATATTTTCCAAATTTATTCGGAACTTTTGATTTCGATTTGGAGTATTTTTTATCTAACTGTTTTGCAATGCTTTGTTTTCTATTATCTTTCTTGGAAAGCTTCTTTTCTGCTTTTTGTTCGGTCTTTGATTTTTTTGCTTTTTCACGCTTGTCGTTTTTGGAAGAAACTTCATAAAACATAGACGAAGCCGTTTTTTTAGCATGTTTCCTTTTGGAATTGTCTATTTCCTCAAATTCGTCAAAGCTTTCAAAACCAATATATGTATCTTTGTTTTCAGTTTTTTCAGCCTCTGGCTTCTTTTCTTTAGCTTTTAGTTCTTCCTGCTTTTGTTCCCATGTTTTCTTAAAGCCGCCTTTTTTTAGTTGTTCAGCATTTAGGGAAACAGAAGATTCGGAAGAAATTTTGCGAAGCTCAGCGCTTTTTCTGTCTAAACTTATTCTCATTTGTCTGCGGCAAACATATGCAGTTTTAAGCTTTTCTATCATTTCGTCAGGCATACCTTCTGGAAGATCAACCAAACTGAAATCATCAAAAAGCCTGATTCTGCCAATGTAACGACTTGCCATTCCAGTTTCGCCAGCGACAGCCCCAACTATGTGAGCAGGCGTTGCTCCATTAAGTCTGCCAACTTCAATACGATATGTTTCCATGCCTTCTTCTGGCTCATCGTCTCTACGACGTTTTTCTCTGACAGCTACAGGTGTTTTAGGCTCAAATTCATCGACTGGTTTCTGTTCTTTTTGGCTTTTTATATCTTTTATCTGCAATGGACTGTCTTTTTGGGCAATTTTTGCCAAAGCAGCAGCCACATCAAAAGCATCAGCTTCTTTTTCGTCGCAGTATTCAATAAGCAGATTTTTAAAGAAATCCAAATCCTTAGATTCAAGAGTTTCATCTAACATCGCTCTGAATTTCTTCGTGCGAACAAAAGAAATATCGGCCGCAGAAGGCATTTGCATCGGCTCAATCGGTTGATGGGTAACTTTTTCAACCATCTGAAGCCACCTTTTTTCCCTTGAAGTTATAAAAATTATAGCTTCGCCGCTTTTACCTGCTCTGCCAGTTCTACCTATACGATGAATATAACTTTCAATATCCTGTGGAAGGTCGTAATTGATGACATGGGTGATTCTGTCAACGTCTAAGCCTCTTGCGGCCACGTCTGTCGCAACAACTATATTGATTTTTCCTGTTTTATACTGGTCTATAATACGTTCACGCTGATTTTGAGGAATATCGCCATTCAAAGCTACTGCATTAAAACCTCTTAAAGCTAATTGGTCGGCTATTTCCAATGTATCGACTTTTCTTCCCGCAAAAATCAAAATTGCATCATAAGACTCTGTTTCAAGCAATCGAGCCAAAGCGTCAATTTTATGAAGCCCCGTAACAAGCCAGTATCTTTGCCTTGTAGTCTCAACAGTGGCTGTTTTAAGCTTAATGGTTATCTCTTCTGGTTTATTAAGAAATCTTGCCGCCAAAGCCCTTATATCATCAGGCATAGTAGCAGAAAAAAGCGCAGTCTGCCTTTTAAATGGAGCACGCTCCAGAACCCATTCAACATCTTCCTTAAAGCCCATATCAAGCATTTCGTCTGCTTCGTCTAAGACAACTATTTTAACAGCTCCTAGGCTTAATGTGCCCCTGTCGATGTGATCCATTATTCTGCCAGGAGTTCCAACAACTACTTGAACGCCTCTAACCAAAGCCCTTAGTTGAATACCATATTCCTGACCGCCATAAACAGCAAGAGTTTTCAAACCAGGCATATGTGCGGCAAACTGCTTAAATGCATCACAAACCTGGATAGCCAGTTCTCTTGTTGGCGTTAAAATTAAAGCTTGCGGTTCGTTTAAGTCTATATCTATTTTTTCAAGTATTGGAAGAGCAAATGCGGCAGTTTTGCCTGTTCCTGTCTGTGCCTGCCCAATAACGTCTTTCCCAGACATCATCACAGGAATAACGCCAGCCTGTATCGGCGTTGGCAACACATAATTCATATCGGCAACAGATTTTAAAATTGCTTCTGAAAGCCCAAGTTCGTCAAAATATAAAGTTTTTTCGTCCATAGTTTTATCTTTTCGTACATTAAAATAGCCAGTCTTTATGACTGGCGTTATTATACTTTATTGTTTGCTTATCGTCTAGTATAACCGCAACGGCAAACTTTTTTTGTCATTTTTCTTCCGCACTCTGGGCAATATTTGCTTAGTTTGTCGGCGGCGGCTATTTTTGCCTCGTCGTTTTTAGCTTTCTGCTTAGCTTCTAATGCCTTTGCCATTTTAAGGAAAGCAAGCTGTTCCTCGTTTCCAGCCTTTGGAGCAGGTATCTCTGCGCCAGTCATTTCCCTGTATTTTTCAGCTAAATCTTCGTTTTCTTCTAGATAAGCGTTAAACGCTTCCTCAACAGAAAGATTTTTCTTCCATAAATGGTCGTAAGGATAAAAAGGTTCTTCGTCAATTCTTTCTTGGCATAACTCAATAAATTTGTCTTCCCAAGTATCGAAACTTTCTCGTCGCATAACACTTCCTTGATATATAGAATAGCTATATATGTATCGGCAAGTTCTAGCATGAAACTTTTAAAATTTATTGTTCAATAACTATCGAGGTCGCCCAAATGTATTATAGGGTATTCCTTCCATTAATATGCCTGTATATAAATAAACAGGTCTTTAATATTAACACTTTCACGCTTCTGATTTTCCTTACAAAAAAGAATTCAACTAAAGGAAATTTAAAGCAACTTGCCGAGTATTTTCTTTCGTTACTTCACGTCAAAATCAAAATAAGTGTCAGGATAAGGCTCGTTTTTTAACGTAAAATGCCACCATTCAGACTTAATGCCTTTAAAACCGTTTTTAAGCATAGCATCTTTAAGTATTTTTCGGTTTTTCTTCTGCTCATCCGTAATATTCGGGTAATCGCTATGGGAAACATCGTCAAAAAAGTCGAAAACTCCGCCCATATCAACTAATTTGCTATCCATTGTTACTAAGCCTAAATCAATAGTGCTTCCTCGTGAGTGGCCAGAACGTTTTGAAATAAAACCTCTATCGAAAAGTATTTTTTTATCACAATTAGGGAAAAAGCTTTCTTTCATTCCTGGCGAATTGTCGTCTTTAAACCAGCGTATAAAATGCTGAACAGCCTTTTTAGGCCTGTAAGTGTCATATATTATAATTCTATAGCCTTGCTTTCGCAAATCTGCTGCCGCACTTGCGAGAGCAGTTGCCGCTTCCTTAGTCATCATAGGCCTTGGAGCTAAATAACCATCTATTCTTGTTCCAACAAAATTATAGCTGGAAAAATAACGCAAATCTACCACAGCATCATCTACATAATCGCTTACATAGACAAAACCAGCACTTTTAGCTTCGTCACTGATAAGTATATTTTTCATATTTGGACTACAATAAATAAGATTTATGAATGAAACCAAAGATATTATACTATAAAACACAGAATATAAAAGCTTAAATATTAAATTAAACATTTTGATTATTCAAACCTCAGATTTGTATAGAGGCATTATTAAAAGAATTAAGCTTTAATAAGCTTACTAATTGTTAAGTGTAAAAGCCACAGTGCAAAAGCGGCTCCGCAGGCTTCTCCAACAGGTAACGCTGCTGCCAATCCTTTTTCACCAAAATATTTGTCTAATATAAACATGAAAGGAATATAAAATACTATTTCTCTAACAATGGCGTGTAGTAAGGTTTTACCACCTTCGCCCATTGCCTGCATACAAAACGAAGTATGGAAATTCATAAATTGAACAGGAGCTGCCAGACATCGTATTCTAAGAAACAACGTTGCATAGGCAATAGTTGTTAATGCCATTTCCGATTCACTGGAAGTAGTATTCATAAAAACTCCACATATATGCCTGGCAAGAAATATAAAAAACAATATGCAATACAAAGAAACATGTAAACCCATTTTTCTGGCAGAATTTATAACATTTTTCATTCGTTCATGATTTCCAGAAGAATAATTATAAGCCACAATAGGCAGCATACCCTGGCTGATTCCAATATTTATAGCGTTTGGAATTCTTTCAACTTTCATAACTATTCCCATTCCAGCTAATACCAAATCATTGTGAGCGGCAGACAGTATTCCAACACAGATATTTGCCAAATCAAACAATCCAGGTAATGCCGCCGATGGTATACCCACCGAAAAAACAGACTTTATGTTAACTAAATCTATTTTAAACGCTTTACTTAAGTTCATACTTAAAGAAGCCGTTTTAGTAGCTTTATAATAAAAATAAGATAAATACAGGCAGGATATAACATTTGAAATAAGTGTCGCAAAAGCTGCTCCAGTAACTTCCTGGCCTTTGGGCATTATATAAAACATAAAAACTGGGTCTAATACTACGTTGAGTATTCCACCGCCGCTTAGTCCGTAACTTGCTTGGCTTGCAAAACCAACGTTTCTTAAAAGATGAGACAAAGATAAAGCCAACACACATGGCAAACTTCCAATAACAATAACATAAAAGGTATATACGCTTGCATAGCCTATAGTTTCATTTGAAGCTCCAAGAAACCTTAAAAGAGGTTCCATATAAAACCAAACTAAAAATGAATAAATTAAAGTAATAAGAATTGTTCCATAAACACAGAAAGAACTAACATTCTTTGCTTTGTCTGTTTGTTCTGCTCCCATTAATCGAGCAACAAGACTACCCCCGCCTATTCCAAAAAGATTTGCCAAAGCAACATTCATCATATAAAGCGTTAAAGTAATAGTTGTTGCCGCAACCATATAGGAATTGCCTGTTCTGCCAATAAAAAAAGCATCAACGATATTATAAATCAAATTAACTAGCTGGCTTATTATCGTGGGGACAGCCATTACATACAATGCCTGTTTAACAGGCATATTGGCAAACAATTCTTTTTTATCTTCGTTCAAATTTCGTATCATAGCGGCGAATTATAGCATAAAACAATTTTTTTAGACAATAGAGAGTTGATATTTACTATATTTTAGTTTAAAGTTACAAAAAAAGCTTTCTTTGGAGGAAACATGAAATATTTTATACTATGCTTAGTCGTATTATTTCTTAATACATCATGTATAGCTGCTTCATTTACCAAAGACGTAAATTTAAACGTCAAATCAGAAAACTTTAAAGGTAAAAAATCAGAAATTAAGATTACTTTTGTTGGTCATGCTACATTAATTATAGAAAACAATGGAAAAGTTTATCACATAGATCCATGGAGCAATGTTGGAGATTATTCAAAATTGCCTAAAGCCGATGTTATCTTTATAACCCACGAACATTATGATCACTGGGATCAGGAAGCAGTGAATCAGATAGTTAAACCAGACACCAAAATTTTCTGTTCCAAAGCTGTATATGAAGAGATGGAAAATAAAAAGCTCGCAAATGTTCTAAAAAACGGAGACAACATAGAATACAAAGAAATAAAAATCGAAACTGTACCTGCTTATAACATTAAACATAAAGCAAATAACAACGAACCATTCCACCCAAAAGGAAGAGGTAACGGATATATCCTTACAATAGACGGAATCAGAATTTATATTGCTGGTGATACAGAAAATGTTCCAGAAATTAAAAATCTGCAAAACATCAAAGTAGCCTTTCTTCCATTTAACCTACCTTATACTATGGACAAAGCTATGTTTGAAGATCTGGCAAACAGCATAAAAGCTGAATTTACATATCCGTATCACACAAGCGGAACAACTCAGCAAAGCATTAATGGCTTAAATGTAACAAATACCAATTTAAGAATCAGACAATTCCACAGAAACAAATAAAATCAGGAGTAAATCATGAAAATATTAGTATTACTTTCAATATTTATTTTTAGTGTCATAAACTGCAACGCAGAAAATTATGATAAAAAGGAAACAAAAACTTTGATTCTTTATTACTCACAAACAGGAGTAACCAAACAGGTAGCCGAAGAACTTCAAAGACGCTTAAGAGCTGATATAGAAGAAATTGAAGTAACTAATCCATATAACGGAACTTATGAAGAAACTATCGGTCGATGCATTGAAGAAAGAAAAAAAGACGAATTACCTCATATAAGACCTTTAAAATCAGATTTAAAAAAATATAGAACTATCTTCTTAGGTTATCCAATATGGTTTGGAACTTATGCAAGACCTGTAATAACATTGGTTAAATCTTTTAAATTCGCCAACAGAGAAATTATTCCATTTTGTACATTTGGAAGCGGCGGTTTAATTGAAAGCACAAATAACTTAAAAAAAGACCTTCCTTTGGCTTATGTTAAAGATGGATTTGGAATAAGAGAAGCAAGAATATCAAGAGTTAAAGAAGAATTAGACCGTTTCCTCAAACTAAATGGCTTTATTACAGGAACAGTGGAAATTTTCCAAGAATATTCTGAACAAAGACCTGTAAACGAAGAAGATAAAATAATATTTTCGGAAGCTTGCAGCAGTTATAAATACCCATTAGGCACTCCTATTGCCGTAAGTTGCAGAAAGACAAATAAAGGAATGGATTATCTATTTATATCTAAAGGCAAAACCCCAGATGGCAAAGAAGTAAATTCGAAGATTTACGTTACTGTAGAAAATAACCAAAAACCTGAATTTACAATGGTAGTAAGGTAAATGGAAACCTCAAAAAGCGTTGGTCAGGAAATATACGAGTTAGCAAATAAACTTTTCCCCATCTGCCGCAGCATTACTGGAGCTGGCGTTAGAGAAACTCTTAAAATTATCTCTGATTACATTTGGCAAGACAAAGTAAAGTTAAATCTTTACGAAGTTCCAACCGGAACTCAAGTTTTCGACTGGACCATTCCCCAAGAATGGGTAATACGAGCAGCCTACATAGAAGATAATCGTGGAAACAAGATAATAGACATGAAGAACAACAACCTTCATGTTATGGGTTATTCTACTCCTGTAGACCTGTCTCTTATACACATCT
>LXOW01348282.1_pt1 | contig 20212 bp, 15 predicted proteins | sample 1368591 | NCBI WGS metagenome assembly LXOW01 (sample SAMN04884650, study PRJNA319009) | bovine gut metagenome | isolation source: Cow rumen | host: Bos taurus | place: Italy: Legnaro (PD) | collected 2014-07-09
CGGCAGGGCCGCCGTTCGTGCGGCTCCTCCGAGCCTATTTATCCGTTCATCATAGTATACGATAAAAAAAGGACGATGGCAATACTTTTCTGCACGGGAGGGCCTTTGGGAGGGACCAAAAAGACGATCCTTTGCGTGGACCTGGCCCTTTTCAAACGAAACAAATGTTGCTATACTATACGAAACCTTTTCACGGGAATTTTGAACGATGATCCATCCGCTGCAAAAGAACGAAACGCCCCGAGCGATCCTGCTGAACGTGCTGCTGGCGGCAGGGAGCCTGTTCGTGAACGGCTTCGGCATATACTTGACGATCCAGGCCAACCTGGGCGTGTCGCCCTGGGACGTGCTGCATTTGGGCATCTCTAAAACCTTGGGCATCCTGTACGGCACCGCGTCCGTGGCCGTGGCGCTGACGATCCTGGTCATCGACATCCTGATGAAGGAGCCCATCGGCATCGCCATGTTCATAGACGCCGTCGTAGTGGGCAAGGCCGTGGACTTTTTCAACTGGCTCCATCCCGTGCCCCTCTGCCGGTCGATGCTTTCGGGCGTCCCCGTCATGCTGCTGGGGCTGGTCATCATGGCCTATACCCAGTATGGCTACATGGTCGCCTCCCTGGGCTGCGGGCCCCGGGATACGCTCCTGGTGGGGCTTGCCAAGCGGGCCAGGGGCATACCCATCGGGGCGGTCAGCGTGGCTCTATTGGGCACAGCCACCCTGGTGGGGTGGCTGCTGGGCGGCCCTGTGGGCATCGGAACGCTGATATGCGCCTTCGCCGCCGGGCCCATCATGCAGCTGGCTTTTCGGACGGTGCGCTTTGACGCCACCGGCATCCGGCATCAGCGGCTGCGGGATTCCGTGAAGGTGTTTTTGGGGAAAGAAACGGGCGGAACGAACTCAGGAGGAGCAAATATGCGGTTCAAAATGATCCATGAGAACTACAACGTAACCGATCTGGACCGGTCCTTGCGCTTTTACGCCAAGGCCCTGGGCCTCACCGAAAAGCGCCGCAAGGAGGCTAAGGACGGTTCCTTCATCATCGTGTACGTGGGGAACGAGAACAGCGACTTCGAGCTGGAGCTGACCTGGCTTCGGGACCATCCCCAGCCCTACGACATCGGCGAGGAGGAATTCCATCTGGCGTTTCGGACGGACGATTTCGAAGGGGCCCACGCCCTCCACGAGGAAATGGGCTGCATCTGCTTCGAGAACCCGGCCATGGGCATCTATTTCATCCAGGACCCGGACGGGTACTGGCTGGAAGTGCTGCCCACCCGGTGACGTGAGCCGGGGGCTTTAGGCGGGATCGGGGCCCTTTCCCCCGATGGACAGCACCCTGCCCCTGTGCTATACTGTTTATTAAAGGCCATGCGCGGCGGCCCGGGGCCGGCCGAGCTGTGAGACTTGCCCGTTTGGAGAAGCGTATGAAATGGATCTGCCCTGCCTATGCGGCCGTAGAGAAGATCTGCGGTCCCCAGCGGTTTTACCCGGATCGGGAATACCGCCTGTCCGCCCATTGTCTGTCCGTGCCCTGCCCGGAGGGGACGCTGCTTTTTCATACCCTGATGGGTTCCCTGTGCCTTTTGGAGGCGGGAGAGACGTGGGAGAGCTTCCGGCAGGAGCTTGCGGCGGCTCGCTTCCTGGTCCCCCTGGACTTCAACGACATGCGCTATGCGGACACCATTCGGAAGCTGATGCAGCAGGTCCTGCCGGCCAAAATGGCCAAGACCGGCTTCACCGTCCTGACCACCACGGACTGCAACGCCCGCTGCTTCTACTGCTATGAGATGGGCCAGCGCCGCTTCTCCATGACGGAGCAGGCGGCCCACGACGTGGCCGCCTATATGGTCAAGGCCAGCCAGGGCCAGCAGATCGCGCTCACCTGGTTCGGCGGGGAGCCCCTGTACAATGTGCCCGTCATCGACGTCATCTGCGCAGATCTTGCAAAAGCCGGGGCGTCCTTCGAGTCCCGCATGATCAGCAACGGCTTTTTCCTGGACGAAGAGGTCGCCCGCCGCGCCGCCAAGGATTGGCGCCTGGGGTCCGTGCAGATAACCCTGGACGGGACGAAGGAGGTCTACAACCGGACCAAGGCCTACATCCACTGCACGGAGGACGCCTACGAGCGGGTCCTGCAAAACATCGACGCAGCCTTGAAAGCGGGCATCTGCGTCTACGTTCGCCTGAATATGGACGCCCGGAACGCGGACGATCTTATGCGCCTTGCGGAGGAACTGGCGGCCCGGTTTGCCGGACGCAGCGGATTGGCCGCCTATCCGGTGCTGCTGAAGACCTTCGTTGGCCAGGTCCACTCCTTTGCCTCCGAGGAGGAATCGGTCCGGCGATACTTCCTTCTGGAGGACAGATTGAAAAGGGCCGGCCTGTGGCAGATCCACCCGTTCCAGCGGGAGATCAGCGCCAATCAGTGTATGGCGGACAGGGACGACTGCGAGGTGATCCTGCCGGACGGCCGGATCTGCAAGTGTGAGCATTTCAGCGAGGAAGGGGTCGTGGGCAGCATCTATGCGGAAGCCCGCGACGAGGCGAAGATCCGCGCCTGGAAGGAGCGATCGAAGCCGTTCCCCTCCTGCGAGGGCTGTGCGCTGTACCCTCGATGCATCAACCTGGCGCGGTGCGATTGGGTGAAGGACGGCTGCTCATGGAGCTTAAAAACCATCCGCCGGAAGCATATCGAAGAACAGATCCTGGATCTGTTCCGGAAAAAAGCCGCAGAGGAACTTTGAGATCAAAAAAGCGATGCGTCATGCCGTTTTCTTCGGCAGCATCGCTTTTTTTGTTTCATTCCGGTTTTATTTCATTCCAGCTCTATGGTGGCGGGGGGCTTGCTGGTCAGGTCGTAGAGGACCCGGTTGACGCCGGGGACGGTGTTCACGATCCGGTTCATGGCGGCCTCCAGCAGCTCATAGGGCAGGCGGGCCGCCGTAGCGGTCATAAAGTCGGAGGTCAGCACGGCCCTGAGGACCACGGCGCAGTCATAGGTGCGGTGATCCCCCATGACGCCCACGGAGCGCATGTCGGTGAGGGCGGCGAAAAACTGGCCCTTGCCGGTATCGACGTTAAAGCGCCTCAGCTCCTCCTGAAAGATGGCGTCCGCCTCCTGGACGATGCGTACCTTCTCGGGAGTGACGGCCCCCATGATCCGCACGCCGAGCCCCGGCCCCGGGAAGGGCTGGCGATAGAGCAGCTCCCGGGGGAGCCCCAGCTCCGTGCCCAGGGCGCGGACCTCGTCTTTGAACAGCATCCGAAGGGGCTCCACCACGCCCTCAAAGCCCATATCCTTGGGAAGGCCCCCCACGTTATGATGGGACTTGATGGTGGCGCCGCCGCTGCCGGCGCCGCTCTCCACCACGTCCGGGTAGATGGTCCCCTGGGCCAGATACGCCACGGTTCCCAACCCTTTGGCCGTTTCCTCAAATACGCGAACGAACTGCTCGCCGATGATGCGCCGCTTCGCTTCGGGATCGCTGACCCCTCGCAGGGCATCGTAGAACCGTTCTTTGGCGTCTACGTGTACGTAATTGAGATCGAACCCGCCTTCGGGGCCGAAGACGGCCTTCACCTGAGCGCCCTCGTCTTTACGCATGAGACCGTGATCCACGAATACGCAGACAAGCTGCTTGCCCACGGCCCGGGAGAGCAAGGCGGCGGTCACGGAGGAATCCACTCCGCCGGACAGGGCCAGCAGGACGCGGCCCTTTCCCACCCGCTTTCTGAGCGCAACGATCTGCTCCTCCACGAAGGAGGCCATGCGCCAGTCGCCCCGGCAGCCGCAGACGTCCCGAACGAATCGCCGCAGCATGTCCGCGCCCTGAGGCGTGTGCTCCACCTCGGGATGGAACTGGGTGGCGTAGAGCCGCCGATCGGGGTCCTCCATGGCCGCCACGGGGCAGTCGTCCGTATGGGCGGTGACGCGGAATCCGGCGGGGAGAGCCACGATCCTGTCCGTATGGCTCATCCAGCAGACCGTGCTTTGAGGAACGTCCCGCAGCAGGAGAGAGTCGCTCCCGTCCACGAAAAGCTCCGTCCGGCCGTATTCTGAGACCTGGGCCGGCTGTACCCGGCCGCCCAAAAGATGGGCCATGAGCTGGGACCCGTAGCAGATGCCCAGCACCGGCACGCCCAGGGAAAAAAGCTCCGGATCGCAGGTGGGCGACGCAGGATCGTAGACGCTGCTGGGCCCGCCGGTGAGGATGATGCCCCGAGGCGCCATGGCCCGCAGCGTCTCCAGGGGCGTGGTATAGGGCAGTATCTCGGAGTACACCTGGCACTCCCGCACCCGTCTGGCGATCAGCTGCTTATACTGTCCTCCAAAATCAAGGATCAAAATGGTATCTCGTTCCATAGTTCCTCCCGGTTCATTCCACGGTGACGCTTTTGGCCAGGTTCCGGGGCTTATCCACGTCCAAGCCCTTGGCCACGCTGGTATAGTAGGCCAGCAGCTGCAGCGGGATGATGGCGATGCTGCCGATGAAATGGGGGTCTGCCTTCGGCACGTAGACCGTGAAGTTGGCCGCCTCCTCCACGTTATAGTTGCCGTAGCCGGTCAATCCCATAAGATATGCGCCCCGGGCTTTGCATTCCGCCATGTTGCTGACGGTCTTTTCGATGCGGTCCGCCTGGGTCAGCACGCCGATGACCAGCGTGCCGTTTTCTACCAGGCTGATGGTGCCGTGCTTGAGCTCGCCCGCCGCATAGGCTTCGCTGTGGATATAGGAGATCTCCTTCATCTTCAGGCTCCCCTCGAGGCAGATGGCGTAGTCGAGGCCCCGGCCGATGAAGAAGATGTCCCGGGCGTTGGCGTGCTTCGAGGCGAACCACTGGATGCGCTCCTTGTTTTCAAGGGCCCGGGCCATCTTGTCCGGCAGGGCGGCAAGCTCGTCTATAAGCGCTGCATACCGGGCGGCGTCGATCCTGCCCCTCACTTCGGCAAGGGAGATGGCCAGGGCGTACATGGCCGCCAGCTGGGCGCTGTACGCCTTGGTGGTGGCCACGGCGATCTCCGGCCCCGCCAGGGTGTACAGCACGTGATCCGCTTCCCGGGCGATGGTGGAGCCGATGACGTTGACGATGGCCAGCGTGGGCACGCCCTGCGCCTTGGCCGCCCTCAGGGCCGCCAGGCTGTCTGCGGTCTCGCCGGATTGGGACACAACGATCACCAGCGATCGCGCCGACAGCAGGAGCTTTCGATAGCGGAATTCCGAGGCCAGCTCCACCCGCACGGGGACCTCGGCAAGATCCTCCAGCACGTACTGGCTCAGCATCCCCACGTGCCAGGCAGAACCGCAGGCCACGACATGGATCTGGTCGATCCGGCGCAGGAATTCCCCATCGAGCCCGGCCGCGGTCAGATCGATCCGCCCGTTTTTGACGATGCTGTTCAGGGTGTCGCGGACGGCTTTGGGCTGTTCATGGATCTCCTTGATCATGAAATGCTCGTAGCCGCCTTTTTCGGCCGCTTCGGCGTTCCAGGTGATGCGGGAAAGGGGCAGGGTGATCTCGTCGCCGTTCAGATCGAAGAAATGGGCCTCCCCCGGCAGGAGCCGGGCGGATTGGAGATTGTCGATGTAATAGACGTCCCGGGTGTGTTTCAGGATGGCGGGCACGTCGGAGGCCAGGAAGCTTTCCCCGTCGCCTACGCCGATGATCAGGGGGCTGTCCTTTCGGGCGCAGTAGAGCTCGCCGGGATAGTCCTTGAACATCAGCGCCAGGGCATAGCTGCCCCGGACACGGACCATCATGCGGTTGATGGCGTCGATGGGCCCGATCTTGTACTTCTTGTAGTAGTAATCGACCAGCTTGATAACGACCTCGGTGTCCGTGCCGCTGTAAAACCGATACCCGTTGTTCAGGAGCTTCTGCTTGAGCTCCTCAAAGTTCTCGATGATCCCGTTGTGCACGCCCACCACGTCCGATTCCACGGGGCCGGAGGCGGAGCCGGTGGCGTTGCCGCTGACGTGGGGATGGGCGTTGGCCCGGCTGGGCTCGCCGTGGGTGGCCCAGCGGGTATGGCCGATGCCGCAGGAGCCGGGCAGCGCCCGGCCCTCGTCGGTCATCTCGATGAGGTTTTTCAGCTTGCCCGTGGCTTTGACCACCTCAGCCAGGGCGTCGCCGCTGCGTACGGCGAGCCCCGCGGAATCGTAGCCGCGATATTCCAGCTTTTTGAGACCTTCCAAAAGGATCGGCGCCGCAGGGCGGCTGCCGGTGTATCCAACGATACCGCACATATGGTAAACTTCCTTTCGCTTTGCTGCCTGAAGAAGTATATATCCTTCCCGCAAAAAAATCTACAATATCTCCGTCAGCCGCTCTGCTGCGGATAGAGTATCCTCGCGGCTGCCGAAGCAGGACAGGCGCACGAACCCCGCCCCGCCCCTGCCGAAGCCCTCTCCGGGGGTGACGACGATCTGGGCCGTCTGCAGCAGATACTCGAAGAAAGCCCAGCCGCTCATGCCTCCGGGGCAGGGGAGCCACAAATAGGGGGCGTTGCGGCCCCCGGTGAACCAGATCCCCGCAGCCCCCAGGGCCTCGGAAAGAATGCGTCCGTTCTCCTGATAGTGGGCTATGGCCTGCCGATTCTGCGCCATGCCCTCGTCGGACAGGGCGGCTTCCCCGGCTCGCTGGAGAACGTAGCTGACGCCGTTGGTCCGGGTGGTCCGATCCTGCGTCCACATGGCGTGCAGCAAGGCGCCCTCCCGCTTCAGCGCCTCGGGCACCACGGTATAGCCGAGACGGGTGCCGGTGAACCCCGCCGTTTTGGACAGGGAGCAGATCTCGATGGCCGAGGTCCTGGCTCCCGGCAGCTCGTAGATGCTGTGGGGCACGTCCTCGTCCTGGACGAAGGATTCATAGGCGGCGTCGAAGACGATGACGGCCTGCCGGTCGTTGGCCCAGTCCACCCAGCGCTGGAGCTGCGTGCGGGTGTATGCTGCGCCCGTAGGGTTGTTGGGGGAGCAAAGATAGACAAGATCGGCGTCCAGATCGGGGGCGGGCATGGGCAGAAAGCCGTTGTCCCGGTCCCCCACCAGGTGGAGGATCTGCCGACCCGCCATCAGATTGGTGTCCACGTAGGCGGGATAGGCNNAGATTTCCGATGGCGCCCAGGTCGTCCGCCGCACCGCTGGAGATGAAGATCTCCTCCGGGGACAGCGTGACGCCCCGCCGGCCGTAATAGGAGGCCACGGCGGTCCGCATGAAATCGGCGCCGGTCTCGTTGACGTACCCGCGGAAGGTGAGCGTCCGGCTCTGATCGTCCACGGCTTTGTGCATGGCCTCGATAACGACGGGAGACAGGGGGCCTCTTACGTCGCCGACCCCCAGCCGCAGCAGCCGCGCGTGGGGATGGGCCCCCTGATAGGCGGCCACGGTCTCGCCCAGGCGTGTGAAGAAGAAGGCGGGCGGCAGCTGTCCATAGGCAGGATTGAGCATACTCATGGCTCGATCTCCCCCTCGAACACGAAGCGCGCAGGCCCCTCCATGAAGAGGGCGTCCCCCAGATCCACGGTGATGAACAGGCTTCCCCCGTCCAGCTTCACCTCGATGGGCGCACCTGCGGGGCAAAGGCCCTGCTTCACCGCGGCGAAGGCGGCGGCGCAGGCTCCCGTGCCGCAGGCCAGCGTGACGCCGCAGCCCCGCTCCCATACCCGCATTCGCAGGGCCTGGGGGGACAGCGCCTGCACGAACTCCACGTTCACGCCGTCTACAAAGCGCGGATCGTGCTCGATCCGGGGCCCGAACAGGTACAGAGGCAGATCCTCCACGTTCCGGGAGAAGACCACCACGTGGGGATTGCCCACCAGGATCAGGCTGCCGAGGCCCATGCCCTTCTTCAGGGGCAGATCCTGCCGGGCAAGGACCGCAAGGCCCATGTCCACCGAGATGCCCGTTACCTGATCGCCCTCCGTCCTCAAGGTCAGCGTTTTGACGCCGGATAAAGTATCCACCGTCATCCGTTCCTTTCGGACCAGACCCTTTTCATACAGATATTTGCCGGCACAGCGGATGCCGTTGCCGCACATCATGGCTTCGCTGCCGTCGGCGTTGAAAATGTGCATGGCGCAGTCGGCAGCCGGGGAGGGGGAGAGAAAGATCACGCCGTCCGCCCCAACGCCGAAGTGGCGGTCGCACAGGGCCGCGCACAGGGGCCCGGCATCCTGGGGGATTTGGTCGTAGATGACCAAAAAGTCGTTGCCCAGGCCCTGCATCTTGGTGAACCGCATGGCTTCCCCTCCCGGCCGTCAGTATACGATCATGTACCGCCGGGTCTCCCAGTCGGTGACCCGGGTGCGGTATTCGTCCCACTCGGCCCGTTTGCCGGCCACGTAGCTCCTGAACACGTGGTCCCCCAGGGCTTCCGTGATCAGGGGGTCCTCCTCCAGCAGCTCCACGGCCTCCAGCAAATTCCCGGGGAGGCTCTCGATGCCGTGAGCTTCCCGCTCCCTGTCGGTCATGGTGTAGATGTTCTCGGTGATCTCCGCAGGAGGCGTCAGACCCCGCTCAATGCCGTCCAGGCCCGCCGTCAGGCACACCGCCAGGGCAAGGTAGGGGTTGCAGGCCGGGTCGGGACAGCGAAGCTCCACCCGGGTGCTGTTGCCTCTCGCCGCAGGGATGCGGATGAGGGCTGAGCGGTTGGAGGCGCTCCAGGCCAGATAGCAGGGGGCCTCGTAGCCGGGGACCAGCCGCTTGTAGGAGTTCACCAGGGGGTTGGTGATGGCGGCGAAGTGGCGCACGTGTTCGAGAACGCCCGCGATAAAGCTGTACGCCTCCTTGGACAAGCCCTTTTCGCCGTTGGGATCGAAGAAGATGTTCTTCCCGTCCTTGGAAAGGGACATGTTCACGTGCATGCCGCTGCCGTTGATGCCGAAGACGGGCTTGGGCATGAAGGTGGCGTGGAGACCGTGGTTCTGAGCGATGGTCTTCACCGCCATGCGGAAGGTGCTGATGTTGTCCGCGGCGGTCAGAGCGTCGGCGTACTTGAAGTCGATCTCGTGCTGGCCCTCGGCCACCTCGTGGTGGCTCGCTTCGATCTCGAAGCCCATCTCCTCCAGCATGAGGCAGATCTCCCGGCGCACGTCGCCGCCGTGGTCGATGGGGGCCATGTCGAAGTAGCCCGCAGCGTCCGCCGTCCGGGTGGTGGGCAGGCCCCGCTCGTCGGTCTCAAAGAGGAAGAACTCCATCTCAGGGCCCACGTTGAAGGTGTAGCCCAGCTTCTCGGCCCGTTGGAGGGCCCGCCGGAGCACGTACCGGGGGTCGCCTACGAAGGGGGTGCCGTCGGGGTTGTACACGTTGCAAATGAGGCGGGCGGTCTTCCTCGTGGCGGGCATCCAGGGCAGCACCGCGAAGGTGTCGAGGTCCGGACGCAGGTACTGGTCGCTCTCATGGATGCGGGTAAAGCCCTCGATGGAGCTGCCGTCGATCATGATCTGGTTGTTGACCACCTTTTCGATCTGGGAACTGGTGACGGCCACGTTCTTGAGCTGGCCGAAGATGTCGGTGAACTGGAGGCGGATGAACTCGATGTCCTCTTCATTGACGATACGAACGATGTCTTCCTTGGTGTATTTCATGATGACGCTCCTTTCTATTCTGCGTTGTGTTTATGGGCCATGGCCGCTTCCACCAGTCCTAAGAACAACGGATGGGGCCGGGTGGGACGGCTCTTGAATTCGGGATGGTACTGGACCCCCACGAAGAAGGGGTGATCGGTGAGCTCCGCCGCTTCCACCAGCTTCCCATCGGGGGAGATGCCGGAGAAGGTGAGCCCGGCGTCAGAAAGTCGCTGTCGGAATTCGTTGTTGAGCTCGTACCGGTGGCGGTGCCGCTCCGCGATGGAGTCAAGGGCGTAATACTTGTACATCGTGGTGCCCCGCTGGACCTCGCAGGGGTAGCTGCCCAAACGCAGGGTGCCGCCCTTGTCCACCTCGTCGCTCTGGCCCGGCATGAAGTCGATGACCTTGTGGACGCTGTCGGGGTCGAACTCGCCGGAGTTGGCGTCGGTCCAGCCCACCACATTCCGGGCGTACTCGATGCACATGACCTGCATGCCGAGGCATATGCCGAAGTAGGGGAGATCCTCCGTCCTGGCGCAGCGGACGGCCTCGATCATGCCCTCGATGCCCCGGCTGCCGAAGCCGCCGGGCACCAGCACCCCGTCCACTCCCGCCAGGTCTCCGGGGACGAAGGTCTCCGAGTCGATCCACCGGATGTCCACCCGGACGCCCCGGGCGTACCCGGCGTGGTGCAGGGCCTCCACGATGGAGAGATAGGCGTCGTGGAGCTGGGTGTACTTGCCCACAATGGCGATGGTCACCGTCTCGTCGGCGGCGTAGATCCGATCCACCATGGCCTTCCAGGCGGAGAGGTCCGGCTCCCGCTGGGGCAGACCCAGCTTCTGACAGACGATCTCGGAGAAGTGGGCCTGCTCGAGGTATAGGGGGGCCTGGTAGAGGACGGGGAGGGTCAGGTTCTCGATGACCGCCTCCCGGTCCACGTTGCAGAAGTTGGCGATCTTGTCGAAGATGCTCTCATCTATAATGGGCTCGTCGGTCCGCAGCACGATGATGTCCGGGAAGATGCCCATGCCCTGGAGCTCCTTCACGGAGTGCTGGGTGGGCTTGGACTTGTGCTCGCCGCTGGCCTTCAGGTAGGGCACCAGGGTCACGTGGATGTACAGGGCGTTGCCCCGGCCCACCTCCAGGCCCACCTGGCGGATGGCCTCCAGGAAGGGCTGGCTCTCGATGTCGCCGATGGTGCCGCCGATCTCGGTGATGACGATGTCGGCGTCGCTGTGTTCGCCCACCCGATAGATGAAGCGCTTGATCTCGTCGGTGATGTGGGGGATGGTCTGGACGGTCTTGCCGAGATACCCGCCCTGGCGCTCCCGCCGCAGGACGTTCGAATAGACCTTGCCGGTGGTCAGGTTCGAATACCGGTTCAGGTCCTCGTCGATGAACCGCTCGTAGTGGCCGAGATCCAGATCCGTTTCCGCCCCGTCCTCGGTGACGTAGACCTCCCCGTGCTGGTAGGGGCTCATGGTGCCCGGGTCCACGTTGATGTAGGGGTCCAGCTTCTGGGCCGCCACCTTGAGGCCCCGGGCCTTCAGCAGCCGTCCCAGGGAGGCCGCCGTGATGCCCTTGCCCAGGCCCGAGACCACGCCGCCGGTCACAAAGATGAACTTCATTTTGCCCTCACCTCCTCTGTTGAAAAGGGGAAGGCGCCCGTCAGGGGGGAGTCTCCCCTATGGACGGACGCCTTGCGTTCATCGGTACAGTGCCGAGTATGGCACGTTTTTTCGCTTGTCCGCCTCGGTGTCAGCCGAAACGATATATGATATATAAACAACATAGAAATTAGTTTAGCAGGTCTTTGGCTCCTTGTCAACCCCCTTTCGAAGGGGCGGTTTTGTGAAAAACCTATTGTCCATTCCGGAAGATATATGATATACTATCCCATATTTTTGATGCGAGGGATGTCATGATCTACGTTTTGGAGGACGATCAGGATATACGGACCCTGGAGGCGTATCTGCTCAAGAGCGCCGGCTACGAGGTGGAGGCCTTCTCCGCCGGGGCCGCTTTCGAGAAAGCGTTGGAGGAGCGCGTGCCGGAGCTGGTGGTGCTGGACATCATGCTGCCTGGGGTGGACGGGCTGACCCTGCTCAGGCGCCTTCGGACCGACAAGCGGACGGCCCACGTGCCTGTCATGCTGGTGACGGCCAAGACTGCGGAGCTCGATAAGGTGGAGGGGCTGGAGACCGGGGCCGACGACTACCTCGGCAAGCCCTTCGGCGTCATGGAGTTCAACGCCCGGGTGAAGGCCCTGCTGCGCCGGTCCAGCCAGCACAGCCGGGAGGAGCTCCTCGTCTGCGGGCCCCTCGCCATGGACGACGCCCGCCGCAAAATCCTGGTGGACGGGCAGCCCATCGCCGCGCCCCTCACCTATAAGGAATATGAGCTGCTGCAGCTGCTGATGCTGAACCAGGGCATCGTCCTTCGGCGGGAGCAGATCCTGAACAAGGTCTGGGGCTATGACTACGAGGGCGAGACCCGGACCATCGACATGCACATCAAACAGCTTCGCCGGAAGCTGTACCCCTACGGGGACATGATCAAGACCGTCCACAACGTGGGCTATCAGCTGGAGATACCGTAAACTATGGAATGGCGCATTCGACGGGGCCTGCTCATCATGGGCCTGTTCTCGGCCATACTGGCCTTCTCATTGGCGCTCATCGCCGTATACGGGGCCTTCGTCCAGCAGGTGGAGAAGGACGTGCAGCTGACGGCCCAGACCGTGTCCGTGGCCTATGACGACATGGATACCATCTATGATCTGTCCCGCTACGCTACCAAGGGCCTTCGGATCACCCTCATCGACCCCATGGGCTCCGTGCTCTATGAGAGCGGCGAGGACGCGGAGGCCATGCTGAACCAGGCGGAGCTGCCGGAGGTCCGGTCCGCCATGGACACGGGCGTGGGCCAGAGCATGCGCCCGGCGGAAAAGACCGACGAGAACAAGTATTATTACGCCATCCGCCTGCGGGACGGGAACATCCTTAGGGTGTCCATGGCCTCCTCCAACATGTTCAGCCTGTTTTTGAAGGCCTATTCGGGCTGGGCCATCCTGATCATCTCCGCCGTGGTGGCTCTGTCCGTGGCGGCGGCCACCCTGATCACCCGGCGCATGGTCTCCCCCCTCAAGGCGCTGGCTTCCGAGATCGACACGGTGGACCTGTCCCATCACTCCGGCCGGGTGTATCGAGAGCTCCTGCCTTTCTTTCGGGAGATCCAGCAGAACCGGAGCGAAAAGGATAGGATGGCGGCGGAGCGGCTCCGAATGGCGGAGCTGTGGCGCACCTATTCCATGGACATCTCCCACGAGCTCAAGACCCCCCTCACCTCCATCTCCGGCTACGCGGAGATCATGAAGGACGGGGGCGTGGACCCGGACACGGGGAAGCGCTTCTCCGAGGCCATTTATCGAGAGGCCCAACGCATGCGTTCCATCATCAACGACGTTCTCTACCAGGCCAAGATGGAGTCCGACGTGCCGGACACCCTGGAGGAGGTGGATATGCTCCGCCAGGCCCGGGAATGCGCCGACGCTCTGTCTTTCGAGGCCGCCAGCCGGGACGTGACCATCGACGTGGCGGGGGAGAGCTGGTTGTTGATGGCGGACCGGGAGTGGATCGACAGCATCTTCATCAACCTCATCGCCAACGCCGTCCATTACAACGTGGTCAACGGCCTCGTGCAGGTCCGGGTGTACCCCACCTTCGTGGAGGTGGCGGACACGGGCATCGGCATCCCGGCGGCGGACATCCCCCACCTCTTTGAGCGCTTCTACCGGGTGGACAAATCCCGGTCTCGGGAGACCGGGGGCACGGGCCTGGGGCTTCCCATCGTGAAGACCATCGCCGATAGATACGGGGCCACCGTGGACGTGGAGAGCCAGGTGGGCCAGGGCACCACCATCCGCGTCACCTTCCCCGCCGCCGCTCGGGCGGACGGGAGCCTCCGAAATACTTCAAACTTTACATAGAAATTACATATCATATATTTTGCTCATACACGGGCCTCTTACAATAGGTGCAGGAATCAGGATCGGTTCCTGCATTTTTTTTACCGATCCACAAATATTTTACAGGAGGAACCCGTTCATGAAGAAGCTGCTTGCCCTGATGCTGGTCCTGTGCATGGTCCTTGCCGCCGTCGCCTGCGGCAGCAAGGAAGCCGCCGCCCCCGCCGCGACGGAGACCAAGACCGAGACCAAGACCGAAGCCGCCCCCGCCGCTGCGGAGACCCTGAAGGATAAGGCCGCCAAGGTCAACCGGAAGGATCAGTTCGTCACCGTCCTCACCGGTCCCACCTCCGGCATCTACTATCCCATCGGCGGCGCCTTCGCCACCGCCCTGCAGAACTACGGCTACACCACCTCCGCCACCGCCACCGGCGCCACCGCGGAGAACATCAACGCCATTTTGACCAAGCAGGGCGAGCTCGCTGTGGCCATGTCCGACTCCGTGCTGCAGGCCGCCGGCGCCTGGGGCGCCTATGAGGGCAAGGAGCCCGCGGATCTGCGGTTCATGATGAGCCTCTGGCCCAACTACGTCCAGATCGTCACCACCGCTGACACGGGCATCAAAAAGTTTGAGGACATCAAGGGCCACAAGGTGGGCGTGGGCAACCCCAACTCCGGCGTGGAGCTGAACGCCCGCATGATCTTCGAGGCCTACGGCATGACCTATGACGACTGCAAGGTGGACTACCTCTCCTACGGTGAAGCCATCGAGCAGATCAAGAACGGTCAGTGCGACGTGGCCTTCGTCACCTCCGGCCTCGGCAACGCCACCATCACGGAGCTGGGCGTGACCAAGGAGATCGTGTTCATCCCCGTGGAGGGCGAGGCCCTGAAGCGGCTGTGCGACAAGTATCCCTGCTACTTTGAGGGCACCATCCCCGCTTCCACCTACGGCACCGCCAGCGACACCACCACCGCCGCCGTCATGAACATCCTGCTGGTGAGCAAGGACCTGCCCGACGAGGTGGTCTACGACATGCTGGTGGGCATCTTCGATCAGGAGCTCGCCACCATTCAGGGCTCCCACAAGACCGCAGCCGCCAACATCTCCCTGGAGCAGGCCCTCCGGGTGGTCCCCATCAAGGCCCATCCCGGCGCCAAGGCCTTCTATGAGGATCGCGGCTTCACGGTGAACGATCCTGCGTAAGGAAAGGGCAAGGGCCATGTGCCCGACGCGTGCGACAGTGCAGAGAGGGCGTCTCATCGCTCTCTCTGCCCTCCTTGTATTGGCAGTTCTGCTGGGAACGTACCTCGCCTGGCGCGGGACTCGACCCGTGCTGAGGATCCGGGTGGACGAGACCGGAGAGGTACTGAGGGAGATCCAGGTGACGGCCGGGGACGAAGTGTTTGTCGCCTGGCTCCACTCCCAGGAGAAGATCCCCTGGCACGAATGGTACACCGTGGAGAAGGATGGGACCATGACGCTGAACACCATCAGCTTCCCCGCCTTCGGCCCCGGCATCCCCTGCGACAAGGGCGTCCCCCGCATCGAGGACGGCACCATCTACTATGAGCTGATCGGGGAGACCTTCCCCCGCTTCCGCTGGCTCAATTCCACCTTCACCAGAGAGATACGGCTGAACGGAGAGCTGATCGCTACCGGCGACGATCTGCCGAACCACACCATTTTGACATTGACTATCGAAAGGAGGGGACTCTGACATGGAAGAAAAGGATACCGGCCTGCATGTGGGAGAGGGCGTCATCTCCATCGGCGGCGACGCGCTGACCGAGGAGCAGCAAAGCGTCCTGGAGCAGGTAGACAGAGAGTCCAAGACCCGTAAGTTTTTAGGCATTCTGCAGAAGGTCTTCCTGGCCGCCTGCTTCCTCATCGCCCTGTATCACCTGTATACGGCCGCCTTCGGGCCGCCGCTGACGCTGAAGCATCGGTCGCTCCACGTGGCCATGATGCTGGCCCTGGCCTTCGCCCTCTACCCCATCGGCAAGGTCAAGAACATGAAGAAGATCCCCTGGTACGACTGGATACTGATCGGCCTGGCCTTCGCCGCCCCCATCTACATCTGGACCAACTACATGGGCGTGGTGGAACGGGCGGGCAACGCCAACATGATGGACACCATCATGGCCACCGTCCTCATCGTGCTGGTGCTGGAATCTTCCCGCCGCATCTCCGGCTGGGTCCTGCCTACGCTGGCCATCCTGTTCCTGCTCTATGGCCTCTTCGGACGACACATCCCGGGCATGTTCCGGCATAGGGGCTATGTGTGGAAGGACCTGGTGAACCACCTCTTCGCCAACACCGAAGGCATCTACGGCACCTCCGTGAACGTGGCGTCCAGCTACATCATACTGTTCATCATCTTCGGCTCCGTCATGGGCAAGTGCGGCATGGGCCAGTTCTTCAATGACCTTGCCCTGGCCTTGGCCGGCGCCAGCAAGGGCGGTCCCGCCAAGGTGTCCGTGGTGGCCTCGGGCCTCTTGGGCTCCATCAACGGCTCCGCCGTGGCCAACGTGGTGACCACCGGAACCTTCACCATACCCCTGATGAAGAAGACGGGTTATACAAAGGAGTTCTCCGGGGCCGTGGAGGCGACAGCCTCCGTAGGCGGTCAGATACTGCCGCCGGTCATGGGCGCGGCGGCCTTCATCATGGCGGAGCTCATGGGCGTCCGCTACTCCGTCATCGCCCTGTCCGGCGCCATTCCCGCCCTGCTCTACTACCTGGGCATCATGCTCCAGGTCCATCAGGAGGCCTGCAAGCTGGGCCTCAAGGGCATAAGCCGTGAGAATCTGCCTGCTGTGGGCCAGCTCATGAAGGAACGGGGCTACCTGGTGCTGCCCATCCTGTTGCTGATCTGCATGCTGTTCTTCTCCGGCAAGACGGTCATCTTCTCCGCCTTCTTCACCATCCTCTGCACCCTGGGCCTCCACTTCCTGTCCAGCTTCATCCGGACCCTGAAGCAGAAGGGCTCCATCATGGGCTGGTTCAAGCAGATGTGCGCTGACTTCTTCAACGCCATGGTGGAGGGAGTCCGCAACACCGTGTCCGTGGCCGTGGCCTGCGCCTGCGTGGGCATCGTGGTGGGCGTCATCAGCAAGACCGGCATGGGCCTCAACATGGCCGCCGCCATCATCAAGATCGGCGATCGGAGTTTGCTCCTGACCCTGTTCTTCACCATGATCACCTGCGTCATCCTGGGCATGGGCGTGCCCAGCATCCCGGCGTACCTCATCACCGCCTCCATCGCGGCGCCCGCCCTGCAGCAGCTGGGCGTGCCGGAGCTGGCGGCCCACTTCTTCGTGTTCTACTTCGCCATGTTCGCCAACCTGACGCCCCCCGTGGCTCTCGCGGCCTTCGCGGCAGCGGGCCTCTCCGGCGGCGATCCCATGAAGACGGGCTTCACAGCGGTGAAGCTGGCCCTGACGGGCTTTCTCATCCCGTTCATGTTCGTCTACTGTCCCCAGCTGCTGCTCATCGACGTGGCCGTGGGCGAGGCCCTCTGGGTCAGCTTCGCGGCAGTGGTGGGCGTGTTCATGCTGGCCATCTCCATTGAGGGCTACTGGCTTAGGCCCATGCCCATCTGGCTCCGCATCCCCTGCTTCGTAGGCGCTCTGTTCCTGATCCACTCCGACTGGAAGACCGACATCGTGGGCTTCGCGGTGCTGGCCGTGGTGGTGCTCTTTACCGTCTTCATGTATCGGAAGGAGAAGAAGGCCGTCGCTTCCGCCTGAACCGTCCCTTCTCGTTTGTTCCCTCCTGCAGCCGACCGGGCCTCTCCTCCCGGCCGGCTTTCTTTTGGGGGCCAGGCCCGGCTCTACACCACCAGGTCCCCCTCCTCGGAGTTGATGACCTCAAAGATCTGCTCCTCCTCGCCGGTGAGGGCGTTGATGTAGACGATGTAGAAGGTGTCATTTTGGGTGGCCTTGAACTCATAGCACAGCACCTCGGTCTGCTCCGTCAGGGGGATCAGGGCCAGGGCAATTTGTTCGATCCGCAGGTTGCCGGACACATAGTCCGCGGCCTGCTGTTCCGTTATTTGGGGCCGAGGCAAGGAACGGGGCCGGTGGTTCAGCCGGTAGTTTCGCGCGTCCATGCCCATGACCTCCCCGGTGTCACGGTCCAGGTACACCTTCACCAGGTCGCTGTAGAGGATCACCCCCTCCTGCCGGGGCGCGAAGTTCAGCACCGCCACGCCCTGATAGTACTGGGCGTAGGCCGCCGCGGGGTCCTCGACGCCCAGCTCCTGCAAAAACGACAGGGCCGCCTGCTTCAGCCGCTCGCTCTCCTGGTCGCTGGGCGGGTCGTTCTTATCCGCCGCAGGCGTTCCCATGAAGGCCAGCAGCTGGCCCCCCTGCTCCGTCAGGGACAGGGACACCTGCCCCCGGTCCGCCGTGTCCACCGTCAGCTCGTAGACGGGCAGGGATCCGGGCACGTAGGCCGTGGCCGTGATCTTCCCGCCGGGGAATAGCCGCCCGGCGGCCGCCTCCGCCTGCTGGGCGGTGATCCGCTCCCCGGGGTCGCTCTGAGGCGCCTGATTCTCGGCGCTCTCGGAGAAGGGACCGTCATAGATCAGCGTGGGGTATTCGCTGATGGCCGCCTCGCTCTGCTGCTCGTAGCAGCCCCCGTCCACGTTGTCCGCCGCCACGAAGTCGCCGCTTTGGATGGCTTCCCCCGCCATCTGCCGTATCTGGGCGCAGGCGGTCCGCATGTCCTGGAGCTGCCGCCGGTCGTCGTCCGTCAGGGCTTTCCCCTGGAGCACCCGGCCCATGAGGGCGTGGGCGTAGTCCCCGCAGCGGGTGATGAACTGGCTCATCTCGGCGCTGTCCGCATGGGAGAGAGGGAGCAGCGCCATGGCCGCCCCGGCGCTGCCCGTCGACCGCCATACGTCCCCCAGCAGCAGCACGCTCTGCCGGGGCGACGAGGCCGCGCTGAGCTTCGACAGCGACACGTCCACATCGTTGAGATCGTCGTCGATCCGATGGTACAGGTTCTCGATCCGGGTCCGCTCCGCCGCCTGCCGGGCCCCCAACGCCTCCCGCCCCTCGTTCAGCTTCACCAGCGCCGCGATCAGCCCCACCGCCAGGGCCGCCAACACTATTTTCCTCAGTCCTTTTCGCATATCCTCACCTCAGTAACAGAACACATGGTGGCCGATGGTGATGGCCACCGGCTTGGACAGCATCCACTTGTTGGTGGTCGTGGCCGGGTTATAGTAATACAGGCACCCATAGGTGGGGTCGTACCCGTTCATGGCGTCCCGCGCCGCCCGCAGCGCCGCATCATTGGGCCCCAAATCGATCTGCCCGTCGCTCACCGCATCGAAGGCCCCGGGCTGAGAGAAGGTTTGTCAAGTATGGTTTTACAAAAAAGCATCCTCGCTTTGGCTGAATTTCGACATAAGTGGCAATAGAAAAGACTAAGTACTTACCAATGAAAGTAAAGCAAAGCGCCACCCGATAGGTGGCGCTTTGCTTTTTCCTCCCCGGCGGGATTCGAACCCACGGCCTTCCGCTTAGGAGTGGCGGACTGATATGTCCAAAAATCTCAGTAAATTAGGCAAAAACGCCGGATTTCTGGGCTTTTCCTCGCAACATGAAATGTTCAATACGTGTCATTCGGAGCAGACTCTGGCTACAATAACAATCTAATGTGTAGTCGAATTGTAGTCAGGTGAACGCTTCCGCATCGGGGAAAGCCAAGATTCCATGGCCTTATTACAGGGTTCCGGGAGAGAAGCGGTCCCGTTCGGTCGTAATGGCCGTTGCGTTAGAAAGGTCGGAAGTCGTACCGTATTCGAGCGTATACGGTGCTTCGCCGCCTTGCCACTGCATTTTCAGAACCTGTCCGTCATGCGATTCATAGGTCGCCTTAAATCCGTTTTCCCGCACATATGCGAGGCTGCTTTCAAAATCCATATTCCAGTAAGCAGTAATCACTTCGTCATTAAGAGGCGTAACGTTTCCCTTGTGCTCGGAGACGAGTCTAATCGCATCCGGAACATAGGCATTCATGTAGTCAATATAGGACTGCCAGTCGGAAATATCAAACTTATGGCCGCCGGAATGAATATTGACACCGATTCCATCGCTCATGACCGGAGTATCGAACGGGATATCATAGTAACTTCCGTCGGGAATGACTTCCATTCCGTAGCCATCGCGCCAGACCGCTTTGGCTGCCTGAAGAGCATCGTACATGGAGACCGGGTCGGACGCGAGATCATTTTCGCCAATTGAGACGAACAGATGACGCCCTGCCGCCAGGGCAAACAGCGTATGCATATCGACGGGAAGTTCCTCGTCGCGGTTTTCGAAAGTCAGATAGGCAGGCGTGTACCAATGATTTGACGTGCCGTCTGTCGTGATCCGACCCATGACAGGACTGCGAAGAAGCCCACCTCCGCAGGAACTGGTGACAAGGGAGATCCGCTCATCGCAGGCTCCCGCCCACAGAGACACGCGCGCCAGTCGTGAATGACCGACCGAGACGATACGGCTCATATTCACGTTCGGAAGCGTTTCCAGATAATCGATTCCGCGGCTGATTCCGAACGCCCATGCGGAAAAGGCTGAGAGCGTATCGTCATCAAAAAGACGCAGCACGCCGTTTCGGTATGTCGCCGTATCATCGGGAGCCCAATCTCCGTAATA
>LXOW01387808.1_pt1 | contig 20201 bp, 19 predicted proteins | sample 1368591 | NCBI WGS metagenome assembly LXOW01 (sample SAMN04884650, study PRJNA319009) | bovine gut metagenome | isolation source: Cow rumen | host: Bos taurus | place: Italy: Legnaro (PD) | collected 2014-07-09
CGACCGTAATAATCAGCCTCTTTGTAGCAATTCATGGCGGACTCGTATTCCTTTTTGGCTTGACGTACGCAACCGCTGTAGAGTGCGGCTGGAGCAGCGTTTTCATAGTCTTTTTGCTTCACGAAGTAGTCGTAGGCCTCAAAAATTTGGTTCTCGTTGCTGATGTCTTCTTCTGCCTTGTATTTGGTTCGTACATCATCCACAACGACGGTCATGCGTTCCGTCTTGCTTTTGCTGACGCAAGCAGACAAGAATAGAAACAGGCCGAAAACCAAGCCCAGCATTTTTGCAATCCGTTTTGTTTTGTCCAATGACATATTTTGTTGAATTTCGATTGCAAAAGTATTACAAAATTTGTCTGAAAAAGGCAATGAAACGGGCAATTACAAACTATTTCATAATATAACCGTTGATATTCAGTGGGTTGAAAAAACGGATTACAAACTTTTCCAATGAAAAAAACACGCTTTTCCTCTTTCGGGATAAGGAAAAAGCGTGTATTTTTGCGGCCATAAACTTCATTCCGCAAAAACGGAACAAAAAACAAAAGCAAAATGGAAAAGAAGAGACTGTATCGTTCAATGACGAACAAAAAACTCTGCGGTGTATGCGGAGGCCTTGGCGACTACTTTGAGATTGACCCTACAGTGGTGCGTCTGCTGTGGGTTATCTTTACCTTCTGTGGTGGAGCAGGCCTTTTGGCTTATATAGTCTGCGCCCTCATCGTACCTCAGCAAAACCAATTACCAAATCCCTGATTTATCTATTGATAATCAGCTTGGTGCAATCGTCTTTCGATTTCACGAAGTACATGCCCTCAGGCAGCGACGAAACATTGATTCTGCCAGAACCTTGCATCACGAGCTTGCCGCAGAGGTCGTAAACGCTCACCTTTTCCTTGCCCACGATGATGAAGTCGTTGGCGGGGTTGGGGTAGACGTTCAGGGCTTCGTGTGAAGTCTCGGCCACGTCGGTCACGTCGGTGGTGTTGGTGAAAAACCTGACGATTTCGGTGTTGCAGTCGATGTCGTGGCTAGTGCCTGAATACCAATCGTGCGAGCCGTTGTAAACCTTGATGAAAGCAACACGAGCATCGTTGGTACCATTGAGGTATTGGTACATCTCGAAAGTGAGGCCGTCGTTATAAGTGTCGGGATATTGCTCCAAGATAGGCGTTTCGTCGCATTGGTTGAAGGTACGCCAAAATTCCACCGTCTGTTCGACAGGGAGACCAATGTTGTATGAACCAAAACTTTGCAAGGAAATCAAGGCATCGTCGTAGGAGATTATCTCATCGTTGGTGCCAAAAATCTGCAACACATTGACGTTGTCGACGGGAGTCAAGGTGGTCAAATTGTTGCCGATGACACCGCTGACGGCGGCAATGCCATTGATGATATCGCCATGATTGATGGCCATGCGGTGGCTCATGAAGCCGCCCAGCGAGAAGCCGGCAAAGAAGATATTGTTTTGGTCGACATTGTATTCTTCTTTAAGGGCTGCCAAAGTAGCCAGCAGGAATCCTTCGTCATCAACATCTTCGTTTACGTTAACGTCGAAACTAAAGGGCATACCGTACATGTTGAAACTGACAGAGACGGTGCAACCCGCATTCCAGCAGGCGCCAAAATCATAGGAGCCACCGAGCAAGGCATTCTCATAGTTGAAATCCAATGCTTGGGGGCAAACGATAATCCAACCCTGTTCTTCGGCGACATTCTGGATTCGTGTGGCCGCAAAGAAGTTGTCCGCATCGTCGCCCATGCCGTGCAGCATGAACAAAACAGGGGCAGCCTCGGCATCAGAATAAGAGGTGGGCACATATTCAAGGTATTGGCGCTCTTCGTCATCCCAAGTGATAGTTTTCAAAGTTTGCGCGTTAAGGGCGAGGGCCATAAAGGCTAATAAGACAAGGGTAAAAGATTTTTTCATATCCGATTGAATTTAAATGTTGACGCAAAAATAAGGATTTTTTTCAATTTGAAACGATATTGAAATTAGGGTTTCTCTTCGCCTATGAATCGCAGCACGATGTCGAGGATTTCGTCACCGAAAAGTTTCATTTTTTTAACCCCTAAGCCTTTTACGTTTTTCAATTCGGTTAATGTGACGGGTTTTACTTGTGCAATAGTTTTCAAGGTCGTATTGTGCGCAATGGTGAAAGCAGGAACATCGGCGTCCTGCGCTTTCTGTAGTCTCCATGCCACCAAAGCTGTATACAATGGACTCTTGTCCATCACGTCGTCCTTGATTTCGATTTTCTTTTTTCCGCTCTTTTCCGCCTCAATCACCTTAACTGACTTGGTCTTTTGGTAGGCCATCACACTGAAGCCGTTCTTGCAGGCTTCGAGGCAGCAGCCTTTCAAGTAGATGTCTTCTTTCAGTTGCTTCAACGCCTCGGTGAGCAGCTCGTTGACGGCTTGGTTGTCGGTTTTGAAAGGCAGGTCAAAGAGGTCTTTGGTGATGGCTTTCAAATGCTCATCAAAATAGACGATACCTTTCTTTAGGCGGTCTTGCAAAGGCGGGTTTTGCTCACATGAAGGCGCTTCGTTGTGGAGTTTCTGAATTTGGTTTTCAAACTTAATACCGACTTGACACAATTCCTCATAGATTCGGTTGCGACGCTGTGAGAGGTCTTGGATCATCGTGCTTTCAAACAAGGTGTCGTTGGCATAAATCACCTTCATTAGTTTGCCGAAATCTTTGTGAATGCCGTCAAAGTCGATGAGCTCGAACATGGTGTCCAGTTCGTAGTCGTGGCGCAAGGTGTCCACTTTTTCTTGTGTGGGTTCTTTTTCGGGCAAACTGTCAACGAACTGGTTGACAGAGAAATCGTTGACCAAGGCATTGGAGCTGATCCGTGTCTTTAGCACGAGGCCTTCCAAGGAGGTGCAGCGACTCAAGGCGACATACACCTGTCCATGGGCGAAGGCTTGTCCCGCATCGACGATGACCTTGTCGAAAGTCAGGCCTTGACTCTTGTGGATGGTGACGGCCCAAGCCAAACGCAACGGTATCTGGGTGAAGCTGCCGATTTCCTTTTCCTCGATGTCTTGGTTCTCGGCGTTGATGGCGTACTCCATGTTTTGCCAAGTCAGTTTGGGCACAACGATGCGCTCGCCCTCGCTTTCGACGGTGACGGTGCCTTCTTTCTCGTCATAGCCGACCAGCCTCCCGATTTTGCCATTATAAAAAGCCTTTTCAGGGGTGGGGTCATTTTTGACGAACATCACCTGTGCACCGAATTTCAGCACCAAATCTTCCTTGGTTGGGTAGGTGTTTTCGGGGAAGATGCCGCGCACCACGGCATTGAAAACCAAAGGTTTTGCTTCAATGGCCTCCAGCTTCGTCTCGTTGATTTGGTCGGCTTGATAGTTATGGGTGGTTAGGGTGATATAGCCTTCGCTATCGTGGGCGATGAAGTTGGGCTTGAAGCGGCTGTTGAGCAGGCGCACACAATCGGCATCCATCTGGTTGTTGCGGACTTTGTTTAACAAGGTGATGAAGTCGTCGTCGTGTTGGCGGTAGATGTGTTCCAGCTCCACGCAGACGTAGGGGGTCTTTTTCAGCACTTGGCTGCCGAAGAAGTAGGGCGTGTCGTAATACGGCGACAGCACCTCCCATTCCTCGGGCTTGGCCACGGGTGCAAGCTGGTGCACATCGCCAATCATCAGTAGTTGAAGCCCGCCAAAGGGTTTTTGCGAACGACGCACGCGACGCAGCACGGCATCAATGGCATCCAAGACATCGGCGCGCACCATGCTGATCTCGTCGATGATGAGCAGGTCGAGGCTGCGCATCAAGTTGATTTTCTTTTTGTTGAGTTTTTGAAGTTGTGCAGCTAATGACTTAGCTTTTCCTCCCATGTCATTCCCTCGGGAATCTATGGGAGGAAAAGCGGTTTTTTTAAGGGCATTTTCAGGCAGTTGCGGCCCGAAAGGCAGCTGGAAAAACGAGTGGATGGTCTGTCCTCCCGCATTGATGGCCGCCACGCCCGTGGGTGCCACCACGACCATGCGTTTGTAGGTCTTCAGCGGCAGGTTCTTCAAGAAGGTGGTCTTTCCCGTGCCCGCCTTTCCCGTGAGGAAGATGTGTGCGTCGGTGTAGAGTACCAGCTCCTCGACGAACTCAAGTTTCTGGTTGACAAAAGTTTGCTGCGCCATGCTTTCAATTGTGTTCAATTGGCTAAAGTAAGGAATATTTTTCATTTTTGTGGTGGGGTTTTAGTTTTTGTTGTATTTTTGCAGGCAGAAACCGTACACATTCCAAATGCATTATACAAGAGGTAATGTAGAGTGCGGTGAAAAACCAATCTGACCATGGTCGGTCCAAACGAAAGCGAGGTACTGTGAAACTTGGTCAGATTTTTATTTTGTCACCTCGACTTTATTGACGCTATATTGAATATGTTTTTGTGACGCAGTTACTCCAATGGTTAGTTTAGCGGTGAAATTCATGTAGTCAAATTGCTCATTCTCAAATTGATAATACAAAAGAATCATATTTTTGTAACCGTTTTTCCTTTGGGCACCGGCTTTGATAGAAGAAAACAGGGGTAGACCTTCGATAGAACTCGCGTTTTCAACGACTTCCTTTAAATGCTTTACAGCATAGGTGGATTTCCAATTGTGTAAAGCCTCACGAGCAGTTTTTTTGTCGCTTTCATTTTTTACAATATACACATCAGCGTTAAGGAATTTATTATGGATGTAATTGCTGCCTTTTTCTCGTTGCAAGTCTTTCCAAAGATTCTCATAATACGACTTGATGAGTTCGAAACGCTCTTTTACTCTTTTCTTTTCCGTCGGGATGCCTTCAATGTATTCAGGTGTTTCCATGATTGTAGGTTTATAATGTTTTCCGCTGCAAAAATGCAAACCCTGTCAAGACTAAGCCGTTGATTAAACGTTTGTAGTCGACAGTAGTCGTTTGTTGTCGGATATAGTGTTGGTTCATAAGTTTTTAAAAAATCCATAAACGATGATTATTGACTATGACCATGACTATTTTCACCGAGGTTGAAACGGTCATAGTCATCGTCATAAGCCATAGTCAAAAAACAATTATGCAAAACAACACTTCCTAAAGAAACAATTTCCTATCTTTGTAGGCTCTAAAAGAAGTATCATCATTAATTTATATCCTATGAAAAAAGTATTCACTGCAATTCTGGCTTTGGTTCTCGTTTTTTCTTTTTGGAAGGCCAATGCCTGCACTAATTTCTTGATTACCAAGGGTGCCTCTACGGATGGCTCTTGCATGATTTCGTATGCTGCCGACAGCCATGTGCTTTATGGCGAGCTTTACTATTATCCCGCTGCCGACTGGCCGGCCGGTACCATGCGCGATGTCTATGACTGGGACGGTGGCATGTATCGCGGCCAAATCCCCGAAGTGGCGCATACCTATAACGTGGTCGGCAACATGAACGAATACCAGTTGGCTATCGGCGAGACGACATACGGCGGCCTCGAATGTCTCTGGGAAGGCCAAGGCATCATCGATTACGGTAGCCTGATTTACATCACCCTGCAGCGCGCCAAGACCGCCCGTGAGGCCATTAAGTGCATGGGCGAGTTGGTCTACAACTACGGCTATGTCAGCGAGGGCGAGTCGTTCAGCATCTCCGACACCGAAGAGGTGTGGATCCTTGAGATGATTGGCAAGGGCAAACAAAACAAAGGCGCCGTGTGGGTAGCCCGCCGCATCCCCGATGGTTATGTGAGCGGCCACGCCAACCAGGCTCGTATCACCACCTTCCCGTTGGCCACCAAGAAGTGCAAGACCAGCATCACCTTTAAGAACATCGACAAGCTGTTGAAAGACCCGAACATCGATTGCGTCTATTCCGACGATGTCATCAGCTTTGCCAAGGACATGAAGCTTTACAATGGTCCCGATGAGAAGTTCTCGTTCTCCGATGTCTATAACCCCGTCACTTTCGACGGTGCCCGTTTCTGCGACCTGCGCGTGTGGGCCATGTTCAACAAGGTGACCGATGGTATGGACCAGTATTGGGGCTATGCTACGGGCCGTGACATCAAACGTGCGAAGCCTTATACTGCTGGCATGTGCCAGACTCCTGAAAATTTCCCAACCAACCGCATGCCTCTGTGGGTGCTGCCCAACAAGAAAGTCAGCGTTTTAGACATGATGGACTTCATGCGCGACCACCTCGAAGGCACCGACCTCGACATGTCGCAAGACGTGGGTGCAGGCCCGTTCCACTGCCCTTACCGCTGGCGTCCCATGGACTGGGAAGTCGATGGCGTGCATTACATCCATGAGCGCACCACCGCCACCCAGCAGACGGGCTTCAGCTTCGTCGCCCAGAGCCGTGGCAAATGGGATTGGCCCATCGGTGGCATCATTTGGTTTGGCGTCGACGACACCGACAACACCGTCTATTGCCCCATGTACAGCTGCATGACCGAAATCCCCGAGTGCTTCCGTGAAGGCAATGGTTCGATGAGCGAGTGGTCGGAGACCTCAGCCTTCTGGACCTTCAATCAGATGAGCAACTGGGCCTATACCAAGTACGACTACATCCATCCCGAAATCCGTCAGCGTCAGCGCGAACTTGAAACGGCTTGGGTGGAGAAGGAAGTCCCCGCATTGGATGAGTACGTCAACACCATCAAGGGCAGAGAGGCCCAAATCAGGGAACTCACGCAGTTCTCCAACAAAGCCGCCACTAAACTCGTCAAGTCATGGCAACAACTCTATCATGAGCTGTTTATGAAGTATGTCGACGGCAACCTCAACACGCCTGGAGAACCTATTGAAGGTCAGAAATATGTGCCTATCAACAGCAAACACCCGAAATACAGCGACGACTACTATCGCATCCTCATCGAAAAGACTGGCGACAAGTACAAAGCCTACTGATTTCTTTGAATTTTAAATCTTTGAATCTTAAATTTTAAATTGACAATACCATGTTTAGAACACATACCTGTGGCGAACTTCGTCTTGCCGATGCTGGCAAGGAAGTGACATTGGCTGGTTGGGTGCAGCGCACCCGCGACAAAGGCTCCCTCGTTTGGATTGACCTCCGCGACCGTTATGGCATCACCCAACTTTTTTTGGATGGCAGCAGCGACCCGAAACTCCTTGAACAAGCTCGTTCGTTTGGGCGTGAATACGTGATTCAGGCCAAGGGAACCGTCATCGAGCGTGAGTCGAAGAACCCGAACATGCCGACGGGAGAAATCGAGCTGAAAGTCAGTGAGTTCAAACTGCTCAACAGCAGCAAGACCCCGCCTTTCACCATCGAAGATGTCAGCGACGGCGGCGACGACCTTCGTATGAAATACCGTTATTTGGACATCCGTCGCAACCCCGTGCGCCAGAACCTCGAACTGCGCCACCGCATGGCTATGCTGGTGCGCAACTACCTGAGCAACCTCAACTTCCTCGAAATCGAGACCCCGATGCTTATCAAGAGCACGCCTGAGGGTGCCCGTGACTTCGTGGTGCCGAGCCGTATGAACCCCGGTGAGTTCTATGCTCTGCCGCAGAGTCCCCAGCAATACAAGCAGCTGCTGATGGTGGCTGGCATGGACCGTTATTTCCAGATTGTGCGTTGCTTCCGCGATGAGGACCTTCGTGCTGACCGTCAGCCTGAGTTCACCCAAATCGACTGCGAGATGTCGTTTGTGGAGCAAGAGGATGTGCTGAACACCTTCGAAGGCTTGGCCAAGCACCTCTTCAAGGAGATGAAAGGCCTCGAATTTGGCCAATTCCCGCGCATGACCTGGCACGATGCCATGAAATACTACGGTTCCGACAAGCCCGACATCCGCTTTGGGATGAAGTTTGTGGAACTGAACGATGTGGTGAAAGGCAAGGGCTTCGGCCTCTTCGATAATGCCGACTTGGTTGTCGGTATCTGCGCCGAAGGCTGCTCGGAATACACTCGCAAGCAACTCGATGCCCTCACCGAGTTCGTGAAACGTCCACAGGTGGGTGCTGGCGGCATGGTCTACGTCAAATACAACACCGATGGCTCGTTCAAGTCGTCGGTGGATAAGTTCTACACNNGAGGCCATGAAGACTCGCGTGCAGCTCAATGCCTTGCGTCTGGAGATGGGCAACCAACTCGGCCTGCGCAAGCCAGATGAATACGCGCCCTTGTGGGTCATCGACTTCCCGCTGCTTGAATGGGATGAGGAGACACAACGCTACTATGCCATGCACCATCCCTTTACTGCACCGAAACCCGAGGACGAGGCTTTGCTCGACGACCCGACGAAGTGGGGTGACATCCGCGCCAACGCCTACGACATCGTGATGAACGGTGTGGAGGTCGGTGGTGGCTCCATCCGTATCCACGACCGCACCTTGCAGAACAAGATGTTCCACACCTTGGGCTTCACCGACGAGAAGGCGCAGGAGCAGTTCGGCTTCCTGATGGGTGCCTTCGAGTATGGCGCACCGCCTCACGCTGGTCTGGCCTTCGGCTTCGACCGTCTCTGCTCGCTCTTCGGTGGTGCCGACAGCATCCGCGACTTCATCGCCTTCCCGAAGAACAACGCTGGTCGCGACGTGATGAGCGGCTCGCCCGCCCCGATTGCCCAAGAGCAGTTGGATGAGTTGCAGATTGCTTTGAATTTGAAATAAATCGATAAATTAATAAAACAATGAAAAAATTAAAAAACTACCTCATCATCTTGTTGGGAATCTTTGCATTAAGCTCCTGCTCAACGGACAAAACCATGATTGCCAAGGGCGTGAACCTCAACAAGTATGAGTATGCCTCCATTGTGAAAAGCCAGACAATTCATGGCACCGAAACCGACATCGAAATCGAACCAGGCATCTATGAAGCCATTGAATCCACGCGCCTGAAAATGGTGGGTGAGCGACGTGTGAACGATTTAACTGAGGAACAGAAGGAAAGAATTGTCCTTGTGAAGTATGCCGCCACCTCCAGCGAAGAGAAATCCACCCTTAGTGTCAGTTTTGAAGATTACATGACGGGCAAGACCGTAGCTTCATGCCGTTCTTCCAACCGTTTCGCTCTCACGCGCCAAAAAGATGTTGACCGTGCGATTAAGAAACTGGCTACCCGCATCGAGAAAATTTGGAAATAAGAAACAATAAATATGAAAAGACTATTAGTCCTTACTGGTGGCGGCGACTGTCCCGGTCTCAACGCCGTGATTCGCGCCATCGTCAAGAGAGCCGCCCAAGAGAAAGATTGGGAAGTGCTCGGTAGCATACAAGCCTACAATGGCATCCTTTGGGAGCCTACCGAGGTTGTCAGACTGACACCCGAAGCGGTGCGCGGCATACACTTTCGTGGAGGAACCATCATTGAGACCACCAATAAGGGTGGCCCGTTCAACTGGCCTGTCAAAAATGCCGACGGCACATGGAGCACCGTTGACCGCAGTGACGAGATGCTCCGCAAACTGCAATACATGGGCATCGATGCCGTTATCAGCATCGGCGGCGATGGCTCGCAACGCATCTCGCAGAAGCTTTACGAGAAGGGTTTGAACATCATCGGCGTGCCCAAGACCATCGACAATGACCTTTCATCGACGGAATGCACCTTCGGTTTCCAAACCGCTGTGCAGATCGCCACTGAGGCCGTCGACAAACTGGTCACCACAGCCGCTTCGCACAACCGTGTCTTCGTCCTTGAAGTAATGGGGCGCGATGCTGGTTGGATTGCTTTGCATTCCGCTATCGCTGGTGGTGCCGAGGTGTGTCTGTTGCCGGAGTTCCCTTACGACATTAATGTGGTGAAGGCCCGTCTTGAGCAGCGCTTCAACCACGACCGTGGCTTTGCCGTGGTAGTGGCTTCGGAAGGCGCTCGTCCCAAAGATGGCCAGCAGGTCTATGAAATCAGCACTGAGGTCGGCTACGAGAACAAGAAACTGGGTGGCATAGGTCGTCGTTTCATCGAAGAGATGAAGGCGGCAGGCTTTACGCACGACATGCGCGAAACCACCCTTGGTCACCTGCAGCGTGGTGGCGTGCCGATTGCTTATGACCGCGTTCTGTCCGCCGAGTTTGGCGTGAAGGCCTTCGAGATGGTGCTTAACGGACAGTTTGGTCAAATGGTGGCCTATCATCATCCCGACTTGGTGGCCGTCTCGCTGAAGGAAGCCGTTTCCAAACCCAATCTCGTTACCTTCGACAGTGATTTAGTGCGCACAGCACAGGGGTTGAACATTTGTTTGGGTATCTAAAAATTGTAGAAAAAAATTTCTACTTTTGCGCCCATGTCGAAAAACAAGTTTTATGTCGTTTGGACAGGTCGTAACCCAGGCGTTTATGATCGTTGGGAAGTCTGCCAGAAGGAAATAGAAGGCTTCAAGGGAGCCAAATACAAGGGCTTCCCCGACCGCACGAGTGCCGAAACTGCTTTCAAGGAAGGTCCCGACAACTATTGGGGCAAGGATGTGACCCCTGTGGTCGACCTGTCGCAAGCCAAGGAGCAGCCTGTCAGCCCTGCCATCGCCGTGGATGCCGCTTGTTCGGGCAACCCGGGAAAGATGGAATACCAGGGTGTTTTCGTGGATTTTGGCACGCAGCCAGCCACGACGGTGCAGCTGTTCAAGAGTCCTGTTTTCGAAAACGGCACCAACAACATTGGCGAGTTTTTGGCCATCGTCCACGCTTTAGCATGGCAGAAGCAGAAAAAGGTGTCTTATCCCATTTACAGCGACTCGGTCAACGCGCAGATATGGATTAGGCAGAAGAAATGCAAGACCAAGCTGCAGCCCAACGCCAAGAACGAATACCTTTTCGAACTCATCGCCCGTGCCGAGAAATGGCTGAACGAGAACGCCATAGAGGTGCCGATTCTGAAGTGGAAAACGGAAATTTGGGGCGAAATTCCCGCTGATTTCGGCAGGAAATGAAAAATTGTCTACTTTTACCGCCCCAAATACAAGACATAATAGTTCGACAAGCTCACTACAGGAATGCTGAAATACGACTCGTTTTATTTCCAATGCCCCCATTGCCACGCTTGGCTCGAAGGTCGCAACCTGAAGGCCGAGATGGTGAATCAGTCTATCTTGTATTCCGATGGTAAAGTCTTGAACGACAACTATATCACCACGCCACAAAAGATGATCATGTGCCCTTCGTGTGGCCATATCTTCTGGATTGAAAACCCTGTTGAGCCTTTGATTACCTTCGACAAGCCTGATGCCGAAATCTATTCTTGGAACACCTGGCGTTTCTTCGGTGTTAGCTTCTCCGACAATAAGGGGAGGATGGCTTTGGTCAACCATTACAAGACTTTTTTGAGGAAGAGCCATTATGAGCCGAAAAAGGAAATCTATCTGCGTCGGTTTTTGTGGTGGGCCTACAACGACCTGCACCGCAACCACCAGCATGTGCGTTTGAGATACTGGCTCAACGGATTCATGAGTTTCGGTGTGTGGCACTGCAACCGCAAGATGATTCTTGAGGGCGAGAAGCTGTTTCTCAAGAACTACAAGGATTTCACCAACAACTTAAAGCGCTTGTTAGTCCTCCTCGAAAAGCATCCCGAGGAGCAAATCGACCTTGAGTTGCCCGAGATTTACCGTGAGTTACGCCAGTTCGACAAGGCGAAGGAGTTGCTCGAACAGGTGGGCAGCCGCACCCATTTCACCAACGAGATACTACGTCATTCCAAATGGAAAGACCCTCGTGTGTTTATGGTTTCGGGATAAAAACAAAGGGACGGCTTGGCCGTCCCTTTTGTTTTCCAGACAGTTTTTATCAGTCTTTGTCGAAATCAATCAGGAACAAATCTTTGACTAGGACCTCGGTAACGGTATGTCGCTGACCCTTGTCGTCAGTCCACTCGTTATTGCGAAGAGCGCCATCAATGGCAATCCTTTTGCCTTTTTTCACGTTCTTTTCGACGCGATCGGCGACGGGTCCCCATGCCACAATTGGGAACCATTGCGTGTCGTTGACCCATTCTCCATTGGCGTTCTTCTTGCTTTCCGTTACAGCAAGACGGAAGCGCGTCATTTTGCTGTTGTTGAACATTTTCACTTCAGGTTCTGCACCCGGGCGGCCAATCAGCATGACCGAATTTCTCATTGTACTCATAGTTGTGTGTGTTTGGTAATTAATGAATAAGTTTAGTTTGTCGTGTTGCCCCGAGGATGGCTATTGACCGTTCCAATCGGTTTGACGATGCAAAGTAACAACACTTGTCAAGACTAAGCCGTTGAATAAACGTTTGTAGTCGACTGTAATCGTTTGTTGTCGTTTGCTGTCGGATATATTGTTAATTATCAATTGTTTAATTTTTAACCCGCCTAAAGCAACTTTTTTCTATTTTTGCAGAAAATAAATAAAACCAACGGAAAATGGCAAAGGATTTGAAACCTCATATCGGCATTTTCGGTCGCCGAAACAGCGGCAAAAGCAGCCTCATTAACCTGTTGACGGGACAAAATATCGCTATCGTAAGCGACACGGCAGGAACGACCACCGACCCCGTCAAGAAAAGCATAGAGATTTTCGGTGTTGGGCCATGCGTGCTCATCGACACGGCTGGCACTGATGATGTGGGCGAACTGGGGCAACAGCGTGTGGAGAAGACGATGAAGGTGCTGGAGGAAATCGACTGCGCCATTTTGGTCATCACAGGCAACCAATTTGACGAGACCGAAAAACAACTCGTCAGGCGCATGAAGGAACTGGCGGTGCCGTTCTTTATCGTCCACAACAAGGCCGACGAGGAGCCTCTTCTAGCCGTCATGAAGGCGGTGATTGAGCAGAGCACAGGCGCTAAAGTTTTGGATTTCAGCGTTTCTAGAAACGATGACATTGCACCATTGGTTGAAATGCTGAAAAAGACCATTCCCGAGAGTGCCTATCAGAAAGTGTCGCTGCTAGGAGGCATCATCAAGCCGAACGAGGTGGTGGTATTGGTTTGTCCCGTCGACTCTGAAGCGCCCGAAGGCCGCCTTATCCTTCCACAGGTGATGGCCATCCGTGACGTGCTCGACAACGAGTGCATCTGCGTGGTGCTCAAGGAGACCCACCTGCAGCAATATCTCGAAACGATGCCCGCTCCTGCCTTGGTCGTCACCGATAGCCAGGTGTTTGGCTATGTGAGCAAAATCGTCCCGCCTGAGATTCCTTTGACCAGTTTTAGCATCGTCATGGCGCGACTGCGTGGCGACTTTGATAACTATGTGAAAGGTACGCCGCATCTTTCGCAACTGAAGGATGGTGACACGGTATTATTGCTCGAATCCTGTACCCACCACAGCACCTGTGAGGATATCGGTCGCGTGAAGTTGCCTCGCATGATATTGAAATTCACAGGCAAGGACATCCATTTCGAGTACGTGGCAGGTCTTTCTCCCATAGAACATCCTGAAANNAATGGTATTTTCGACAGGGTGATGGAGCCGTTTCGTTAATTCTTCTTGGTGAGATAATCCAATAACCCTTTGCATCCCTCCAACACATCCACCCAAGTGGTCTCAAAGTCGCCTGTGTACCAAGGGTCGGCCACGTCTCCAGGGCGGTGGGTGTAATCCATCAACAGGCTGATTTTATGGTCGGTGTCCTTACCAAACAACCATTTTAGGGCAAGCGTGTTTTCGTGATCCATAGCTACAATATAATCATAATAATTGTATTGGTCTCTGGTAATCACTCTCGCCTTTTTGCCTTCGCAGCTGATGCCATGCTCTGCCAGCTTGCGCCGCGCTGGAGGATAAACGGGGTTGCCAATTTCTTCGGTCGAAGTGGCCGCTGACGCGATTTCAAATTGTTCGGTCAGGCCCGCTTCTTCAACGAGGCGTTTCATTACAAACTCCGCCATGGGACTGCGGCAGATGTTGCCGTGACAGATGAAGAGGATCTTTTTCATGTTGTATGTTGTTAATTGACATGGGACTTCGGGACGCGGGACGCGAGACTTTTTCCGTCCCGTGACTCGTGTCTCGCAGTCTCGTGTCTTATCATTAATTCTATTTATTTGTTTAGTAAATCATTAATCACCACCGAGGCACAGAAGATGCCAAAGGCGGCAGGGAGGTAAGATATTGTGCCCACATTGGAGACCTTGTTTTGCTCATCGACACCCTCAGTGATAACGGCTGAGGCATCAACAGGCTCGGGCGAATAGACAGCTTTGATGCCATCGAAAACACCGAGGCGGTGCAGGCGCTTGCGAATGTAGAACGCTAAACGGCAGTGGTTGGACTTTGAGATGTCGCAAATTTCAATCTTTTCTGGATGGAATTTGCCGCCAGCGCCCATGCTGCTGACGATGCGCTGGTTGTTCATCTTGGCGTAATAGAGCAGAAACACTTTGGGTGCCACCGTATCGATGGCATCCACCACATAGTCAAAGGGTTGCGCCATAAGGTCGATGATGGCCTGGTCTTTCAGGTATTGGTGGAGGACGGTCAACTCTATTTCGGGGTTGATGTCACGCAGACGCTCGGCCATCACCTCTGCCTTCGGTCTGCCAACGGTGCTTTCCAAGGCCAGCAGCTGTCGGTTACGGTTGGTCACGTTCACCACATCGCCGTCGACGATGGTCATGCGGCCGATGCCCGCACGGGCCAGCTGCTCGGCAGCGTATGCACCCACGCCACCCAGTCCAACCACAAGCACGTGCTTGGATTTCAGGGTCTCGATGCCTTCATCGCCAATCAACAGGCGGGTTCTATCTTGCCAGTGTTCCATAGGTTTCGTTTTTGACACGGGACCGCGAGACACGAGACTACGGGACTATCCTCGGCCTCTTGCCGTCATTGCGGGCGCAGACCCGCAATCTCCTGAACGAAAGGAATGCGTCTTCGCGCTTGGGAGATAGCGGATCAAGTCCGCTATGACGGTTTAGAATCATAGTAGTAGGTCCTGGTCTCATTTCTCGAGTCCAAACAATTGTGCAAAGTTAGNNAATCCAAATCGATGAATTTGAACGAATTATAGATCTTTCGCTCCGAATGCAGCAAACTCTCCCCAACCGAAAGATAAAGTCCTTGTCCAGTCAATTGCTTAATGTCCTGCTCCGTTCCATTGAATCCGTGCAGTATCCAAGGCTGTTTGGCTTTATGTTTCTTGCGTAAGGCAAGGATTTCGTTATGGCTCTTCACATCGTGCAGAATCATCGGCTTTTGAAAGACTTCCGAAAGTTCGATTTGCCGCTCAAATAGTTCCATCTGTTTCTCGAAACTCTCCTTGTGCATCTTATCCAAGCCAGCTTCACCCAGCGCAATGACATTTGGTAATTGTACTCTTTCTTCCAATAATGCAAATGCTTTTTTTATCTGAAAATCAACCTTATCCAAAGCCCACGGATGAATGCCGTAACTACAATAGCTTTCCTGGGGACAAAGAGTTTCCAAGTTTATATTGACAATTTGAAGAATTTTGTCATCAGCCTTTGGTATATGGGTGTGTATATCGATAAACTTCAGTTCCATAGCGAGATGTTTCTTTTAAAACCTAATCCCGAGACCAGCCATAATCATATAGCCAAATTCATTGACTAGCCAAGAAAACTGTTGAAAAGGCTCTGGCATAAGATGTTCATCATTGCCAATGATTTCAGTCGCATTGAATCCCATCTTCTCAAAAAGATAGAACGATTTCCAAATGTCGACTTTGAAGCCTACTCCTATTGTGTTTTGTAACCAAAGAAAAGGCCCAAAAGATTCAGTATATTCTTCAATAGAATAACTCCCATCATTGAGGTTATAGGTAGGTCCATATCCATGGTTTCTTGTGGTTGAGTAAGCGGCTTGAAGCTCATAAAACACAAAGGGCTTCAAATGGTCAAGACGAGGAAGGAAATACCAGTTGTAGTCCAATTGCAGTCCCAAATGCTGGGCGAAATTTGAGGCATACATTCGCCTATAATAAATACTCTCTTGGTCGTCTGGCATAACCAGCCTATTGATATGGAGACGTAGCCCGACCTCAATTTCATGGTTTTGATGAAACGTTCTCGAATAACCAACGATTATACTCTCCCTAAGCGTTGATGTATTGAAACTTATTTTTGCTGCATTCTGTGCGAAAGAGCAACAAGTCACCAACAAGTATACGAATAATGCAATTGCTTTCTTTGACATAGTTTTCAAGATTTAAGTACTTTTCTTGAATTGTAAACGAGAAGCGGAAAGATTTATTACTTTTGTGCCATGGAACAGAACCTGCTGCAAACGAGTATCGCCTATCTGAAGGGTGTCGGGCCGAAGAAGGCAGAAATCCTTCAAAAGGAATTGGGCGTGGTTACTTATCAGGACATGCTTAACCAGTTTCCGTTCCGTTACATCGACCGTAGCCAGATTCAAAAGGTGGCCAACATCAACGATGACACCGTGTATTACCAGCTCGTTGGCACCATCTCCCATATCAAACTCATCGGGGCACCGAGGGCCACACGTGCCACGGGCCTTTTCAACGATGAGACAGGCAGCATCGAAGTAGTATGGTTCCGTGGGCTGAAATGGATCAAGGACCGCTTCAAACCAGGTGTGAAGTATGTGTTGTTTGGCAAGGCCAGCGAGTTCAACCACAACTTCAACTTCGTCCACCCTGAAATCGAGGAATATGACCCCAAGGACCCGCATATTGGCGAGGGCCTGCAAGGCGTCTACAACACCACTGAGAAGATGAAAGACCATGGCCTCGGCACGCGTGCCATCGCCAAAATGCAGAAACAGATTTTGCAACAGGTCTATGAATACATCCCCGAAACGCTGCCTAAGGCACTCGTTGAGGAAAACCAACTTATTCCGCGTCGCTACGCCTATTACGAGATACATCTTCCTTCCAACAACATCGAAATCCAGCAGGCCACACGTCGGCTGAAATACGAGGAGCATTTCTTTCTCCAGCTGAAAATGCTGCGCAACAAAATGCACCGCGAGCAGACCGTCAAAGGTCATGTCTTTGATGTTGTGGGCGATTATTTCAACGGCTTCTACCGAGATCACTTACCCTTCCCGCTGACTAACGCCCAAAAGCGCGTCATCAAGGAAATCCGCAAGGACTTGGGCTCGGGTCACCAGATGAACCGCCTTTTGCAAGGCGATGTGGGTAGCGGCAAGACTATCGTCGCACTGATGGTAATGCTTTTGGCCTTGGACAACGGTTTCCAAGCCTGTCTGATGGCACCCACCGAAATTCTGGCCACACAGCATTTTGCCACCTTGCAGGAGCAGTTGAAGGACATGGACATTAACTTCGCCCTGCTGACGGGTTCCACCAAGATTGGAGAACGAAGGAAAATCTATGCAGGCTTGGCCGACGGCACTATGCAAATTGTGGTGGGTACCCACGCACTGATTGAGAGCAAGGTAGTCTTTAAAAACTTAGGCTTGGCCATCATCGACGAGCAGCATCGTTTCGGGGTGGAGCAGCGTGCCAAGTTCTATGAAAAGACTGAGATACCGCCGCACACCCTCGTCATGACTGCCACACCCATCCCACGTACCTTGGCGATGACGCAATACGGCGACCTAGATGTCTCCAAAATTGACGAGTTGCCGCCTGGGAGAAAGCCCGTGCAGACCTATCATGTCTACAGCGACGATCGCTACCGCATCATGATGTTCATGAAGCAACAGATTGCGCTTGGACGGCAGATTTACGTGGTCTATCCCTGCATCAAGGAGTCGGAAAACACCGACATGATTGCGCTTCAGGAAGGTTACGAGGCTTTACTGCACGACTTCCCCGAGCCGCAGTACAAACTTTGTGTCTGTCATGGTCGGTTGACTGCTGAGGACAAAGACTTCGAGATGCAGCGTTTCATCAACAGGAACGCGCAAATCATGGTGGCGACAACGGTTATCGAAGTGGGTGTCAACATCCCCAACGCTACGGTGATGATTATTGAGAATGCCAATAGATTCGGGTTATCACAGTTGCACCAGTTGAGGGGGCGTGTAGGTCGCGGTGCCGACCAATCGTATTGTATCCTCGTCACTGACCACAAGCTGACCCCCGACGGCAAGACCCGTATGAAGACCATGTGTAGCACCAACGACGGCTTTGAAATCGCTGAGGTTGACCTTGAACTACGCGGTCCAGGCGAAACGGGCGGTACAAGGCAGTCTGGACAAATCGAAATGATGATAGGTGACCTTCAAAAAGATGGCGCATTAATCCCTCAAGTCCGCGAGGCCGCCATCAAGCTCTTGGCCGACGACCCGAAACTCGCCAAACCTGAGAACAGAATGCTACGAGAGCATTACAAGGAATTATTTGCGCAGACGTTTGACTGGAGCCAGATAGGATAAACTTATTCCGCTTTCTTCTCTTTCCTAAACGAATAAAACTTATTCGTCAAGTAGCTGAACGTCACGCAGATGATGGAGATGATGACATAGGAAACAGTCGGCCACCACTGGAAGACCTCGACAAAGAGTTTCAGGCCGAAATAGTTGATGAGGATATTGCCAACGGTGACGAGGAAGTATCTGACTATCTGCGTTCTGCCACGTAAAGTAGAGCCGGAAAAACTGATGTGTCGCGCCATCCAGAAGCCCGTGAGGAAGGTGATGGGGAATTTGAACACGAAAGCTGCAATATAGGGCGTGAATGCGATGAAACCGAGATCAAACACCTGAGCGTGAAACACATAGTGGTAGAAAATATAATACAACACCCATTCCAAAGCCAAATTCATGCCGCCACAAGCCGCATAGCGGAACAACTCAAGGTTCATAAATTTGCGGAAAGGCGGGTAAAAAAAGTCGATGACCTTGGTCAAGGTACGTTCTATCCAGGATTCTATGTTGCGAAGGGCTGACATCGGGCGGCAAAAATATAAAATTACAGCCAAATCACTTCAAAATCTTTAAGCAAGTCCGAGACACTCTCCACGTCGTCTGTAAAGCCTAACACATAACCGCCACCGCCTGATCCTGAAATCTTTACGTCAAAATGGAAGTCATAATCGGCAGTGAAAAGGTCAAGCGTGTTGTCGGTAATCATCGGACGAAGGAACTCCAATTGGCCTTTGGTGAGTTGTTTCAATGACTTGAAAAACAACTCTTTGTCGTCTGAAACCATCGTGTCGATACAGGTCTTGACGCATGGCAAGTATTCCGTTTGAAAACGGTTCAAAAAGTCGGAATCTTCACGTTGTGCCTTGAAGTGGTTGACCAAAGGCTTGGTGTTGCTTTTGATTTTGGTGTCGATTAAGCAGATGTGAATGTCTTTTTTCAAGAAGTCGTCCGAGAGCAGTTGCACGCCTTCGGGCGTGATTTTGAACGGCTTGCCCATATAGCACTGCAAAGGGTCAATGCCGGAACTGCTGCCGTGGAAGAAGCTTTCCATCTTACCAAAAAGGTCTTTGAGTTTCAGATAATCATCGGTTTTCTCTTTGGCGTAGGCATCATAAACGGCGGCGACCAGTGTTCCAGAACTCCCGAGGCCATAGCCTGATGGTACATTGGAATCCAAGAACAGATCATAGTTTAAGTTGTGGTTAAGCCGCTGTAAATCAATAATATCTTTGAGGTTCTCTGTCGCAGAAAGATAATCCGAAAAGCGTTGTAGGCTGGCATTGGAAGCAGCGGAACCCTGTGCAGACAGATGTGAGGCAAATCGCCACTGGGCCGAAAATTGCTTCAAAGGCACCATTAAGGCGGTGCTGTCGAAGATCATCGAGTACTCACCGAAAAGGATGACTTTACTATAGTAACGCTCTCTCATCACAGCAGTTTTTTCGGACCATCACCCACATGGTCGGCAATCCAACGACCTTCAACACAATAGTTTACCAGTTCGTTTTTGATAAAGCTATTCACCTTTTCCGTCTCACTCTCTGGATAAAGCAGGTGAACATTGGGACCTGCATCCAAGGTAAAGCACAGCGGAATTTGAGTCTCAGTTCTGAAACGCCTAACCATTTCAATGATGCGCAAAGTATTGGGCTTCATCAAGATAAAGGACGGGTTAGAACACATCATTAAGGCGTGAAGTTGCAGGGCTTCCGACTCGGTGATATTAATAAAGGTGTCCAAATCACCCGATTTCAAAGCATCAAGCAGGTTTTTGATGTTCTCGTTAGCTTGTGCATAGCGAGCAGGGGCGTATGGATTTCCTTCCATCAGTCCATGTCCAGCTCGACTGGAAACGGATTTGGTCTCACCGCTGACAATCAGGATGCTGTCGTGATAGGTCTTAAAAACGGGATGAATGATGTTTTCCAACGGAACAGCATATTCATCGGAACTGCCTTCGTAAGC
>LXOW01384237.1_pt1 | contig 20187 bp, 19 predicted proteins | sample 1368591 | NCBI WGS metagenome assembly LXOW01 (sample SAMN04884650, study PRJNA319009) | bovine gut metagenome | isolation source: Cow rumen | host: Bos taurus | place: Italy: Legnaro (PD) | collected 2014-07-09
GCTTCCAAGGAGCCCGTCTTCGAAGAGGACGGCAAGACCGTGAAGGTCCCCGGCTCCATCACCGTGGACGGCAAGGAGATCACCATCTATGCCGAGCCCAAGGCCCAGAACCTGCCCTGGGGCAAGCTGGACGTGGACGTGGTCCTGGAGTGCACCGGCTTCTACACCAGCAAGGCTAAGGCCCAGGCCCACATCGACGCCGGCGCCAAGAAGGTCGTCATCTCCGCTCCCGCGGGCAACGACCTGCCCACCATCGTGTACAACGTGAACCACAACACCCTGACCAAGGAAGACAAGGTCATCTCCGCCGCCAGCTGCACCACCAACTGCCTGGCGCCCATGACCAAGGCCCTGAACGATGCCTTCCCGATCCAGGCCGGCATCATGACCACCGTCCACGCCTACACCGGCGACCAGATGATCCTGGACGGCCCGCACCGGAAGGGCGATCTGCAGCGTGCCCGCGCCGGCGCCGCCAACATCGTGCCCAACAGCACCGGCGCCGCCAAGGCCATCGGCCTGGTCATTCCCGAGCTCAACGGCAAGCTCATCGGTTCCGCCCAGCGCGTCCCCGTGCCCACCGGCTCCACCACCATCCTCGTGGCGGTCGTCAAGGGCAAGGATGTCACCAAGGAAGCCATCAACGCCGCCATGAAGGCCCAGACCTCCGAGTCCTTCGGCTACACCACTGAGAAGCTGGTCTCCTCCGACATCATCGGCATGACCTACGGCTCCCTCTTCGACGCCAACCAGACCATGGTCCAGAAGATCGACGAGGACACCTACCAGGTCCAGGTCGTGTCCTGGTACGACAACGAGAACAGCTACACCTCCCAGATGGTCCGCACCATCAAGTACTTCGCGGAGCTGTAAGCGATTCATCCGCACACGAAAGGAACGGGTCCGCCCGTTCCTTTTCTGTATACAAAAAGCCGCCGGACTGTCCGGCGGCTGTGATGGATATTGCGCTTATTTCTTCTTTCCGGGGACATCCTGCGGCTCATCCGCGAAGTCGGCGGCCACGTTCACCTCGTCCTTGTAGTCGGAGAAGTCGAAGGCGCCCTTGGGCATGGAGGGGCGGACGGGGTCACGCTTGGAGGTATTGGCCTTCTTTTTCTGCGCCTCCTTGTCAGACATCTTGTTGATGAAGACGAACAGCACCACGATCACGGCCATAGAGAGGCCCAGGCACACGAAGTTGGCCACGTGGGCTGTCTGGTAGGGGACGAAGCCCAGGAAGGCATACCGCTCGTCCAGAGTGTAGGTGGTCTCGGAATACCGGTAGGGCAGCTCCTCGGTGCTGGTCGTGCCGCAGAGGCTCCCGGAGGACTCGGTGGGGTTCAGGATCTCGATCATCTCCTCCGTGGTGTGGGGGACGCCGGCGGCGTAGGTGTTGCCGTCCTTGCCCAAGTAGGACTCGGTGAACTCGTAGTAGTTGGTCTGAGTATAGGCCACCTTCTCCACGAAGTTGAAGAAGGCCATGAACAGCACCACCACCAGCATGACGGCGTACATGATCCGCAGGCCCTTGGTGTACTGGGCCACCTTTTCCTTCTTCACGGTGTCCGTGCTCATGAGCTTGCCTTTGCCGGAAAACACGGCGATGCCCAGGAATACGGCGATGAACAGAAGCAGCAGGGTAAAGATCATATTTCTACCTCCTTGGTGTCAGACGGGCGGCTTATAGCTTTTTCAGCTTGGCACCCTGCCGGGAATCCTCGATGGCGTAGCCGAGGCCCTTGAGCTGTTCCCGGATCTCGTCGGCCCGGGCGTAGTTCTTTGCCTTGCGAGCGGCCTGCCGCTCTTCGAGAAGGGCCAGCACCTCCGGGGGGAACTCCTCGCCTTCCTTCCGGGGCAGGAGCCCCAGCACGTCCAAAAGCTCGGAGTAGAGGGCGACGGTCTTCTCCACGGCCCCGCGGGTACGGGGGACGCTGACGAAGGTGTTGGCCCCGCGGGCCAGGTCGAACAGCGCGCCCAGGGCGTCCGCCGTGTTGAGGTCGTCGTCCATGGCCTCGTTGAACCGGGCCCTGTAGCCCTCCAGGGCGTCCAGAAAGGCCTGCTCGTCATCGGCCGGTTCATCGGCGATGGGGGCCTCCTTCAGCCGATCCAGGGCCGTACGGAGCCGCTGCAGGGCCGCGGCGGCCTGCTGGATCAGGTCCCGGGAGAAATTGATGGGGTTCCGGTACTGGACGCTGAGCATGAACAGCCGCACCACGTCCAGACTATACTCCTTGGCGATATCCCGGACGGTGAAGAAGTTGCCCAGGGACTTGCTCATCTTCTGGTTGTCCACGTTGATGAAGCCGTTGTGCATCCAGTAGTGGGCGAAGGGCTTGCCGGTGGCGGCCTCGGACTGGGCGATCTCGTTCTCGTGGTGGGGGAAGATCAGGTCCTGCCCGCCGCCGTGGATGTCGAAGCTCTGGCCCAGGATGGACATGGACATGGCGGAGCACTCGATGTGCCAGCCGGGACGGCCCATGCCCCAGGGGGAGGGCCAGGCGGGCTCGCCGGGCTTCTGCCCCTTCCAGAGGGCGAAGTCCAGGGGGTCCTGCTTCTCCTCGGTGGGGTCCACCCGGGCCCCGTTCTCGAGATCGTCGATGTTCTGGCCGGAAAGCTTCCCGTAGCCGGGCCAGCTGCGGACGGAGAAGTACACGTCCCCGTTGGGGGTGGGGTAGGCGTGGCCCTTGTCCACCAGGGTCTGGACGAGATCGATGATGTCCTGGATATGCTCGGTGGCCCGGGGGTTCACGGTGGCCCGCTTAACGCCCAGGGCGTCGGCGTCGGTGTAATACTCCTTGATGAACCGGTCGCCCAGCTCCTTGACGGTGATGCCCTCCTCGTTGGCCCGGTTGATCATCTTGTCGTCGATGTCGGTGAAGTTCTGCACGAAGGTGACCTCATAGCCCCGGTATTCAAGGTACCGGCGCAGGGTGTCGAAGACGATGAAGGGGCGGGCGTTGCCGATGTGGAAGTAGTTGTACACCGTGGGGCCGCAGGCGTACATGGAGACCTTGCCCTCCTTGAACGGCACGAACAGCTCCTTCTTCCGGGTCATGGTATTGTAAATGTACATGATATACTGCCTTTCTGTACTGACAATTTAGAAAATTATATGAAATTTGCATGGCGTTGTCAATCCGAATTTGACTTATGGGGGGAAGGATAGTACAATATTGCATATACTATGCATGACCATTCGAAGACGAGCGCGTGCCCCTGCGGTGGGCGTATTTGACATGAAGGAGATATGGATGAAACGAAGGTCGGTTTCCCTGCTTTTGGCGATACTGATGCTGCTCCCTGCGGCGCTGACCCTGGCCGACTCCGCCCCGGTGACCATCACCTCGGAGGACGTGCGAGGGAAGGTGGGGGACACGGTGACGGTGACGCTTGAGATCGCCATCGAGCCGCCGAAGGTGGGGGAGACCATGGACTCCCTGCAGTTCGAACTGGTGTACGACAGCTCCGCCCTGGAGTTCGTGGACATCCAGGAGGTCTCCCAGGACCGCGTCAGCATCCTGGGAGTTCAGTATATGTGCGCTGTCAGCAGCGGCAAGGGCGCCGTGGGCTTCGCGGCGGCCGCCGCAGACGGCGTCTCCGGCTCCGGCGTGCTCTTTCACGCCCGCTTCAAGGTCCTGTCCGCCGTCAGCACCATGCTGACGCTGAAGAAGGTGGCCTATTCCTTCGTGACCAAGAGCGGCACCACCCAGGACAGGCGCCAGGGCGGCACCATCAACCTGGGCCGTATCACGGGCCAGAGCGTGCCCACCACCGCGGCACCGGCCACCCCTGTGACCGCTGAGAACACCCAGGCCCCCGGCAGCGACGCCACGGACGAGCCCCGCTACCCGGTGACGGAGGTCACTCCGGCCCCCGGAGCCAGCCCCACGGCGGAGCCCACCCCGGCGGACAACGACCTGCTGGCCTACATCGTATTCGGCCTGTTCATCGTGGTGGCCATCCTGATCTGTGTGGTGCTGACGCTGATGATCGTCCGCCGCGGCCGTCGGTCCCGGATGAAGTACTTCGAGGAGAACGATGACATGGCGGAAGCCCAGGACGTGCCGGAGGAACGGTACGACGAGGAGCCCTACGACCAGGAACCCTATGACGATGAGCCATCGGAAGAGGATGACGACCAGCCGCCCATCGAGATCATTCGCAGGATCAAGAAATAAACACACAAAAAAAGTGGCGGTCAGCGGACCGCCACCTTTTGTCCATCGGTGAAAAGATGTATGGTGCCGTCTATGGTGCGCAGCGTGGTGACGTCCAGAGTACCGAGGGCGTCCAGGGTCTCCACGTCGGCGGGGTTCTTGTCCGAATCCGTGACGATGGCGAATTTGGGGAGGGACATAGCCAGCAGGGCCGGGACGTTCTTCTGCCATTTGCCGTGGCAGGGGAACTTGATGATATCGCAGCCCAGCTCGTAGCCACGGTAGCACAGGTCCTTGAGCCAGCCGCCCTCCGCGTCCCCCATGAACAGGAGCTTCGTCTGCCCGAATGTGATGGCCGTGACCAGAGACAGCTGGTTGTCGTTGCCCTTCTCAGCGTTGTATTCCTTGGTGGAGGTCCATACGGTAAACGACGCCTGACCCAGCTGGAAGCTGGCGTCCGACCTCAGCCGCTCAGTGGGGATGTTCTTTTCGGTCAGGGCATACGCCATGGCTTCGTAGTACTGGCTGTTCCGCACGTAGTCGGGCAGGATGACCTTTTCGACGGGAAAGACGTCGGCCACGGCGCTGAAGCCCCCGATGTGGTCCCTGTCGAAATGGGTCAGGATCACCAGGTCCAGCTTTTGCACTCCCAGCTCGGTGAGGGCCGCCGCGATGTCGTCCCCATCGTCCTCCTCGCCGGCGTCGATGAGCACGTTCAGCCCATCGAAGGACAGCAGGGAGCAGTCCGCCTTGCCGATGGAGAAGGTGTAGATATCCATGCCGGTCTCGGGGGCGGGGCTGCATCCCAGCAGGGTCAGCAGGGTTATGAGAATGGAGATGATGCTCTTCATGTCTCTCAGTGTACATGGTATCCCGTTCCATGGCAAGTGAAATACCGGTGAACTTTTACCCAAACCAGAAAAATTCATATACGGGTCATGGACGGCGGCGGTCCAAGATGATATACTATAAAATAAATTGAACCCACAGGAGGCGTACCATGGAAGAGTACAGCAAAGCCGAAGCCCGTGCTTATATCGCCGGCAAGTTTGCGGAGCAGGGGGATTTCAACATCCTGCCCAAGGACGTGTTCGAAAAGATGCTGGACAAGGTCATGGACCTGGACGAAGCGTTCATGGCCGAGACGGGCGTTGACGACGGTGCGGTCTACGACGACGATCAGGCCTTCGAGTACATGATGAAGGCCCTGCAGGAGGTGTTCCCGGAACAGAAGATGTATGCTATGCGCTTCGTGGAGGATTACATGGAGTACGACGAGGCGTATCTCGAAAGCGCCGGCCTCATCGACTGGGAATAATACGCAAGGGGTTATTTCATGGGTACCCTGAAGCGATTGGGCGTATTCGACAGCGGTCTGGGCGGGCTCACCGTCCTCAACGAGATCTGTAAGTATAATTCGGGGCTGGACGTGGTGTACTTCGGCGACACCGCCCGGGTCCCCTACGGCTCCCGCACAGTGGAGACCATAACCCGCTACGCCGAGCAGGACGTGGGCTTCCTCCTGTCCCAGGGGGTGGAGGCCATTTTGATCGCCTGCGGCACCGTCAGCACAAACTGCCTGCCCGTCCTGCAGAAGAGCTTTTCCCTGCCCATCGTGGGCGTCATCGACGCCGGCTGCCAGGCGGCCCTGCAGGCTTCGAAGACCAGGCGCATCGGCGTCATCGGCACCCGGGCCACCGTCAACTCCCGGGCCTACGAGCGGCGCATCAAAGAGCTCTGCCCCGAGGCTCAGACCTGGGGGGTGGAGTGCCCCCTGTTCGTGCCTCTCATCGAGAACGGCTTCGCTCCTGACGACCCCATCACGAAGATGACGGTGGAGCGGTATCTATCCGCCTTCGACAGCACGGGGGTGGACACCATCATCATGGGCTGCACCCACTATCCGTTCCTCACCCATACCCTGGAGCAGGCCATGCCGGAGGTCGCCTTCGTCAACGTAGGCAAGGCCCTGTCCTACGGACTCCGTGAGAGCTTCGATCTGCCCGAGAACGGGACGCCCAACCGGGTCTCCTATTTCGTCAGCGACGAAGACACCGGCTTCCTGGACATCGCCCGGCGGTATCTGGACGCAGTGAAGGCCGATAACGTCCAAAAGGTGAACATCGATCAGTTCTAACGCGCATACCCCCCTCAGCTGCCGCATACACATGAGCAAACGGCAGCAGAGCAGATGGGGGAAGCGCATGAAGCAAGATCGGAAGGAAAAGTCCTGTTTGTATGGTCGGTACATGGTCCAGAACGGGGCCACGGTCAGGGATACCGCCCACTTTTTCGGCACTTCCAAGTCCACGGTCCACAAGCTGGTCACGGGGCGGCTGAAACAGGCCGATCCCGCTCTCTACGGGGAGGTACGACGGGTCCTGGACACCAACAAGGCCGAGCGCCATATCCGCGGGGGCCTGGCCACCCGTGAGAAATACCTCCACGAGCGGGAGGACCCCTGACATCCGTACAAGATCGAATATAAAAGCTGACCGGCAAAGCTCTGCCCGGTCAGCTTTTTTGCATGCTGTTCACAGAGCCTTTTTCGTCCGTCTCCCTCGTTATTCTTGAAAATGGGGACCATAAACGATATAATATACACAAATAGACGAAAGCAGGGAGGTATGCCCTATGGCAGAGAATCAGCCTGCCCAAGATGTCCGTACGTCAGACGGCATCTTTCGGGAAAAGAGCCTCATGCGCGTCTCCAGCCCGGAGGCGCTGAACGACTATATCCGGGTCACCACGCCCTCCGTTTGGCTGGTGCTGGGGGCCCTGGTGGTGCTGCTGGTGGGGATGCTGGTATGGAGCATCTTCGGCACGGTGGAGACCCATGCTGCGGACGGCAGCCCGGAAAAGATCCATCCCATCACCTACGTGACGAACTGAGGAACATGGCGGAGAAGAAGATAAAACGACCCATCACCTCCGGCGTAGCCAAAGTGCCGGTGATCATGCAGATGGAAGCCCTCGAGTGCGGGGCCGCTTCCCTGTGCATGGTCATGGCTTATTACGATAAATGGGTGCCCCTGGAACAGGTCCGCAAGGACTGCGGCGTTTCCCGGGACGGCAGCAAGGCCAGCAATATGCTCAAGGCCGCCCGCAGCTACGGCTTCGTCGCCAAGGGCTTTCGCCTGGAGCCGGATCAGCTCAGGGAGAAGGGCCAGTTCCCCTGCATCATCCATTGGGACTTCAACCACTTCGTGGTCTGCGACGGCTTCAAGGGCAACAAGGTGTATCTCAACGACCCGGCCAAGGGCAACTACGCCGTATCCCAGGAGACCTTCGATCAGAGCTTTACGGGCATCTGCCTGTTCATCGAGCCGGGGGAGGGCTTCGAGCCAGGCGGCAAGCCCAAGAGCGTCCTTTCCTTCGCCCGCAAGCGGCTCAAGGGGGCCGAGACCGCCATGGCCTTCGTGGTGGTCACCACGGTCATCGCCTCCCTGGTGGGCATCCTCAGCGCCGGCTTCTCCCGGGTGTTCCTGGACGAGCTGCTGACGGGGAAGGAACCCGGCTGGTTCGTGCCATTTCTGATCGTCCTCGGCGTCCTCATCTTCATCCAGCTGACGGCGGCCTGGATCCAGGCCATCTACACCCTGCGCCTCAACGGCAAGATGGCGGTCATGGGCAACAGCGGCTACATGTGGAAGGTGCTGCGCCTGCCCATGGAGTTCTTTTCCCAGCGCATGGCCGGCGACATCCAGCAGCGCAAGGCCGCCAACGCCTCCATCGCCAGCGAGATCGTGAACACCCTGGCGCCCCTGTTCATCAACGGCTGCATGATGGTCTTCTACCTGGTGGTCATGGTGCGGTATTCGTGGCTGTTGACCCTGGTGGGCCTCGCCTCGCTCCTTGGACAGGTGCTGATCTCCCGGTATATCTCCGAGAAGCGCATCAACATCACCCGTGTCATGATGCGCGACAGCGGCAAGCTGGCCGCCGCCACCGTGTCCGGCATCGAGATGATCGAGACCATCAAGGCGAGCGGCGCCGAGAACGGCTACTTCGAGAAGTGGTCCGGCTATCAGGCCTCCGTCAACACCCAGAACGTCCGCTACCAGAAGATCGACCAATACCTGGGCCTGATCCCGGCCATCATCGCCGGGGTGCTGAACAGCGTGGTGCTGATCCTGGGCGTGTGGCTGGTCATGGAGGGCCAGTTCACCGTGGGCATGGTCATGGCCTTCCAGGGCTTTCTGACCGCCTTCATGGCCCCCGCTCAGATGTTCATCGCCTCCGGTCAGAAGATGCAGGAGATGCGCTCCAGCATGGAGCGCATCGAGGACGTGATGGAGTATCCCGATGACGAGGCTCTCCGCTCTGAGAACGCGGAGGAAGAGAAGGAGGCGGAGGGGGATCAAAGTGAGGGCTACGACAAGCTCAGCGGCGATCTGGTCATGGAGAACGTGACCTTCGGCTACTCTCGCCTCGCTCCGCCCCTCATCGAAAACTTCAGCCTGGAGCTGAAGCAGGGCCAGCGGGTGGCCTTCGTGGGCACCTCCGGCTGCGGTAAATCCACCCTCGCGAAGCTGATTTCCGGCCTCTATCAGCCCTGGAGCGGCGAGATCCTCTTCGACGGCAAGCCCATCGACCAGATCGACCGCAACGTTTTCACCGGCTCCGTGGCGGTGGTGGACCAGGACATCATCCTCTTTGAGGACACCATCGCCAACAACATCCGCATGTGGGACAGCTCCATCGAGGACTTCGAGGTCATCATGGCCGCCCGGGACGCGCAGATCCACGAGGACATCATGCAGCGCGACGGCGGCTATCAGTACAAGATCACCGAGGGCGGCAAGGACTTTTCCGGCGGCCAGCGGCAGCGGCTGGAGATCGCCCGGGTGCTGGCCCAGGACCCCACCATCATCATCATGGACGAGGCCACCAGCGCCCTGGACGCCAAGACGGAATACGAGGTGGTGAAGTCCATCAAGGATCGGGGCATCACCTGCGTCGTGGTGGCCCACCGGCTCTCCACCATCCGAGACTGCGACGAGATCATCGTTCTCGATCACGGCAAAGTGGTGGAGCGGGGCAACCATCAGCAGCTCATGGCCCTGGACAGCGTCTACAAGACGCTGGTCACGTCGGAATGAGGAGGGGATCGTATGGGTTGGTTCGATGAGCAGATCCGCACGCGGAAGAAAGCGGACGAAGCCGTATTCGAGGATTCCTTCCGGCGCATGGCGGAGGCCGTCATGGGGCGGCGCATGAGCAGCGCCCTGAACGACGATCGTGAGATAGCCGCGGACGCCATCGGCGAGATATTGACCTACTACCGCGTGAAGCCCCAGGAGGTCCCCGAGACCGTCCGGGATATGAACGAGGTGCTGGAGTTCCTGCTCCGGCCCTACGGCATCATGCGCCGCATCGTCCATCTGGAGACCGGCTGGCGTCGGGACGCCGTGGGGGCCATGCTGGGCACCCGAAAGGACGACGGCAGCGTAGTGGCCCTGATCCCCTGCGGGCTCAACGGCTACCGATTCTATGATCGGAAGGCCGGCAAGTCGGTGCGGCTGGACGGTCAGACCGAGAAGCTGATCGACTCCGAGGCCATCGCATTCTATAAACCCTTCCCTCTGACGAAGATGACCATGGGGAGCCTGGTCCGGTACATCGTCCAGCAGATCGCCCCGGCGGACGTGGTTTTGCTGGTCCTCTGCATGCTGGCGGTGACAGGGGTGGGCATGCTGACTCCCTGGATCAACAAGCGGCTGTTCTCCGACGTGCTCCTCTCCGGCAGCCGTCCCATGCTGTTGGCCGCCGCCCTGTTCCTCGTCTCGGCCACCGTGAGCGCCGTCATCTTCCGTTCCGTCCAGGCCCTGCTTACGGCTCGCATCGGCACCAAGCTGAACCTCAGCGTGGAGGCCGCCACCATGATGCGCATATTGAGCCTCCCGGCCGCCTTCTTCAAGGACTACAGCGCCGGCGAGCTCACCAGCCGAGCCCAGAACGTCAACGGCCTCTGTGATCAGATGGTCAGCATGGCCCTGTCTACGGGCCTCACCAGCCTCTTTTCCCTGATCTATATCGCCCAGATCTTCCTCTACGCCCCGGCCCTGGTGGGCCCCGCCCTCCTGGTCACGGTGCTGACGCTCCTGGTCACCTGCGCCGCCATGCTCCTGCAGATCAACGTCACCCGGCAGCAGATGCTGCTTGAAAGCAAGGAGAGCGGCATGAGCTATCAGCTCATCTCCGGCATCCAGAAGATCCGGCTGTCCGGCGCGGAGAAGCGCGCTTTCGCCCGGTGGGGCAAGCTGTACGCCCAGGAGGCGGCGCTGCAGTACGACCCGCCCCTGTTCTTGAAGATCGCTCCCGTGGTCACCACGGCCATTTCCCTGGTTGGCACCATGGTCATGTACGCCGCCGCCGTGAAAAGCGGTGTCAGCGTGGCGGAGTACTATGCCTTCCATTCCGCCTATGGCATGGTCAACGCTGCATTCCTGGCCCTCGCCGCCATCGCCGCCGGCATCGCTCAGATACGGCCCGTGCTGGAGATGGCCCGGCCCATCCTGGAGGCGGAGCCGGAGGTGGCCGAGGATAAGGTGGTGCTGACCCGGCTCTCCGGCGGCATCGAGCTCAACAACGTCACCTTCCGCTATACGGAGGATATGCCCCCGGTGCTGGACGATCTGAGCCTCAAGATCACCCCGGGCCAGTACGTGGCCATCGTGGGCAAGACCGGCTGCGGCAAATCCACCCTCATGCGGCTCATGCTGGGCTTCGAGACGCCGCAGAAGGGCGCTGTATATTACGACGGCAAGGACCTGAAGAAGATCGATCTGAAATCCCTGCGCCGGAGGATCGGCGCGGTGATGCAGAACGGCAAGCTGTTCACCGGCGACATCTTCTCCAACATCACCATCTCCGCCCCCTGGCTCACGCTGGACGACGCCTGGGAGGCGGCCGAGATCGCCGGCATGGCGGACGACATCCAGGCGATGCCCATGGGAATGCACACCCTGATCTCCGAGGGCCAGGGAGGCATCTCCGGCGGTCAGCGGCAGCGGCTCCTGATCGCCCGGGCCGTCGCCCCCAAGCCCAGGATCCTCATGTTCGACGAGGCCACCAGCGCCCTCGACAACCTGACCCAGAAGCAGGTATCCGAGGCGCTGGACCGGATGAAATGCACCCGCATCGTCATCGCGCACAGGCTCTCCACCATCCGCCAGTGCGACCGCATCATCGTGCTGGAGGGAGGGAAGATCGTGGAGGACGGCACCTACGAGGAGCTGATCGCCCGCAATGGCCCATTCGCCGACCTGGTGGCCCGCCAGCGGCTGGACGAGGACGCGAACTGACACCTCAAATGCTCATATAAAAGAGAATCATATCATTATAAAGGAGAAAAACTATGGATAATCAGGAATTGAAAGAACTGCTGGGGAACGTCCTCGCTTCCCTGAACGATGAACAGAAGGAGCAGGTCCAGGCCTGCGAGACCGTGGACCAGCTCATGGGGAAGCTGGGCGACATGGGCGTAGAACTACCCGACGAGCTGTTGGACCTGGTGGGCGGCGGTCTCAACATACCCTTCAACGGCGGACTCAACCGCAGCCAGCCCTTCGGCCGTCTGCGGCTGGGCGACCTGTTCGGCGGCTCCTATATATTCGGCGCACAGCATATGGACCTGACGGCTGACGACCCCGTGGATGGACCCGTCCATATGGATCTCAAGGGCACTCCCACGCTGGAGGTCACCCACATGGACATCTCCTACGGCGCCAGGAAGCTGGGCGGCGGTGCCCGCCTCGTCTGAGGACCGGTCCGACCAGACAGCAAAAGAGCGGCGTCCCTTCCGCCTGAACGGGGGACGCCGCCGATGTCATGTGCTTGAAAAGGCGCCGCGCGCGCCTTTTTTCATCTTTCCGTGCAGGCGACACAGGCCGCGTATACCCGGTATGCGCCGGCCTTTTTCAGTGTCCGGGCGCATTCGCTGAGGGTGGAACCGGTGGTGACCACGTCGTCGATGAGGACGATGGACCGGCCCTTGCACTCCGGAGCGGCCCGGAAGGCCCCCTTCAGGTTCCGGCGGCGCTGCTTCTCGTCCAGGAGCTTTTGCTGGGGCGTGGGCCGGGTGCGGGCGAGCAGCTCCTGACAGATGGGCAGACCGTACCGGGAGGACACGTATTGGGCCAGCAGATAGCTTTGGTTATAGGTCCTGCGGTATTCCCGCCACCAATGGAGGGGCACCGGTACGATGAGCTCCGCCCGCCATTCCTCTTGTAGGGCGATGAACTGGGCTAGAAAGGGCGTGTAATCCCGCCGCGCCCGCTTCTTGAACCGGTAGAAGACCGTGGCAAGCTCGTCGCAGTATTGGAGAGCTGCGGTGAGCCCGTCCAGATGTTCCGGCGGGGCGGGGGAGATAGCCAGTTTCAACAGGTGTCGGCACTCGTCGCAGAGTCCGTCCTCGCCCACGATGGTCTCCTCCTCGCAGAGATAGCATCGGTGAGCCGGCGGGGCGGCCAGAGAAAGAAGCAGTTCCTTCGTACGATCCATGGTCACATCTCCCGCAGCCGAACGGACAGGGAGGTGAACCGCCGTCGGGACTGGACGGTGCGCACCATCCGGGCAACGGTGTCCCGGTGGCCCAGGCAGTAGACCATGCTTTTAGCTCGGGTCACAGCGGTGTAGAGAAGGTTTCGGTTGAGCAGCATCCCCGGCCCGCCGGCGAGAGGCAGCAGCACCGTGGGGAATTCGCTCCCCTGGCTTTTATGGATGCTGATGCAGTAGGCAAGATCCAGCTCGTCACTTTGGGTAAAGGCGTACTCCGCCAGCCGTCCGTCGTCGAAGAGCACGTGCATGGTCTTGTTGTACGCGTCTAGCCGGTACAGGGTCCCCAGGTCCCCGTTGAAAACGCCTGCGCCTTCCTGGAGGACGCCGCGATCGTCCTGTCGCTGCCAGGACACCTTATAGTCGTTTTTGATCTGCATGATCTTGTCTCCCTCCCGAAACACCGTTTCGCCGAAGGTATGCTCCGGTTTGCCGTCATCGGCGGGGTTCAGGGCAGCCTGCAGCACCCGGTTCAGGTTCTCCACCCCCAGCATGCCCTTCTTCATGGGGGCCAGGACCTGGACCTCTATCAGGGGCTCCGAAGTGCCCAGGCGGGCGCACTCCCGCACGCACAGGTCCCTGACCCGATCCAAAATGCGGTCCTGGGGCAGGATCTCCTCGAAGATGAAGTCCGATTCCTCGCTGGAAAGGATGGGCATCTGGCCCTGATTGATCCGGTGGGCGTTGGTGATGATGCGGCTCTCGGCAGCCTGGCGGAAGATCTCCGTGAGCCGGATGACCGGCAGCCGTCCGCTGTCCAGGCAGTCTCTGAGCACGTCGCCGCAGCCCACGGGAGGGAGCTGGTCTGCGTCCCCCACCAGCAGCAGCCGGGTGCCTCGGGGCAGGGCGTTCAAGAGGGCGTTCATCAGCGGCACGTCCACCATGCTCATCTCGTCCACAATGACCAGGTCGTAAACCAATGGGTTGTCCCGATTCCGAACGAAGCCGTCCTGGGGGTTGTACTCGAGGAGCCGATGGAGGGTCTTGGCGTCGGCGCCGGTGGCCTCGGTCATGCGCTTCGCCGCCCGGCCCGTGGGGGCGGCCAAAGCGAAGGTCATGCCCATGCCGGAAAAGGCGTGGGTAATGCAGCGGATGATGGTGGTCTTGCCGGTGCCTGGCCCGCCAGTGATGATCATGACCCCGGCGTCCAGGGCCCGGGTCACGGCCGTTCGCTGGCTCTCGGAGAGTACGATGCCCAGCTCTTTTTCGTAGAGGGCTACGTCCCAGAAGGGGTTGACCACCGGCGGCTCGGAAAGCTCGACGAGCTTCTGAGCGATGCTGGACTCCATCCGGGCCATATAGGGGAGAAACACACCCTGCTGCTCGCCCACCGGCTGCTCCACCAGGGAGCCTTCGCATATCATGGCGTCCACGGCGTCCGTGAGGAGCTCTGAGTCTACATTGAGGAGCCCACAGGCCTTGATAACCAGTTTGTCGTGGGGGAGATAGGTGTGGCCGTATTCCGTCCGAGCATCCTGCAGGGCGTATTTTATGCCCGCGAAGAGCCGGGCGGCGGAGTTGGTCTCGAAGCCGGCCACCCGCTGGGCGATGGCGTCGGCGGTCATGAAGCCGATGCCGTCGATGTCGTCGATGAGCTGATAGGGGTTCTCCTGGACCTTGGCGAGGGCCAGGTCTCCGTAGGTCTTGTACATGCGGTAGGCCTGGTTAACGGTGATGCCGTAGGGAGCGAGGGCCATCAGGATGTCCCGCATGGATCGGTTCTCGTTGAAGGAGTCCGTGATCATCTGGAGCTTCTTGCGGCCGATGCCGGACACCTCCAAAAGGCGCTCCGGCTCTTTCTCCATGATCTGAATGGTGTCCATGCCGAACCGGTCCACGATGAGACGGGCTAAGGCCGGGCCGATCCCCTTGATGATGCCGCCGGAGAGATAGTTTTCGATGGCGATCTGGGTGGAGGGGGCCAACGTCTCGGCAAAGGTGACGGCGAACTGCTGGCCGTATTTCTGATGGTATGTGAGGGAGCCCTCCGCCCGGAGCTGCTCTCCGGGGGAGGCGAGGGGAAGCGTACCGCACAGGGTCATATATCCGTCTTCCGACGACGTGCGCAGGGAGAGGACGGTGTATCCGTTCTCTGTGTTCCGGTATATGATCCTGTCGACGATGCCGGTGATCTCCATTTCACTCCAAAAGCTGGATGATCGAGCCAGCAAAAACGGCGGCGATATAGCAGGCGGCCAGGATGGCAGAATAGGTCTTCACGCCCCGTTTGCCGCGGAGGAGGGCCAGGATGCCGAGACCTGCCGCCGAGGACAGGCCCGCCACCACCGCGCCGAAGCTGATGAGGTCAGAGAGGTACAGCTCCACCAGCACCACAGACACGGCGCAGTTGGGGATGAACCCGAAGAGAGCCGCCAGGAAGGGCTGTAAGAAGCCGCCCAGCAGGAACCGCTGGACGCTTTCCTTGGGCACGTTCTCCATGACGAAAGTGAGGAGGATGGACACGATGAACAGGGCGGTCCAGACCTCCAGCGTCCGCTTGAAAGCTTCCCACAGGAGCTCAACCATGGAGCTCTCTTTGATGTGGCACTCGTGCTCGATGTTCTTTTTGGCGAAGCTCTGGTGCTGCTCCTCCCGCTTCCAGAGGAAGTCCAGGGTATAACCGGCGACCAGGGCCAGCACCACCTTCACGAGCAGCAGCTTCCAGATGACGGGCAGGGCGCTGCGGTGGGAGAGGAGCACAGGCAGCGCTTCGTCGGAGGTGGACAGGAACACGGCCACCAGGGTGCCCGCCGTGACGATGCCGCCGTTGAACAGGTGGGCGCAGGACACGCTGAACCCGCACTGGGGCACGCAGCCGATGAGGGCGCCCCACAGGGGCCCTGTCTTCTCGGCCTTCTCCACCCGGCTCAAAAACTTCTCCCCGGCTCGGTGCTCCAGATACTCTATGAAGAAAAAGGTCAAAAACAGGATGGGAAAGAGGATCAGGCAATCCTCATAGAACACGTCCCATACCAGTTCCAAAAATGCCATAGGGTTTCCTTTCAAAATGTGCCCGCCCGAATGTGGGCGGGCACGATGTCAGCTTTTTTCAGAAGTCCAGCTTGCTCTCGATGTAGGCTTTCAGCTCCGCGATGGGCAGCCGCACTTGCTCCATGGTGTCCCGATCCCGGACGGTGACGCAGCCGTCGTTCTCGGACTCGAAGTCGTAGGTGATGCACATGGGCGTGCCGATCTCGTCCTCCCGGCGATACCGCTTGCCGATGGAGCCGGTCTCGTCGTAGTCCACGGAGAACCACTTGGAGAGCTCTGCGTGGACGGCGGCGGCCTTGTCGCCCAGCTTTTTGCTCAAGGGGAGCACCGCAGCCTTGAACGGAGCCAGAGCGGGGTGGAGGTGGAGCACCACCCGGGTGTCGCCCTTATCGAGCTCCTGTTCCTCGTAGGCGTTGCATAGGATGGCCAGGAACGTGCGCTCTACGCCCAGGGAGGGCTCGATGACGTAGGGGATGTACCGGGCGTTCTTCTCCGCGTCGAAGTAGCTAAGATCCTTGCCGGAGGTGTTGATGTGCTGGGTCAGATCGTAATCCGTCCGGTCAGCAACGCCCCACAGCTCGCCCCAGCCGAAGGGGAAGCGGAACTCGAAGTCCGTGGTGGCCTTGGAGTAAAAGCACAGCTCCTCGGGATCATGATCGCGAAGCCGCAGGTTCTCGTCCTTCATGCCAAGGGACAGGAGGAAATTGTGGCAGGAGGAGCGCCAGTAGTCGAACCACTCGAGGTCGGTGCCGGGCTCGCAGAAGAACTCCAGCTCCATCTGCTCGAACTCACGGACGCGGAAGATGAAGTTGCCCGGGGTGATCTCGTTGCGGAAGGACTTGCCGATCTGGCCGATGCCGAAGGGGATCTTCTTGCGGGTGGTCCGCTGGACGTTGGCGAAGTTCACGAAGATGCCCTGGGCCGTCTCGGGACGCAGATACACCGTGTTCTTCGCGTCCTCGGTAACGCCCTGGAAGGTCTTGAACATCAGGTTGAACTGGCGGATGTCCGTGAAATTGTGCTTGCCGCAGGAGGGACAGGGGATGTTGTTGTCGTCGATGAATGCCTTCATCTCCGCCTGGGAGAAGGCGTCCAGGGGCTTTTCAAGGGTCACGCCGTGCTCGTTGGCCCAGTCCTCGATGAGCTTATCCGCCCGGAACCGCTCCTTGCACTCCCGGCAGTCCATAAGGGGGTCGGAGAAGCCGCCCAGATGCCCCGAGGCCTGCCAGGTGGTAGGGTTCATCAAAATAGCCGCGTCCAGGCCCACGTTGTAGGGGCTCTCCTGGACGAACTTCTTCCACCAAGCCTTCTTGATGTTGTTCTTCAGCTCCACGCCCAGAGGACCGTAGTCCCAGGTGTTGGCGAGGCCGCCGTAGATCTCGCTGCCAGCAAATATGAACCCTCTGCCTTTGCACAGGGAAACCAGTTTATCCATCGTCAATTCGCTCATTTTTTGCCCTCCTTCTTTGCCTGGGCACAGTATTCCTTTCCATTATATGCAGGAACCTCGATTTGTCAAGGAAAAGGACAGACGCACAAAAGAGCGGAAAAGAACGTACTATGATGTATACGGGCCATGAAGAGCCTATGAAAAGGAGGAACGAAACATGAACTTCGGCAACAATAACATGATGTGGATCCTGGTCCTGCTGCTTATCCTGGGCGAAGGCGGCAGCGGCGGCTGCGCCAGCTGCGACACGCTGATCTGGCTGCTGCTCCTGTCCCGCTACTGCGGCGACAACGACGGTGGCTGCGGCTGCGGCTGCGGCGGCTCCAACACCATCGGCCGGGGCTGCGGCGTCTGAACCGGCGCCGACTTAGGTCGGCGGAATTGATTTCATGGCCTTCCTGTGGTATACTGCCCGTATAGCACAGGAAGGCGCTTTCGTATGCAGGCAGAGACAGACAATCGAAGGGTGATCGTAGGCATGTCCGGCGGCGTGGACAGCGCTGTAGCGGCTCTGCTCCTCAGGGAGCAGGGCTGCGATGTGACCGGCGTCTTCATGCGCAACTGGGAGGATGTGGACGGATCCTGCCCGGCGGAGCAGGACTATGAGGACGTGCGCCGGGTCAGCGAGGCCCTGGACATCCCCTACTACACGGTGAACTTCACCAAAGAGTATCAGGAGCGGGTCTTCTCCTACTTCCTGTCGGAATATTCCGCCGGCCGCACCCCCAACCCGGACGTGCTATGCAACACGGAGATCAAGTTCAAGGCCTTTCTGGACTTTGCTTTGAAGTCGGGGGCGGGGCATCTCGCCACGGGCCACTACGCCCGGCTCCTGCATGACGATGACGGCGTCCGCCTGCTGAAGGGCTTGGACCAGGGGAAGGATCAGACCTACTTCCTGGCGGGGCTGACGAACGAACAGTTGAGCCGGGCCCTGTTCCCCATCGGCGATCTGCAGAAATGGGCCGTCCGGGATCTGGCCAGAAAGCACAAGCTGCCCGTGGCGGAGAAGCGGGACTCCACCGGCATCTGCTTCATCGGAGAGCGACATTTCAAGAAGTTTTTGATGACCTATTTGCCCGCCTGTCCCGGCGACATGGTGGACGAGCACGGGAAGAAGATCGGCCGCCACGACGGTCTCATGTACTATACCCTGGGCCAGCGGCGTGGGCTGGGCATCGGCGGCCGGAGCGACGGCAGCGGCGAAAGCTGGTTCGTCATCGGCAAGGACCTGAAGCGGAACCTGCTCATCGTCCAGCAGGGGGAGCACGAGGAATTGTTCTCCTTATCGCTGACGATGGACAAGCTCAACGTGATCCCCCACGAGGATCTGTCCAAAGCCTTCGACTGTACGGCCAAATTCCGTTACCGGCAGCCGGATCAGCCGGTGCACGTGGAGCTTCGGGACGGGGGCGCCCTGGTGCGATTCACCGAGCCCCAGCGGGCGGTGACGCCAGGCCAGTGGTGCGTGCTCTACCGAGGCGACGAGTGTTTGGGCGGCGGCCCCATCGAGACCACCGAGCCCATGAAGGAGATCCGGGTATGATCCGCCTGGACGGGCGGCTCCGCTGCGCCTTCGACATGCTTCGAGGTGCGAAGGCCGTGGCAGACATCGGCTGCGACCACGGGAAACTGACGGCCGCCCTGCTGCTGGACGGTGGGTGCCAGCGGGTGGTCGCCGGGGACATCAGCTCGGAATGCCTTGCAAAGACCCGGCGGGTGATCGACCGCTATGAATTTGGAGACCGGGCGGAGGTACGTCTGGGCAGTGGTTTATCCATTTTGGAACCCGGCGAGTGCGACGCAGCCGCCATCCTGGGCATGGGCGGGGAACTTATGGTGGAGCTGCTGCAGGCGTCGCCCCAGGTGGCGGAGGCCATGGATCGCATCGTTTTGCAGCCCATGTCTGGTATCGAGGAGCTGCGTCAGTGGCTGTATGAGAACTGCTGGCACGTGAATGAAGACCGGCTCGTGTATGTTGACAGGCGGTGGTATCAGCTGCTGTCCGTGCAGAAAGCGGACGAGCATGACCCCTGGCCGGTGGGCTTCCCAAAGGATTGCTGGCTGGTCGGTTACAAGGCGTTCGCGGACCGGGACGAGCTGCTGGGAATCTGCTGCCAAGAACTGCTGCAAAAGCGGCGGGAACACATGCGGAAAGCCGCCGGGACGGCGGGAGAGTGGAAGCTCCTCCGGGAAGCGAGACAACTGGAAGGGATACTGGAGGCCATAGAAAGATGGAATTGAAACAGTTTTGCACCTGTATGGAAAAGATAGCGCCCCGGGCCCTTGCCCTGGACTTCGACAACGTGGGCCTGCTGGTGGAGCCGGACCATACCGAGATCAAAAAGGTGCTGCTGGCCCTGGACTGCACCACCGTCACGGCCCGGGAGGCCATCGATATGGGCGCTGACCTGTTGGTCACCCATCATCCCCAGTTCTTCCACGGGGTCAAAAGCATCGGCTTTTCCTCGCCCGTCACCGGTGCGGCGGCCCTGCTCCTTCGGCATGGCATCGGCCACTATGCCGCCCATACCAACCTGGACGCGGCGGCGGGCGGCGTCAACGACACCATGGCGACCCTTCTGGAGCTGCGTGGCATCGAACCGATCCCCCCGGAGAACATCGGCCGCGCAGGCGTCCTCCCTGCGCCCATGAAGCTCTCTGAGCTTGTTGAGCAATGCAACGTCCTATTGGGCAGCCGCGCCGCCTATACCGGCGATCCCGACCGGCTCATCTCTCGGGTGGCGGTCCTGGGTGGGGCCGGCGGCGGGGATATCGAGTATGCCCAGGCGACTGGCGCGGAGGCGTACATCACCGGGGAGGCGAAGCACAACCAGATCCTGGAGGCGGGGGAGCGGGATCTGCCCCTCATCCTCTGCGGCCACTATGAAACGGAGCAGGTGGTGCTGAAATCTTTGCAGGACCGTTTACAAATCCTCGCGCCTGATGTACAATATACTATAACGCTTCGGGAGAAGGCGCCTTTGCTGTTCTCCTGAAAGGAGGTACCCCATGACGAAATTAGAATAC
>LXOW01248508.1_pt1 | contig 20176 bp, 18 predicted proteins | sample 1368591 | NCBI WGS metagenome assembly LXOW01 (sample SAMN04884650, study PRJNA319009) | bovine gut metagenome | isolation source: Cow rumen | host: Bos taurus | place: Italy: Legnaro (PD) | collected 2014-07-09
ATGATGCGGCACATCGGCGGCCACGAGGTCTACGGCGCGATCCACGCCCAGGAGCTGGGGGACTCCACCTTCGAGTGCGAGACCGCGGCGGCCCTCGCCGACATGATCGACACCCTCATCAACGACCCGGCCATCCTGAAGCACGTGTGCGAGCGTATCGTCGCCCTCAAACAGCAGGGCGTCTATAACGGCGGCTACGAGGTCGTGAAGTTAGCGATTAAAGGAAGAGATTGAAAGCTTCGCGCCTTTTCTTCGAAAAGAAAAGGCGCCCCAAAAGAACTTGAAAGGGGGGCTATGTCTTGTGCATAGTCCCCTTTATTATTGGTAAGTTTCTCTTTTTCCGCCGCTTTTTCTCTTTGTACAAAGAGAAAAAGCGGCAAAAGAGATCATTCGTTAATCACCCACATCCAGCGCTTCCAGTTTGCTCTTGGCCGGGATGGGCTTGCTGTCGCCGTGCTTCACGAAGGCCATGGTGAAGGCGGCCAGTACCACGAACACCGTGGCGTAGGGGAACAGGGTGGTCATGCCCATCTTATCCATCAGCGTGCCGGAGAAGTAGGGGGTGAAGGTCTGGGCGGCCATGCTGGCGGTGTAGTAGAAGCCCGTGTACTTGCCCACGTCGCCACCCCGGGAGAGCTCCACCACCATGGGGAAGCTGTTCACGTTGATGGTGGCCCAGCCGATGCCCGCGAGAGCGAACATGCAGTTCATCAGCATGGCCGAGCTCCCCTCCCGCAGGAAGGAGGCGATGAAGAAGGAGGCGGCCAGGAACCCGATGCCGATGAGGATGGTCTTCTTCCGGCCGATCTTGCTGGCCACGATGCCCACGGGGATGTAGAACAGGATGGCGGCCACGTTGGCGATGAGCAGCGTACTGTTATAATCGAGGGACAGGACCTTGCCCGCGTAGACGGAATACTTGGAGGTGACGGCGTTGTAGCCCATGAACCAGAACACCACGGAGGCCAGGATCAGGATCAGGCTCGTGAGCTCGCCCCGGCTCAGCTTCCGCTTCTCGCCGCCGTCGGCCGCCTCGGGGGTGGCCTCGTCAAGGTCGTACTTGGCGCTCTCCTCCTCCATCTCCCGGACGAACCGGGGCTCGTCCACCGTCAGCCGGAAGATGACCAGGGCCACGAGCATGACGGCGGCCACGATGCCGAAGAACACCGTGTAGCTCATCAGCGAATTCTTCACCGCGCCGGTAGCGAACACCATGCCCAGCACCAGCACGATCATGCCGCCCGCCGTGCCCATGAGGTTGATGATGGCGTTGGCCTTACTCCGGAGGGGTTTCATGGTCACGTCCGGCATCAGCGCCACTGCGGGGGAGCGGAAGGTGGCCATGGCGACGAGGATGACGAGGAGCACCGCGATGAACAGGATCAGCGTCCGGGGGTTATCCTTGGTTACCTGGTGGGCGTAGGCCTGCCGGGCAGGGACCACATAGTTGGTGTAGTCCGGGTTGGTGGTCTTCTTGCCCGTGGCGGGGTCCGTCTTCTGGGAGGTGATGGCGGTGAACTCCGCCTTGGTGAACTTGTCCTTCAGGACCACCTGCTGGCCGTCGGGGGTCTGGATGACGGCGTCCTGCTCGGCGTCGTAGAGGGCTTCCAGGGCGGAGGTGTCGTCGATCTTCGCCACGGCGGAGATGTTCTTGAGCTGGGCGTTGTCCACGAAGGACAGGATCACCAGCATCACGGCGGCGACGATGGTGCCGAAGAGGATGAAGGGGGTCCGGCGGCCCAGCCTGTGGCGGCACTTGTCGGAGATGGTGCCGAAGAGGGGCAGCATGAACAGCGCCAGCACGTTGTCGAGGGCCATGATGATGCCGGAGTTGGCCTGGGTCATGCCGAACTTGTCGGTCAGGATCTTGGGGATGATGGTGTCGTAGGCGTTCCAGAAGGTGCAGATCAGGAAAAAGGCGAAGCCGACAAGAATGGTGCGCTTGTAGTTGAGTTTCATGGGGTCCCCTCCCTCAAAAAAGATCATGTACATTTTAGCGCACTTTCGCTATAATAACAACTAAGAATTCGACAAATTTGGAGGCGTCTATGGGCTGGATCATAGCACTGGCGATCCTTGTGGGGCTGTGGCTGTTCCTCATCGCTCCGGGGCGGTCCTCGAAGGCGGCCCGGGCTCCCTTCGAGGGGCGGGCCTTCGCCCATCGGGGGCTGTACGAACTCGATGAGTCCGTGCCGGAGAACTCCCTCACGGCCTTTCGGAGGGCGGTGGCAGCCGGCTACGGGGCGGAGCTGGACGTGCAGCGGACGAAGGATGGACAGATCGTGGTCTTCCACGACGATAGTATGAAGCGGGCCTGCGGCGTGGACGGGGCCGTTCGGGACTTCACCTTCGCGGAGCTCCAAGAGATCCCCCTCTTCGGCACCGATGAGCGCATCCCCCTCTTTTTGGACGTGCTGCAGATCTTCGACGCAAAGCAGCCCCTGATCGTGGAATTGAAGTACGGCCCCGATACGGACCTCCTCTGCGAGGCCACCCGGCAGATGCTGGACGGGTACGACGGCCCCGCATGCGTGGAGAGCTTCCATCCGGCCATGGTCCGCTGGTTCAAACAGCACGACCCCCAACGCCTCCGGGGCCAGCTCTCCGAGGCGGTCTGCTTCTCCAAAAAGCATCTCTCCCTGCCCCTTTCGTTCATGATGTCCCGGCTCCTCACCAACTGCCTGACCCGGCCCCAGTTCATCGCCTACCGGGTGGGACCGAAGCCCCTCTCCGTCCGCGTGGCGGAGGGCATGGGCGCCATGAAGGTCCTCTGGACCGCCCGGGAGCCGGAGCTCCATGAACAGCGCATGCGTGATAACCACGCCGTTATCTTCGAGGGCTATCGGCCGGAGGAGGGCCGGGCCTGAAGGGATACTATTGCCATCCGGTCCCCGATTCTGTATACTGATAAGCGGGAGGAGAGAATTATGTCCGTTTTTCAGGTGATCGCACAAAATTTGCTGGGGTTCGACCTCATCATCTTCGTGGCCGCGGCCTTGAACGGGGTCTGCTACTATTTCGCCCGGAAGAACGCCAATCGGCTCTACCGCAAGCTCCACATGATCGTCTTCGTGCCCTCCCGGCGCAGCGACCCCGAGAGCGTGTCGAAGGCCATCCGGGATATCGACGAGGAGCAGGTGGTGGCCATGCGCAAGCGGTCCGAGAGCCTCTACTCCGTGTTCGTGAACATAACTTCCATCTTCCCCCTGCTGGGTATCTTGGGCACGGTGGTATCCCTGCTGCCCATGGTCTCCGAGCTCGCCGACATGCAGACCAACTTCTTCGCCGCCCTCACGTCCACCTTCTGGGGGCTGGTGTTCGCCATCCTCTTCAAGCTCCTGGACGGCTTTTTGGCCTCCCGCATGGAGGACAACGACAAGGCCGTCAACCTGCTGCTGGCGCGGCGGGAACTGTTGGACGAGGGCCGGGAAGGGTGAAGCGGCGGCAGATCTTCATAGAGCTCACGTCCCTGCTGGACGTGATCCTCATCATGCTCTTCATCCTGCTCATCCAGGCCAGGAACACCACGGCCCAGGCCCTCGATACGGCAACTGAGGCTGAGAGCAGCGCGGCGGCGCTGCAGGCGGAGCTTGCCGCAGCCTATGCGGAGCAGGACGCCCTTCGGGCCGCGGCGGACGCGGAAACGGAGCGGGCCGACGCCCTTGAGCGGCAGCTGTGGACGGAGAACATCGTCCTCGACAACTCCCTGCTCCTGACCGTCAGCGTGGACAAGGCGGGGAACGTCCGCCTGGAAACGGAGGGCCAGGGCCAGATCGCCATCGCCTACGACTGGAGCGACGACGTCTACGCCCAGAACCGGCTTAGGGGGCTGCTGCTGGACAAGCTGAAGCATACGGACCGGGAGGCGATGTTCCTGGTGTTCCAGTACGACCGGGCCCGGATCTACCACGCGGAATACGAGATGATCGAAAGCATCATCCAGGAGGTCAAACAGGAGGCCCGGCAGCGGGACATCCCCCTCTCCGTCCTGGAGATGGATATATCCGAAGCATAGACCCATAAGGAGGTATCAGGTATGGACGACAAGCGGAATGCCAAGCGCAACAACCACACCGGCGGCAAGGTGACCGCGGGGGCCGTGATCCTGGCCCTGCTGCTGGCCGGAGGCCACTTTGGACTGGGCATCGGCCGGGAGGGCGGCGGCCTTCTCACCGGCGAAGCCCTGCAGAACGCCACCGAGACCATGGCCGAGAACGCCCAGGCGGCCAAGGAGACGGCCGTGGAGACCGCCGAGAAGGTCACGGAAGCGGTGACCGAGGCCGTCACCAAGGACGACGGGGTGCTGACCGTCACCGTCAAGGAGGACAAGCTCCTCTACGAGGGGAAGGAAGTGACCCTCGCCCAGCTGGAGGAGAACCTCCTCAAGGACTACAAGGCCGGGACCAGCACCGTGGAACTGAAGGACGACCACGCCATCAAGGCCGCCTACGACGAGGCGGCGGCCCTGCTGCAGAAGCTGAGCATCCCCTACACCGCGGGGAAATAACAAGAACATTGGCAAATAAAAAGCCTCCCCTGTTCCGCAAGGAATGGGGGAGGTGTCACGTAGTGACGGAAGGGGCCGTCTCAACGCTGCATCATTTGAGGTGTATCCAGTACCGCTCCAGGTCCCGGCCCATCTCCGGCTCGTGGACGGTGGATTCATAGACGCCGCCGTTATGGAGAATGGTCCTTCGGCTCCCTTCGTTCCCGACCACGCAGGTAATGAGCACGTCCTGGATGCCCAGGGTCCTGCAGTAGGGCAGGGTCTCCCGGAGCATGGCGGTGGCGTAGCCCTTGCGCCGCTCGTCGGGGCGGACGGAATAGCCGATGTGGCCCGCGTACTTTTCCAGATACTCGTTGAAATAGTGGCGGATCTGGATGACGCCCACCACCCGCCGGTCCGCCTCCCGCACGTAGATGAACTGAGTGCAGGGGACCCGATCCGGGGGCGTGGTCTCCGCCTTCTTGTAGGCCTCCACCTGTTTGAACCAGTCCTCGATGTCGTCGAACCGGCGCAGGGACCCGCAGCCGTCCATGGACCCGCCGAACTCCAGAAACGATTGCCGATAGGCCGCCATCTCCTGGGCATAAGCCCGGGTAGGCTCGATCAACAGCATACTCATAGATCCTCCTTGGCGATGTGATAGATAAGGTCCGGGATGGCCCAGCCCCGGGCCCGGCGGTAGTCCAGGCAGGGCTCCTGCCGGCCCAGCAGGGGCGCGCCGGTGGCGGAGTTGTCCGACACCGCCAGCAGGGCCACGGCGGGCACCTCGAACAGGTCCGCCAGCCGGTAAAAGAGGGCCGTTTCCATCTCCACGAGCTCCGCGCCGGAGGCTTTGATTTCGTCCAGGTGGGAGTATTCGAGGGCGATGGAGTCCGTGCAGAACACCTTCCCCGGCCGGATCCCGTACCCCAGCCGTCGCCCGAGGGCCACGACCCGGTCCACGTACGCCCGATCCGGCGGTAGGACGGGGGCGAAGGGCGTGAAGGCGGGCAGCTTTTCCGCGAAGTACGCCCCGGCGTAGGTGCCGTCGAAGGAGACCTCCGGCGTGCATATGGTCCCCACGGGGAAGTCCGGCGTAAGGCCGCCCACGGCACCGGCGAAGATCATGGATTTGAAGGACAGCTCCGCGCAAATGATGATGTGGTCCAGCACGTTGCAGGCCCCCGAGGCGGTCTGGGCCCAGGCGATCCTGAGGCCCTCCTTCTCCACCAGGAACCCGGAGAAATAAGCGTGCTGGGTGAGCTGCGTTACGGTGAAGGATGGGTCCAGCACGGTCTTGTCGGGCTTCCAGCCCGGGGCCACCACCAGGGCGTCGTAGACCGTCTCCGGCTCGAAGCCGAAGCACTCCCGGCTCATGACCCCGGCGTTGTGCCGCTGCATGTCCTCCAGCGCTTTTATAAGGCGCGGCTTCATATTCGGCCCCTCCCCTCCGTGTTTTGCAAGAGCATACCATCCTTTCTTCGGCCCGTCAATATGGCCGTTTTTTCCGGTGGTCAAAGGGGCGGACCTGTGGTATACTAACGGCATGAAAAAACTGTGTATCCTTTTCGTCCTGATCCTGCTCATGGGCTGCGGCGCCCAGCAGGGGGCGGACGAGCCCATCGCCTATATCCCCGGCGAAACGGCGTCGGCCGGGGCGGAGGCCACCGCCGCGCCCCTGTTCACCCCGGGGCCCACGGCCACGGCTGCGCCCACGGCCACCCCTGCGCCGACCCCCACGCCCACGCCCTCCCCGGTGCCGGTGGAGGTGAAGCTCCGGCTGTACATGGAGGGCATGACGGATCAGGAGAAGATCGGGCAGCTGGTCATGTTCGGCTTTTCCGGGACCAAAGCGGTGTCCTCAGAGTTTGCGAAGATCATGGCGGACTACGCCGTGGGCAACGTGATCCTCTATGGCGCCAACATCGCCCGGGACGACCGGGACGGGGGCTTCGACCGCTGCGCCCGGCTGACTGGCGACATCCGCGCGCACAACGGCACGGCGGTGCCCCTGCTCGTCAGCATCGACGTGGAGGGCGGTCACGTGACCCGCTTCCGCTGGCGGACGGGGATCGTGTCTGCCGATACCCTGGGCAAAAATGACGACGAGGAAAGCGCCCGGCTCCAGTTCCAGCGCATCGCCACGGCCCTTTGCGACGTGGGCATCAACGTGGACCTCGCTCCGGTGATGGACATAGCAAAGGACCCGTCGAAGACCATGCTGGGCCAGCGGATCATCAGCAGCGACCCGGAGACGGCTTCCCGCATCGGCGCCGCATGCATCGAGGGCATCCAGATGGGCGGATGCCTGTCCGTGGTGAAGCACTTTCCCGGCCACGGGGCCACCTCGGTGGACTCCCACGACGCCACCCCCGTGGTGAAGAAAAGTCTGTCGGAGCTGCAGACCTACGAGCTGGTGCCCTTCGAGGGGGCCGTGGCGGCGGGGGCGGACGGGGTCATGGTGGCCCACATCCTCTATCCCGAGATCGACCCCGACCGGGTGGCCACTCAGAGCGAGGCCATCATCACGGGTATCCTCCGGGAGGACATGGGCTTTGACGGCGTGGTCATGGCCGACGACTTCCGCATGAACGGCCTACGGTCCAAAACGTCCTTGGACAAGGCGGCGGTGCAGTTCATTCTGGCGGGAGGCGACCTGATCCTCTGCGGGGCCAACCACGACTACCAGCGGTCCATCCTGAAGGGCCTTACCGACGCCGTGGCCGACGGGACCATCCCGGAGGAACGGCTCAACGAAAGCGTGCTCCGCGTCCTGAGGGCCAAGATGAAGGTCACCGACTGGCAGCCATAGTTTGTAATACAGGAAAGGAAAGAAGACTATGAACCGGAAAAGATGGATCGTCACCGTAGCGCTACTGCTCATCGTGCTGCTCCTGGGCGCCATGCTGGCGGGCTGCTCCCGGCATAAGATCACCGTGATCTCGGGGGAGAGGTTCGTCCACCAGTGCCCCAAGCACGCCAAGACCGGCGACACCGTCACCGTCACGACCTCGGTGGTGCACGATGGGGAGCTGTACGTTAACGGCGTGGACGGCAGGTTCGTCCGGCTGGGGGAGTACCAGTTCGTCATGCCGGACCATGACGTGGAGCTGAAGGTCACCGTTATCGCCTTTCCCAATGGCTCCTGACGCGAACCAAACGAAAGGGCCCCGGGAGAATTCCCGGAGCCCTCGCTGTTTTTGGGCTCACCAGCCTCGACCGCCCTTGCCGCCGAAGCCGCCCATGCCGCCGCCGAACCCGCCCTGGTTGCCCCAGCCGCCCTGGTTGCCCCAGCCGCCGAAGCCGCCGCCCATGCCCCCGAACTGGTTGGGCAGGGAGGTGACCTGCTGGCCGTTGACGATGACGGTGCCGCCGTTGAGCTGGCCGGTGCCGTCGTAGTCGAAGGTGCTGCTGCCGGTGACGGAGATGGTGCCGCCGTTGACGATGATGTCGCCGTTGGAGTCGATGCCGTCCGTGTCGCCGGCGCCCATGGCGATGGTGATGTCGCCGCCGTTGATCTCCACGGTGGGGGAGTAGGCGCTGGACTTGCGGGCGGCGTTGATGCCGTCGTCCTTGCCGCTGATGGAGATGGTGCCGTCGTTGATCTGGACATAGGTGCTCTCGATGCCCTCCGCGGCGGAGATGGTCAGACTGCCGCCGTCCACCTGGACCACGGTGATGGCGTGGATGGCATCGTCCCCGGCGGTGATGGAGAGGGTGCCGCCGCCGACGTAGACGTAGCCCTTGGTATCGTCGTCGTCGTTCTCCGCGTGGAGGCCGTCGGTGCCGGCGGTGAGCTGCAGGGCGCCGTCCGCCACGCGNNGGCGGAGATCACGTAGGTCCCGCCGGTGATCTTCAGATCGTCCTTGCCCACCACGCCGTTCTCGGAGGAGGAGATGGTCAGGGCGGCGGTGCCGTTCAATGTCAGGTCGCACTTTGAAAAGATGACCCCGTCCAAATTGGTGGTGCCGTCGGCGGCGAAGGTGCCGGTGACGGAGAGGCTGCTGTCGCCGCTGGTGGTGACGAACACCTTGTCGGCGGACTTCACGTAGATCACGGGGGCGTTGCCGTTGGTGACGGTGAGGCCGTCCAGCACCAGCTGGACCTTGTCCTTGTCCCCCGCCTCCACGCAGACGGTGACGTTCTTGGCGCTGCCGGTCAGCACGTAGACCCCGGCGGCGGTGATGGTGATGTTCTCACCGTCGCTGACCGTATAGGTCACGGCCTTGCTGAGGTCCGCCTCCTGCTCGAGATCCCGGTCGGAGAACAGGTCGCTCCCGGTGAAGATGGGCGTCCCCGCGGAGACGGCGGTCACGGCAGTGGCGCCTTTCCCGGAGCTCAAGGTGGTGACGGCCGCGGTGCCGCTGGACTGGGCCGCGGTCACGGTCTCGTCCGCGCTGGCCTTCTCGGATTCGGACTTGGCGAAAGCCACGGCCCATGCCCCCATGATGATGGCGACGGCCACGGCGATGCAGGCGATCCGCATGGTCTTTTTCTTCATATGTGACACCTTCTTTCTTCGCTTCGTTGGTTTCGATGGGCCTATCATACCCGCTGAACCTTAAAACAAAGCAAAAAGGAAAAAAGTTTATACAAAAAAATCTGGCGTCCCTGTCCGGACGCCAGCGAAGGGTATTCTCGTGTTTAATCCGCTTTCGAGTAGATCCAACCGTAGTGGAATCCCTCGTTGGAACAATTGAGGAGCTCCGACACCGTCACCAGCTGGTAGCCCTGCTCCTGGAGCTTGGGGAGGATGACCTTCAGGGCCTCCACGGTCTTCTGGTACTTGTCGTGGAACAGGAGGATGGAGTTGTTGAGCCCCTTGCCCAGCTCGTCCTTCTCGGCCAGGATCCGGTCGATCATCATCTCGGAAGTGTAGTCCTCGTGGGAGTCGTGGCTAGACCGGGTGTGGGTCACCAATGCCATCTCATACTCCTTGGCCATGGCCACGATGTCCTCCCGGTTGGCGTCCCCTTTGCTGCCGTAGGAGATGTAGGGGGGCCGGAGCAGGTGGACCCGGTACCCGAAGAGCTGGTACATCTTGTCGTTCAGCTCCCCCACGGTGGCCCGGCGCTCCGCCGGGGACAGCTTTTCCAGGTCCTCGTGGTTCATGGTGTGGTTGCCGATCTCGCAGCCGAGGCCCAGCTCCCGCTCAATGAGGGCCTTGTTGGCGTCGATATAGGCCCCCTTGACGAAGAAAGTGGCCCGGGCGTGGTTGGCTTCCAGCACGTCCAGGATCTGCTCGGTGATGGGGGAGTAGGGCCCGTCGTCGAAGGTGATGGCCAGCTTCTTGCCGTTGGGGTCGATCTGCATCCGCTCCAACGCCTCGTAGACCGCGGCGGCGTCTGTATAGTTCCCGTAGGTGGTCAGGTTCTTATAGAGCTGTCCCATCCGCTCCGTGTACCAGTCCGCCTGGATGGCCGGGGCGGGGGTGGCCGGCACCGCCGCCGTAGGCGCGGGGGTAGGCGCAGCGGTGGGCAGGGCGGTGGCGGCCAGGGCGGCCGTGGCGGTGGCCCCGGTCTCCAGAGCCGAGGCCTGCTTGCCCTTCCGCACGGCCCGGACGATGAGCGTCACGACGCCGGCGATCAGCAGCAGTATGAGCAGGGCCATGGTTCCCAGGATCAGGAGCCGACGGCGACGCTTCCTCTTTCGTTTTTCAGCTGCCCGTTTCCGGGCTGCCCGCTTGCGGGCTTCCTCTCGATCGAATTCCATGGGCCCAGTATACAGGATTCTGACACGTTTGGCAAGGATGCCCCGTTTTTTTACAGTCTGTTCTTACGGAGGAACAGCTTCCCATATCCGCCGCCCCTGTGCTATACTGGACCGAAAGGCGGACCGCGAAAAGATTTTTTCGTTTTATGTAACGAAAAGCGGGTCTCAAACATTCATACGGCGAGGAGGTGAGAACATGGTCGATCTGGACGCCGTCTATCGGGAGCATTCCGCCGCCGTCTATCGGTTTTTGCTGGCCAAGACCGGCTCGCCGCAGCTGGCGGAGGAGCTGACCCAGGAGACCTTCTACCAGGCGGTCAAAAGCATCGACCGGTTCGACGGGTCCTGCCAGATCACCACCTTCCTCTTCGGCATCGCCAAAAACGTGTGGTACAACGCCTGGCGCAAGGGGAAAAAGGCTGCCGTGCCCCTGGAGGAGACAGCGCCCCTGACCGTTCCCTCCGCCGAGACGGACGTCTTCGCCTACATGGGGCGGGAGGAGATCCTCTCCGCCGTCCATCGGATGGGCGAGCCGGGTCGGGAGGTCCTCTACCTTCGCCTGCTTGGCTCCCTGTCCTTCGCTGAGATCGGCTCTATCCTGGGCCGGACGGAGAACTGGGCCCGGGTCACCTACTACCGTTCCAAACAGCAGCTCATAAAGGAGATGAATCGATCATGAAGAACGATCTTGCCTGCGAAGTGGTCCGGGACCTGCTCCCTTCCTATATCGACGGTCTGACCTCGCCGGAGACCTCCGCGCTGATAGAAGCCCACCTCAAAAACTGCGAAGGCTGCCGTACGATCCATGGGGAGATGACCGGCCGGGAACCCCCAAAAGCGGAGGCGCCGGAGGTGGACTATTTGAAGAAGGTCCGCTCCTCCGGCCAACGTCTGCGCCGCATGGTCGTCATGGCGGGCTGCGCCGTGATCCTTCTGGCCGTCGCCGCGGTCATGATCCTTTGGGCTTCCCGGATTCAGGCGGCTTCCGACGCCCGGACCATCACCGGCCTGCAGGCCTCCGAGGAGGAGCTGAAGAGGCAGATGGAGCTGCCCACGGTCCTCTATGAAGCGGAAACGAGGGTGCTGGTGGTGACCGGCACCGGCGACTATGACCAGGCCGTCATCCCGGACGAAGCGGAAAACGCCAGGACGTTGGATGTGCAGGACGACGAGTTCCACCTGTCCGTGCAGATCTCCCTGCTGGATACCGGCGGAGAGCCCCTGAAAACCTATCTGCCCGCCTATATGGACCGTACCGACAGGAGCCTTCGGTTCATTAAGACCTATCTTAAGGAGCATGGGGGCGGCGCATATCCCGCCGAGAGCGCCGGGAAGATGGTGGAGCTCAGCATCCGCAAGGGCAACGCCTACTCCTACCGTCACGAGACGGACCGCATCTTCCTGAACCTCAGGGACTACTACTGGCATCGGGAGGAGCTCTACCTGTTGGCGCTGATGGACGCCGATCGAGTGGGCTGGGCGCAGCTGGGCTATGCCTGGTACGTTGGGCTCATGCTGGACCCCTGTTCCGAGGACGCCGCCATCGACTACGATCCCCAGATCCAGGCGGAACTGCCCGGGTATCTCAAGATCTGCGTCGATGCGGGCATGCGCTTTGAAAAACTGATCGGCGAGGATTTCCGCATCCAGTACGACGCCATCTCCCGGTACTGCCTCGAAAAAGGGCTGACGGGGTGGGGGACCGCCTATGAGAGCATGCCTCTGGCCACCACCAGGCTCAGCAAAAACCCGACCGAGCAGGATACCCGCATGAGCGTCTGCATGGCCGCTTCCTTCGTAGCCTGGCTGGCCGACCGATACGGCTTCGAGGCGGTCAGCGAGCACTGCTTCGCGCAGAAACCCTTCGACGAGGCCTTCGGGACGGATTTCGACGCGGCCTTCGACGCCTGGAAAGCCTGGATCGTGGAGACGTACCCCATGGCATAGTTCGGATCCTGCTCTTTTTCACCCCGGCATCCCCGCCGTTTTTCCTTTGGATCAGCGGCGGGCTTTTTTTGTCCGCCCAAAAGCGGATTTTTTGAAAAAAGTTTGCGGGCGAGGATGCAAAACGGGGCCGTTTCTGGTATAGTATAAACAGCTTATTATGTACCTTGGAGGAAGCCGTTGAAACGCGCCGTCGCCGCATTGCTCATCGTGGCCCTGCTTCTCCCCATGGCTGCTCTTTCGGGCTGCGGCCCGGACCGGGGCCAGGGGAGCGTGGTGTGCCGTCAATTCATACAGTACCTGGCCCAGCAGGATTTCGATTCCGCCTATGAGCTCATCTCCCCGGACCTGCAGAAGGAGGAGCCCTACCAGCCCCCCAAGGCCACCAAGGCCCCCACGCCGGGCCCCGGCGAGACCGCCGCGCCCACGGCCGTCCCCACGGCTACGCCCCTCCCCACCGCGGAGCCTACGGCGGTGCCCGCGGGGGTCACCGACCACCGCATGACCAAGGCGGAGTTCAAGAAGCGGTACACCGACATCTTTGAGGCCATGGACCTGACCGCCATCACCTCCCAGGTCATCTCCGAGGTCAACGGCACCCTGAACGCCAGCGTGGTCTACCGCATGGCCTACATCACCGAAAAGGCCGGCAACCTGGTCTTCGATTTCACCGTCAGCAGCGAATACCGCGAGGGCTGGGTGGTCATGTGGGACCCCAGCCTCATCTTCCCCAACATGGAGTGGGGCGACACCATGCTGGTGGGCACCAACTACCCGGACCGGGGCGAGATCTTCGACGCTGAGGGCATCCTCCTGGCGGAGAACGTGCCCGCGGTCACCATCTACTGCATCCCCAGCAAGATCCAGCTGAAGGACGGCGGCAAGGCCGTCACCGACGTGAAGACCCTCTTCAAGGCCGAGGACAAGCAGCTGACCCCCGATCAGCTTCTGGAGAAGGAGCTGTACGTGCCCTTCGAGCAGGCGGTGGCCGCCGTGCCCGAGCTGGAGCTCACGGAGGCGGACGTCAGAAACAGCCTGGCCAGGACCTTCCGCGACTTCGCCAAGCTGGCCGTCCTCTATCCCGACGAGATGACCCCGGAGCTGGAAGCCCGGCTCCTCACCATCCCCGGCGTGGGTGTGGACAGCAACAACTACGGCACCCTGCGCCAGTATCCCTACGGCACCAGCCTCGCCCACCTCTTAGGCTACGCCGGCATCATCCAGAAGGAGTATCTGAACCATTACTCCATCGAGAACGGCATGCTGAAGGAGAACAAGGAGTGGCTGTACGTCCTGGACGAGAACGGGAACAAGGTCAACGATCCCAACTACGACGGCGACAGCTGGCTGGGCTACGCGGGCTTGGAGAAGCAGTACGAGGAGCGGCTCCGGGGCGTCAAGGGGAGCTTCGCCTACATCCAGGGCGCCGGCGGCAAGGTCAAACAGATTTTGTATAACGTGCCCGCCGTGGACGGGGAGGATCTGCACCTGACCGTGAAGATCGGCCTGCAGCAGCGGGTGGAGGAGGCCATCAAGGCCATCGTCTACGACGACTCCATCAGCGGCACCGTCATCGTCACCAACCCCACCACCGGCGCCATCGAGGCCATGGTCTCCTTCCCGGGCTACGATCCCAACGACTTCTCCCGGGGCGATCTGGACGACGAATCCTGGGCGGCCATGGAGAAGGACCCCCGGACCCCCCTCTTGAATCGCGCCATCCAGGGCCTCTATCCCCCCGGCTCCACCTTCAAGCCCCTGGTGGCCATCACGGGCCTGGAGTCCGGCAACATGACCCTGGACTGGGAGTTTCCCGCGGAACAGGAGCACCTGAACCCCCTGTACGTCACCTGGGACCCCACCAGAGGCACGTTGATCCCCGAGTCCGGCGTCACCAAGGTCACCCGTACCTACAGCACCAACCGGCGGATGCCCATGAACATGAAGAACTGCATGATCCAGTCGGACAACATCTACTTCGCGTACCTGGGCATGAAGATCGGCTGGGACACCCTGAAGAAGTATCTGAGCATCATGGGCATGGGGGAGGCGGTGCCCTTCGAACTGCCCACCCAGAAGTCCCAGGTCAAGAACACCACCCCGGATGAGGACGGGAACGTGTCCGAGGAGACCATGGATCTGCTGGCCATGACCGGGTACGGACAGGGGGAGCTGCTGCTGACGCCCCTGCAGCTGGCCACCTACATCTCCGCCTTCCGCAACGGCGGCACGGCCTACGCGCCCTACGTCATCGAGTCCATCTGGCAGGAGGACAAGACCGAGTATACCGAAGTGGAGCACCACGAGGAGACCGTCTGGAAGGAGCTCTGTTCCACCAGCACGGCCAACGCCATTCTGGATATGCTGGAGGGCGTGGTGGAGCCCGCCAGCTCCATGGGCCGGAACCCCATCACCAAGCAGATCTTCGGCGGCTACGGCACCGGCCGGTTTTTGGGTATCCTCCGGACCTACATCTGCGCCGGCAAGACGGGCACCGCGGAGTTGGCTAAGAAGCACAACGCCAAGGACGCCGACAAGGAGCTGGCCTGGTTCGTGGCCTTCCGCAGCAGGCACTTCGACGGCACGCCCATGGAGCCCGAGGAGGAGCGGCTGGTGCTGGTCATGCTGGAGATCGACATGACCAAGCAGGTGGACGAGTGGACCCAGATGAAGTTCCTCATCGCCCAGGTCCTGCTGAAGGACGACGAGCTGACGGAGTCCCCCACCACCAGCACCTGCATCGAGGGCGACGTGGTCCGGACCACCGACAACGTGAAGACGGGCATCGGGAGCTTTCTGGGCTGAACCGGCATAGTATAGTTGACCACCAAAAGCGAGGGGGAGACCATGAAGACCATCATCTTTACCGGCGGCGGCACGGCGGGGCACGTGATGCCCAACCTGGCCCTCATGGACCGGCTGGACAAAAGCGAGTGGACCATCCACTACATCGGCACGGCGGAGGGCATCGAGCACGACCTGTTAGCTCAGCGGCCGGAGGTGATCTACCACGCCATCGCCTGGGGGAAGCTTCGGCGCTACTTCTCCTGGAAGAACTTCACCGACCCCTTCCGGGTGGTGAAGGGGTATTTCCAGTCCCGGCAGATCATAAAAAAAGCGAAGCCCGACGTGCTCTTCAGCAAGGGAGGGTACGTGTCCGTGCCCGTGGTCATGGCGGCCAGGGGGAAATGCCCCGTCCTCTGCCACGAGAGCGACTACTCCCCGGGCCTCGCCAACAGGATCGCTTCTCGGTTCGCGGACACCGTCTGCACCACCTTCGCCGACACCGTGGCCAGGGTCCCCGCGGGCAAGGGCGTCCACACCGGCACCCCCATCCGGGCGGCCCTGTTCGAGGGCAGCCGGGAGAGGGGCCTGGCCTTCACCGGCCTTTCCGGGCAAAAGCCCGTCCTGCTGGTGGTGGGCGGCAGCACCGGCGCCAAGGCCGTGAACGAGGCGGTGGAGGCGGCCCTCGACGAGCTCCTCAAGACCTTCGACGTGGTGCATCTCTGCGGCCAGGGCAAGGCGGACGACACCGCCCCCCGGCCCGGGTACGTGCGCTTCGAATACGTGAACGAGCAGATGGCCGACGTGCTGGCACTCAGCGACGTGGTGGTGAGCCGGGCGGGGGCCAACGCGGTCTTCGAGCTGCTGGCCCTGAAAAAGCCCGCCGTCCTCATCCCCCTGCCCTTGGAGGCCAGCCGGGGCGACCAGATCCTGAACGCCAAATACTTCGAGAAAAACGGCTACGCCGTCCATCTGCCCCAGGCGGAAGCCACGCCCCAGAGGTTGACGGACGCCGTACTGACCCTCTACAGGGACCGGCAGAGATACGTCGACGCCATGGCCGCGGCCCCCGACGGGGACGGCACCGAGAACATCCTGCGCCTCATCTTTAAAGCGGTGGACCAATGACGGCCCAGACCTACATCGAACAACTGAACAGCGAAGCGGCGGGGGAGTCCCTGTCCGCTTTGTGCGCTCTCGCCCGGACCCGGGCGGGCCGGGAGGAGATCAACGGCCTCCTGGGGGACAGGCTCTCTTTGCACGCGGCCGCCGCGTCCTCCACCCCCAAGGTCCGCAAGAACGCCTACCGGCTTATGGGGGCGTTGGAGGAGGCCCAGGACCTGCCCGTTCTCCAGGCGGCCCTGCAGAAGGAGGAGACCCTCTTCGCCATCCCCAGCCTTCTTTTGGCCCTGGGCCGGCTGGGGGACGAGGGGACCCTCCGGGCTTATGAGCCCCCCGCCTCCCAAAGCCCCGAGACCGACGGCCTGGTGGCCCAGATCGTCCTCAGCCGGGAGAAGGCCCTGCAGAGCTTCGAAACCTACGGCGCGGAGCAGATCGACCGGCTGCTTGCCCCCCGCAAGGTGTTGTGTTATGCCCCCGAGGGGTTTTTGGATATCCTGATGGAGGAGCTTGCTGAGCTGGGCTTTTCCCCCGAAGCCGAGAACGGGGCCGCCGCCGTGGTCACGGACCGGATCGACCGGGTCTACCGATCGAACTGCATGACGGAGGCCCTGCTGCCCATGGCTTTCGACGTGCCCCTGGACGCGGCGGCCATCGCCGAGAAGGTGGGGCAGCTGCCGGGAGAGCGGTATCGGATCGAGCTAAGGGGCTACACCCGGGACCGGCGCAAGCTCATCGCCGCCCTCTGTGAGGCCCTGCCGGGGCAGAACAACCCCTCGGCCTACGACACGGAGCTCCGGGTGGACTGCCGCCTCGACAGGGCGGACCTGTATTTGAAGCTGTGGAACGTGCGGGACGGTCGCTACCCCTGGCGGCAGCGGACCGTCAGCGCCTCCATCCACCCCGCCACGGCCCATTGTCTCGCCCGGTACGCCATGAAGTTTGAGAAGCGGGAGCGGCCCCGGGTCCTGGACCCCTTCTGCGGCTGCGGCTCCCTGCTCTTTGCCAGGGAAAGCCTGGGCTCCTGCCGGGTGCTGGTGGGCGTGGACAAGAGCGGCGCCGCCGTGGAGAGCGCCCGTTCAAACGCCCGGGCGGGGAAGTCCAAGGCCTCCTTCGTCACCAAGGACGCCCTGCGGTTCGAGGCGCGGGAGGGCTTCGACCTGATCCTCTCCAACCTGCCCTTCGGCAACCGGGTGGGGAACCACGAGGACAACGGCCGCTTATACGACCGGTTCGTCCGGCGGCTTCCCGAGCTTCTTTCCCCCGGCGGCACAGCGGTGCTCTACACCATGGAGTACAAGCTCCTGAAGGGATGCCTGGACCGTTCGAAGGGCCTCACCCTCCGGGAGCGAAAGCGCACCGAGGCCGGAGGGCTCCTGCCCTGGATATTTGTGGTTGACAGGGACGAAACACGCTGATAAAATTTGACAAATTCAGAGACATCCCGCCTTGGCGGGAAGGAGGAAACGTTCATGGAAAAGAGACCCTATTACATCACCACGGCCATCGCCTACGCCTCGGCCAAGCCCCACATCGGCAACGTCTATGAGATCGTGCTGGCGGACGCCATCGCCCGCTACAAGCGGTTCATGGGCTACGACGTGTTCTTCCAGACCGGCACCGACGAGCACGGCCAGAAGATCGAGGAGAAGGCCAACAAGGCGGGGCTGGACCCCCAGACCTACGTGGACAACGTGGCCGGCGAGATCCGGAACATCTGGGATCTGATGAACACCTCCTACGACAAGTTCATCCGCACCACCGACAAGGATCACGAGCGGAAGGTCCAGCGCATCTTCAAGAAGCTCTACGATCAGGGCGACATCTACAAGGGGGCCTACGAGGGCATGTACTGCACGCCCTGCGAGTCCTTCTTCACCCCCTCCCAGCTGAAGGACGGCCGCTGCCCCGACTGCGGCGGCGAGGTGAAGCCCGCCAAGGAGGAAGCCTACTTCTTCAAGATGAGCAAGTACGCCCCCCGGCTCATCGACTATATCAACCAGCATCCCGAGTTCATCCAGCCCGTGGCCCGGAAGAACGAGATGATGAACAACTTCCTGCTGCCCGGCCTCCAGGACCTGTGCGTGTCCCGGTCCAGCTTCAAGTGGGGCATCCCCGTGGACTTCGACCCCAAGCACGTGGTCTACGTGTGGCTGGACGCTCTGACCAACTACATCACCGGCGTGGGCTACGAGCCCGACGGCAAGAGCACCGCCCAGTTCAAGAAGCTGTGGCCCGCGGACCTGCACCTCATCGGCAAGGACATCATCCGCTTCCATACCATCTACTGGCCCATCTTCCTGATGGCCCTGGACATCCCCCTGCCCAAGCAGGTCTTCGGCCACCCCTGGCTCCTCATGGGCGAGGGGAAGATGAGCAAGTCTAAGGGCAACGTCATGTACGCGGACCAGCTGGTCAAGCTCTTCGGCGTGGACGCGGTCCGCTACTTCCTCATCCACGAGATGCCCTTCGACAGCGACGGCACCATCACCTACGAACTGCTGGTGGAGCGGCTGAACGCGGACCTCGCCAACACGCTCGGCAACTTGGTGAACCGGACCGTGGCCATGTCCAACAAGTACTTCGGCGGCGTGGTGGAGAAGACCGGCGCCCGGGAGGCCGTGGACGAGGAGCTGAAGGAGGCGGCCACCGCCGCGGTCGCCAAGGTCACCGCCAAGATGGACGAGCTTCGGGTGGCGGACGCCATCACGGAGATCTTCAACCTCTTCAAGCGCTGCAACAAGTACATCGACGAGACCGCCCCCTGGACGCTCGCCAAGGACCCCACGAAGGCCGACCGGCTGAAGGAGGTCCTCTACGACCTGACCGAGAGCATCGCCATGGGCGCCAGCCTCCTTGCCCCCTTCCTGCCTGACACGGCGGCGAAGATCCTCAATGAGCTCAACGCCAACCCCCGCCCCTTCGACGCCCTGACCGATTTCGGCCTGTACCCCTCGGGGAACCGGGTGGCCGAGAAGCCCGAGATCCTCTTTGTGCGGCTGGACCTCAAAGAGGTCCTCGACAAGGTGGGCGTGAAGGAGGAGACGACCGCCCCCGAGGCTCCCGCCGAGCCGGAGAAGCCGGCCCTGCCCCCCCTCAAGGAGGAGATCAGCTACGATGACTTTGCCAAGGTGGACTTCCGCCTGGCCAAGGTCAAGGCCTGCGAGGAGGTCAAAAAATCCAAGAAGCTCCTGAAGCTCACCCTGGACGTGGGCGGCGAGGAGCGGACCGTGGTCTCCGGCATCAAGAAGTGGTACGCCCCCGCCGACCTGGTGGGCAAGACCGTGGTGCTGGTGGCGAACCTGAAGCCCGCCACCCTCTGCGGCGTGGAGAGCCGGGGCATGGTCCTGGCAGTGTCCGATCCCGCCGACGAGGACCTGTCCCTCATCGGACCCTATGCCGACATGCCCTCCGGGTACGTGGTGCGGTAACAACTGAACAGACCGGGCGGGCCAGAGCCCGCCCTTTGCATTTGGAGGACCATGGACATCTTCGACACCCACGCCCACCTGCTGGATGATAAGTTCGACGAGGACAGGGAACAGCTGATCGCGTCCCTTTCTGACAGCGGCGTGAAACTGGTCATGGAGGCCTGCACGGACCTCGCCTACCTAGAAAAGCTGATCCCCTTCGTGGAGGCCCATCCCATGATCTACGGGGCCGCGGGCCTGCACCCGGAGGAGCTGGGCCCCTATGCCCTCGGGGACCTGGACGCCGTGGCGGCGGCTCTCGTTCACCCGAAGATCAAGGCGGTGGGGGAGATCGGCCTCGACTACTACTGGCCCGAGAACCCGCCCCGGGAGGTCCAGCGGGCGTTCTTCGACGCCCAGCTCAGCCTGGCGGCGGATCGTGGTCTGCCCGTCATCGTCCACGACCGGGAGGCCCACGGGGACACCGTGGACATCCTGCGGGCCCACAAAGGCCGGGTCCGGGGCGTCATGCACTGCTTCTCCGGCAGCTATGAGACCGCCCGAGAGTGCCTCGATATGGGCTTTTACATCGGCTTCGGCGGGGCGCTGACCTTCAAAAACGCCAAGCGGAACGTGGAGGCGGCGGCGAAGGTGCCCCTGGATCGGCTGGTCGTCGAGACCGACTGCCCCTACATGGCCCCCGTGCCCTTCCGGGGGCAGC
>LXOW01462497.1_pt1 | contig 20147 bp, 15 predicted proteins | sample 1368591 | NCBI WGS metagenome assembly LXOW01 (sample SAMN04884650, study PRJNA319009) | bovine gut metagenome | isolation source: Cow rumen | host: Bos taurus | place: Italy: Legnaro (PD) | collected 2014-07-09
CTCTAAAGGAGTCGGGATCAAGATAGCTATTGATAACTGTCTGAGTCTCGGGGTCAGTCAAGTAACCGTTATCCTCCGGGTTACCCGTAACTGAATAGACACTCGTGATGTTGCGGATGTTGAAGAGGTTGTTGACCGTGAGTGCAACAGTGAGCATGGTCTGGCGACGTCCCACCTTGATGGGGAAGGCCTTGTCGACAATCACGTTGAAGTAGAAGCCCCACGGCAGACGGGCGCCACGGTAACTACCCACAATGGTACTCTGGGTATTGCTGAAAGCCTTGGTGTAAGGACGACCCGACTGTGCAACAGCCATGAAGTTGATACCGAAGTTCTCAAGGATGTTGATGGTCTTCTGACGGTCCTCGCCAGTGCTGTCTTTCACGCGAACTTGAATCTTCGGTCCATCATACTTCTTGCCTCCGAAATAGCGGAAGTCGACATTGGCCTTAAACTCGTGACGGCGGTCATCACTGATGGGGTTGAGCATCTTCAGCGTGGTGTAACCTTCCTTGATGAGTTCCTGCATGGTCGTGGAGGAAAGGCCGGTACCCTCAGCATACTGCAAGGTGTAGTTGGCACTGATACGGACATGGCCAGTCTGGCGCAAGTCGTAACCCAACGTCAAACCCTTGATGGTTTTGAAGTCGAGGTTGTCATAGGAATAGTAGTTCTGATTGGGGTCGGCACCGGCATACTGGACCAACTGGATAAGGTCGCGGGTCTCTTTATAGTAAGCCGAAATACTGACGGCAGACTTATCATTCAGGGCCTGCTGGAAACCGAGTTCATAGTTGGTGATACGTTCAGGCTTCAAGTTGGGGTTGTTGGTGGAGGTAATCTGAGTCATGTAGAGGTAGTCGAGATAGTCGGCCTGCCATCCACTGGAGGGGCGGCGGGCTATAATGTCGTAACTAGCCTTGAACTGTGAGTTGTCACCAACAGGGAAGGAGAAGGCGATACGAGGCATGACCACCACTTGCGGGGTATAGTCTTCAAAAGCATCAGTACCCACGGTATTATTGGCAAAAGCACGCTGGCCGGCAGGAGTACGATAGGGGGTAGGCTTACTGGACTTACCGACAATGCTCTTGGGCGAGGCCAGCTCAACACCGTTGGCATCATACCAGATAGAACCGTTACGATAGCCATAGATAGTCGGGGTCTCGGCATCAGCGGCGTCAACATAAACCACCCAGTCGTCACCAGCACCGGAATAAATGTCGCCGGCATAGGCAATAGAGCCTTTCTTCAAGTCGCCCACTGTATAGGATTCATATAACAGATAGGGGTCTTTTAAGACGAACTGGTTACCGTCGAAATAGTCAACACGGACACCAACGTTGAAGATGAGGTCTTGGAAGTAGAACTGGTCTTGGATATAGCCAGCCATGTAGGTGGGGCTAAAGGAGGGCAGGTAACGATACTTGGCATCGGAGGGAGAATAGAAGTCCTCAAGGCTCCAATTGCTGTTGTTGTATTTCTTACCCGTATGGTCGTAACCGTAATAGGCAATCAACGAATTGTTACCACCGCCGTTGAATAACTCATCGGAGGAGAACATCTCCAAGCCACCGGCTTTCACGTATTCCTCGGGACTGTAGCGGTCGATATCCATCCATCTACGTTCACCTTCATAAGTGCCCGACCAACCCAAAGCGTCACGCATGGCTTTGTCAAAGTAGGACTGCTGTGCCTGGTTGTACAGACGATCATAGTCGACATAAAGGTCGGAACCTTCCCAGCGATAATGCGGGTTGGTCATATCCATCTGGGAGATATGGCGGTTGGCGTTCTGACGCATGATGGTCCACAGGCTGTAAGCACCCAAGCCATAGTAGGACTGGTCAACGCGGTCATACTGGAAACCAATTTCAATCTGGTGCTTCAAGATGTCAGCCTGAGCCTTAGCCTGCAAATAGATGTAATCATATTGCAGCTGGCTGAATGAGGTACTTTGAACACCAACATTGTTGAGCAGACCGAAGATATTACCAGGTGTCTGACCATTGTAGAGGCCTTTATAATAACCCAAATTGTCAAAGTTCGTCAGGTAAGGAGCAATGTCATCAATACCTAAGACCTGAAGGGTGTAGTTGGCTAAGACCTGGTTACCCTCGTAAGGAACAAAGGCATCCCAATTGATCTGGTCAACCCAGTTGTTCTGCACATAAGCAGCACGGGAGATTCCGTAGTAGTCGTAGTTGGAAACCAACTGGTGAGTCGGGATCTTCTCGACCTCAAAGTGTCCGATATAACCATATTTGAACACATCATCCAGGGAACCGCCGAAAGTCTCATTGTACGTATGGCTCTTGTAGCGGTTGAACATACCTGTAATGTTGTACATAACATTCTGGATGGCCTTTCCTGATTTGCTCTCGCCCTCAGTATTGTTTGCGGAGGCCTCCTCATCGGGGAAACGCTGTGTGAAGTCAACTGTGATCACGGCATTTGTTGTGGTCGACACGCTGTTGGCGGAACGGGACATATTCAATGGCATCAAGGAAGTATTGGCACCATGAGAATAGTCATACTCGCCCGTCACGGTCAAAGTAGCGTAGTCCGAGAAACGAATATCGAATGCAGCCTCAGCATTGATGGACCAGTTGCGCATGTTGGGAACACGGCTGGCATCGCCACCAAAGTCGTCCTTGGTGGGACGAGTCAATTCGACAAAGGCATCTCTATACAAGCCACGCTCAGCCGAGTAATCGGTGGAACGGGTGATAGGATCGTAGGATATAGGAGCCATCTCATACTCACGCACCAAAGCATCGTTCACCACAAGGTAACGATAACCTTTGGGACGGTAGAGGGAGTTGTTTCTATAACCACCCTGTGCAGTGAGACGGAAGCCGACCAAGGTACGGTCACCCGTTTTGACACCATTCTCGTCCTTGAGAGCCTGTTTGAACACGGGACCCGTCAAGTACATCATCAGGTTGTTGGCCAGACGATAGTCTAGATAGGTTTCATACTTAACAATACCCTTGAAGGTACTCTCTGGCGGTTTCAGGGTGATAATCTGCGTACCACCGATAGCTTCACCGATGGATGCAGGTGTACCACCAAGAATAACCTGGATTTCTGCGATGGCCTCCTTGGGGACATTGACACCGGTGCGCTTACGGACACCACCTTGCATGGTAACCATGTTGTCCTCACCCCGGGCGGTACTGGTACCACCATCACTGAATCCGACACCACCGACAGCAGCCACAATACCATCAATAGAGGTACTCGGCATACGCGCGATGTCATCACCAGTAATACGTTGGGTTGTGGATGCATCACCAATTTCAATCACAGGATTTTTGTCAACGTGAATCTCGACCTCGTCCAACATAACCGAGGAGGGGAAAAGTTCCACATTACAGACTGTGAAAGCATTCGCTTTTACATCGAGAGCCTCACGGACGTATTTATGGTAACTGACACAAGAAACTTCGATGTCGTATTTACCGACATAGTTCAGTTTAATTGTGAAACTACCATCCATGTCTGTCGTGGTAGCGCGGATTTGCTTCCCGTCCTGTTTAGCGACGACGTTGGCAAAAGCCACTGGCTCCTTTGACTTTGAATCGATAATGGTACCTTTGATAGTACCCTGCGCGAGAACCAAATTGGCCATCAGCAGCAGAACGATTGTCATTAGTACTTTTCTAAACATACTCATAGGGGTATTATTATAATAAAGCGTTAATTNNGCCTGTCGTAGGTCGAAACCCTGATTCTCATACTCGGAGTCCTCTGTCACAGAAACCTGGCGGAACTCTTCATCCCCACGAGATTCAACGGCTTTTTCACTCGCCATTTGTTTGCGACGGGTTTTCTTCGACGATTTATTCACTACGACAGGTTCTGCCGTCTCGTATGTGAAATACCCGGCAGACTGTTCCTCTTGCTCAAATGTATACATTCCTTTCTGACCATCATCCTCGTCAAACAGGGACTCAAAGGCAGGACGGGCAGTCTGCGGGACTGACTCGGAAGTCAAAACTTCCGAGTCAGTCGCAAACTTGCGTACCCCTTTGTAGGTTCTTACCCCTAATATGAGGACAACCGTCATTATGATCAGAAATGTACTCATTCTTTCTTGAAGGATATATCCTTGCTTATATCTTTTATTTAGAATCTATAGCCTTCTGCGAGGGCTTGGAAATCTCGTACACGAGAGAGCATGCGATGCAGAGAGACGAGAACACACCACACACGACACCCACCAGGATGGCAAAAATGAATCCACGGATGACCTCACCGCCGAATACGAACATCATCAGCAAGGTGAAGAACGTGGTGCCACTGGTGTTGATGGTACGTGCCAACGTCGAGTTGATGGCATCGTTCATGTGCGTCTTCATGTCGCGCTTGGGATAGAGGGTTCTGTACTCACGCACACGGTCGAATATAACCACCGTGGCGTTGATGGAGTAACCGATAACCGTCAGCACGGCGGCGATGAACGACTGGTCGACATCAAGATTAAAGGGAAGGAGACCGTGCAGCAGGGCAAACACTCCGATAACGAGGATGGTGTCGTGAGCCAAGGCTGCCACACTACCCACACCGAAACGCCAGCTGCGGAAGCGGAATCCAATATAGATGAACATAACCAGAAGACCGCCGATGACCGCCAGGAAAGCATTACGCACTAAGTCGTTGGCGATGGTGGCGCCCACCTGTTCACTCTGGATGATACCCAGCGGGTTAGTCTCGGTGGAACGGAAGTCCTCTTCAGTAATCTGCGTCGAGAAGAAGGGGGCTGTAGCAGCATACAACTTGGAGACAATCTCATTGCTGACTTCATCGCCATCTTCATTGACTTTATACTTGGTGGTAATCTTCAACTGGGAAGAGGGACCATAGGTCTTCACCTCGGGAGCCTCGCCAAACTGTGCATCCAGGGCAGAACGAACCTCTACAGCATTGACCGGCTGGTCGAAACGCACCACGTATGTACGTCCACCAGTGAAGTCAATACCTGGGTTCAGGTGACGGGTAAACACACCCACCAAGCAAATGGCGATGGCAACACAGGCAATGATATAGAAAGTCTTGCGCTTGCCAATGAAGTCCACATGGGCGTTACGCATAAAGTTCTCCGAGAAAGAGAACGAGAAGTTGATTTTCTTCTTGTGGGTCAGCATCCAGTCGATGCAGAGACGGGTGATAAAGATGGAGGTGAAGAGGGACGTGGCGATACCAATGCAAAGTGTCACGGCGAAGCCCTGGACAGGACCCGAGCCGAACATGATCAGCACCAGACCAAGCAGGAAAGTGGTCACCTGGCCGTCGATGATGGCTGAGTAAGCGTTCTTGAAACCAGCAGCCACGGCGTTGACCATACTTGAACCGGCACGCAGTTCTTCCTTGATACGTTCATATATAATAACGTTTCCGTCAACAGCCATGGCAAGAGTCAGTACGATACCGGCAATACCTGGCATGGTAAGTACAGCGTTCACTGACGCCAGAACACCCATCAGCAAGAAGATGTTGGTGACCAGGGCAATGGCAGATACCCAACCGCCTCGGTTGTAGAACACCACCATGTAAAGCAGCACGATAATGAAGGCCAGGATGAAAGAGATGAGACCTTTGTTGATGGACTCCTGTCCCAATGAGGGGCCAACCACAGCTTCCTGCACGATGATGGCAGGAGCAGGGAGTTTACCAGATTTCAGGATATTGGCAAGGTCCTTGGCCTCTTCCAAAGTAAAGCTACCAGTGATCGAGGAACGACCTCCGGCAATCTCACCGTTAACCACAGGGGCTGAATAGACCAGATCGTCCAACACAATGGCGATACATTTTCCGACATTCTCTCCAGTAATACGTTTCCACGCGCGCGCACCTTCACTATTCATGGTCATGGAAATTTCATTGGTTCCCGTCTGACCGAAGTCCTGACGTGCATCGGAAATCACACCACCGTCCAAGAGAGCGGAAGCATCGCGGGTAGTAATCTTGATGGCGAAGAGTTGATAGACATCGGAACCCTCCTGGATGGGCTTGGCACTCCAGAGGAACTTCACAGTACGGGCATCAATGACCTTCTTGTCAAAGGCCGTCTGCAGCATTCTGCTGATGGCGTCGCGGTCCTTGCCACGGGCATATCCGACCACCGGGGTCTTTTCCATCAGTGTACCCTGGTTGCTGATGTTCGGCATCAGCATATTCTGGTTGAGGAGCGGGTGAGCTTTCATATCATTGCCCAAAGACTCCTCGGCCTCTTGGGTTTCATTGTCGGCGGTCAAAGCATTGAGCAAGGAATCGCCTTCTGTCTTGGGTTCCGTAGCGGCGACCTCAGTCTCTTTCTCCGTTTCTTCGTCCTCGACAGTCTCACCGGCGCCGATAGAGGCGATATAGTTATCAGCCTTCTCAATCATCTGATAAGCCTCGGTGTTGTCGTAGGTCAGCCAGAACTCCAACTGGGCAGTACCCTGCAAGAGTTTGCGGACACGCTGCGGGTCTTTCACGCCGGGCAGCTCCACAAGGATACGCTCGGAGGCACGGAGCTGCTGGATGGTGGGCTGGGCGACACCGAACTTGTCAATACGCTGACGGAGGATTTCGTAAGTGCGATCATAAGCACTGGCAGCCTCTTCGCGAACAACCTTGATAACAGCGTCATTGTTGTCGTTTAGCTTGATGCGGTCACGCAGCTGGGTATTAAAATACGAAGCCAGTTGCACATTGGGGTCCAACTGGAGAATGGATTCATAAAACAGGGAAACAAAATCGCGGTTGGTGGTTCTCTTCTGGGCATCCAACGCCATGTCGATGGCCTTGTTGAAGGTCGTGTCATCGGTATGGTTTGCCAAGGCACGGACGACATCTACCGTAGAGACCTCCAGCATCACGTTCATACCACCTTTCAGGTCCAGACCAAGGTTGATTTCGCGGGCCTGGCATTGACGGTAAGTATAGCCGAGGTATACCTTCTCACTTGCCATGGAATCAAGATATTGAGCCTCGCGAGCAGTTCTCATCGAGTCAGCAAGGGTTCGAGCATACAAGGCATCACCTTGGGTCTTGGCGTTAATAGCATCTTGTGTTTCCACACAGTTCACATAGGCATCCGCTGCATTGGCGGCATTTTTCTGAATCTTGGTAGTGACAATTGTAAAAGACAATTGGAACAAACACACAAGGACAAAAGCCCATGTCAGAAACCTAATAAGTCCTTTATTCTGCATATCTTACGTGTTAAAGTGTTTTTTAGNNAAAAAAAGTGTACTTTTGCAAAAAAAATAATTCCGATGAAATCCGAACACGCTCCCGACATGCTTAAAAATCTGCCTATTACGCAGTGGGCGGAAGAAGATCGCCCAAGAGAAAAAATGGTGGCTCTCGGGAAAAAAAGTCTCACCAACAGTGAACTCATCGCCATCCTCCTCCGGACAGGGGTAAAAGGGGCCAGTGCCATCGACCTCGCACAGCGAATCCTGGAGAAATCCCACCACCGTCTTTCCGACCTTGCCCGCTTGGAAGTCAGCGACTTGAAAGTCTCCGGCATCGGTACTGCCAAGGCGGTCAGCGTACTGGCAGCCCTGGAGCTGGGCAATCGCCTCCTACGGGAGAACTTGGAGAGTTCGGAAACCATCATCAAGAACAGCCTCGACATCTTCTATTGCATCGCCCCCGACATCATCGATCTGCCCCACGAGGAGTTCTGGGCACTATACCTCAATATGAGGAACAAAGTAACATGGAAACAGCGCATTGCGGAAGGTGGGCTGAATAGCACCACAGTGGATATGAGGAAACTTTTTGCCCCCGCCATCGAGCATCGGGCTGTGTCCATCGCCGTAGCCCACAACCATCCCTCGGGGAACCTACGTCCCAGCAAAGAGGACAAAGCCCTTACTCAAAGTATTATCGAGGCTGGGAAAATACTAAATATCAGACTTATTGATCACCTTGTAGTGGGTGTCACCCCAAACGGGGTTCGGGATTATTACAGCTTCACTGACAACGCTCTGATGTAATCTCCACCGACACGGCGTCCAGATGGCCTCCCAACGGCGGGTTCATCTTGCTCACGCGCACCCTAACACTCATGATATCAGTAAATTTTCTTAATAGCTCCTCCCCTATTCTGTCTGCCACATGCTCCAACAGGTGTGAAGGGATTTCCATCTCGCGTTTTATCGACTGGTATACTTCCAGGTAATTGACCGTATCTGCAATGTTATCAGACTTCTGGGCTTTTCTAGTATCCGTCTCGAAGTCTACGTCCACCACAAAGTGTGTCCCTATCTGCCGTTCCTCCTCAAAACAGCCATGGGAGGCGTAAAAACGCATCCCCTTTAGTGTAATAGTCGCCATGGAATCAGATGCTTATACTATAGCCTCGAACTGTTTCAAGAAACGTAGGTCGTTCTCAAAATAGAGGCGCAGGTCGCGGATCTGGTATTTCAGCATAGCCATGCGTTCCACACCCATGCCGAGGGCAAATCCGGAGTATTCTCTGGGGTCTATACCACATGCTTGCAGCACGTTAGGATCCACCATACCGCATCCGAGGATCTCCAACCAACCTGTTCCTTTGCAGATGTTGCAGCCCTTTCCGCCGCAGATGCCGCAAGAGATGTCCATCTCTGCCGACGGTTCGGTGAAGGGGAAGTAAGAGGGACGCAGGCGTATCTGTGTCTGCTCACCAAACATCTCCTTGGCAAAGTAGAGAAGCGTCTGTTTCAGGTCGACAAACGACACATGCTTGTCGACATAGAGGGCTTCCACCTGGTGGAAGATGCAATGTGCGCGGGCACTGATGGCCTCGTTGCGGAACACTCGACCCGGGGCGATGATGCGGATGGGCGGTTTCTGTTTCTCCATCACACGCACCTGCACCGACGAGGTGTGAGTGCGCAGCGCTACTTCCTGCTTGCCCTCCTCCTTCTCGACAAAGAAGGTGTCCTGCATGTCTCGGGCAGGATGGTCCGGCGGGAAGTTCAATGCCGAGAAGAGGTGCCAGTCATCCTCGATCTCTACCGATTCGGCCACCGTAAATCCCAAGCGTGCAAAGATTTCGGTTATCTCATTCATCACCACGGACAGCACATGACGGCTTCCCAATTGGGTGAAATCGGCGGGCAGCGTCGTGTCGGCAATGGCATTCTGCTCTTCATTCTGCTCCACGAAGTTCTTGAACTCCTCAATCTTGTCCATCGCCACTACCTTCAACTGGTTCAGTGCCTTGCCGAGGTCTTTCTTCTCCTCGTTGGGCACACTCTTGAACTGCTCGAAAAGGTCACCAATGATACCTTTCTTGCCGAGGTATTTTACACGGAACATTTCCACCTCGGTGGCTCTGTCCTGAAATTTCTCAATAGAGGTGTTCTGTATATCGTCGATATACTCTTGGATTCTGTCTTTCAGCATAGTTTATTTCTCAATAATAGTCATTTTCATAGTCACATCCTGAACGGGGCGGTCTGCAGCGCCGCATTGTACGGCGGCAATTTTGTCCACCACGTCAAGGCCTTCCACCACCTCGCCGAACACTGTATAGTCGCCATCCAGGAAGGGAGTACCGCCCACAGTGGTGTACATCTTGATCTGTTCGTCGGAGAATGTTTTGCCCATGCGCTGCTCCAGCATCTTCAGGCGATCCAGCGTCCACTTGTCACCCTGCACGATATAGAACTGGCACGACGAGGACTCTTTCTTGGGGTTCACCTGATCCCCCTGGCGGGCTGCCGCCAACGCACCTTTCTTGTGGTACAACCCCTGCACAAATTCGGCGGGGATGGTGTATCCCAGGGTTCCGTCGCCGAGCATCTGCCCCGGTTTGGCGGTGCGCGAATTGGGGTCGCCGCCCTGAATCATGAAGTTCTTGATGACGCGGTGGAAAAGCAACCCGTCATACACGCCTTCACGCACCAACTTTATGAAATTATCACGGTGTTTTGGGGTCTCGTTGTACAATTTGACCACGATATTACCCATCGAGGTCTCAATTTTTACATACGTGTCCTTGCTGGCATTTACACGTTGTTTAACAGTGGTTTGCGCAACTCCCGCGAATAATATCGTAGAGAAAAATAATAAAAAAGCAATTTTTTTTGTTTTCATGAGATAAAAATTTACTATCTTTGCACCTGCAAAAGTAGACAAAAAAAACCACATAAACACAAAAAATAGACATTTTCTATGAAGAAAAAACAATTACTACTAGGTGGCATTCTGCTAATCAGTATATTATCCACCTGCTTTTTTTTCTCCTGCGACAAAGACACCTGGTGCTATCTTGAGGTCACCGTCACAGACCAAACAACGAATATGCCTGTTCCCGGTGCACATGTTCGCATCAGCATGGATGGGACCATCGACGACCGTGGCCTTACCAACGAAAACGGTATCTACACCACCAAATTTGCCGCGCCTGCCATCTTCAATGTCTGGGCCCGTGTCATCCATTTCGACTCCCTCAACCCGCAGGCTCCTTACTTCCGCCAAGGCGTCAAGTCCGTCCGCCTGAAAGAGAGTGAGACCGTGCAAGTCACAACAGTCATCGAGAGCGATATCCATCGTGGAGAAATTGACAACTGGGAAATCTAATGAAGACAACATTCAACGAGGGCGACCTTCGTCAAATGGCCGCATTGGGGTTGACGCCAGAGGTTGTCGACCGCCAGATAGAGAATTTCCGTCAGGGATTCCCAAAGATTGAACTGATTGATGCCGCCACTGTTAACAATGGTGGCATCCTTCGTCTTGACGACGAGCAGATTGACCGCTACACCAAGGCTTACAAGCACTCCTCCCGCGGCAAGAAAATCCTCAAGTTCGTCCCTGCCTCGGGCGCTGCCACGCGCATGTTCAAAGACCTCTACGCCTTCACCGCCACCTACTTCGGCGTCGACTTCCAGATCGAAAAGGAGTTCCCCGCCGTCAAGGAGTTCCTCCAGCACATCCGCACCTTCGCCTTCTTCGACGACCTCGTAGCCACCATGGAGAAGGCCAAAGCCGACTTCGGCGACTACATGGATAGGGGCGACTTCTCCACCGTCATCAACTTCCTCCTGCAAGATAGGTACATGGGCTACGGCAGCCTGCCCAAAGGACTGCTCAAGTTCCACCGTTACGGCCACACCCAGCGCACCCCGCTGGAAGAGCATATCGTCGAAGGTGCCGAGTACGCCCGCATGGACGACGGTACCGTCAACCTGCATTTCACCGTCTCACCCGACCACCGCGCCCTGTTCCGCCACAAGGTGGCCGAGGTTAAGCGCTTCTACGAGAACGCTTTCGGCGTCAAGCTGAACATCACCTTCTCCGAGCAGAAGCACTACACCGACATCATCGCCGTCGACGAGCAGAACAACCCTGTGCGCGACGACCAGGGGCGCCTCGTCTTCCGTCCCGGCGGCCACGGTGCTCTCATCGAGAACCTCAACGAGCAGCACGCCGACCTCATCTTCATCAAGAACATCGACAACGTGGTGCCCGACTGGATGAAACACACCACCATCGTCTACAAGAAAGCCCTCGCGGGGCTGCTCCTCAACACACAGGAACAGATATTCAAGTATCTCCGCCAGTTGGACAAAGGCGCCACCACGGCCCAGCTCAAGGCCATGGCGCGCTTTGTCAAGGAGACCCTCCGTCTCGAGCTGCCCGCCGAATGGACCAGCCTCAGCACCCCGGAGCAGTCCTTCTACCTCTATGGTCTCCTCAACCGCCCATTGCGCGTCTGCGGCATGGTCAAGAACCAGGGCGAGCCTGGCGGTGGTCCCTTCTTCGTGCGCGACAGCCGGGGCTTCAAGAGCCTGCAGGTCGTCGAGACCGCACAAATCAACCGCGCCAACCCGCAGCAGGAAGCCATCCTTGCCAGCGCCACGCACTTCAACCCCGTCGACCTCGTCTGTGCCACCAAGGACTACCGCGGACGCTACTTCGACCTGCGCAAGTATGTCGACCCCGCCACGGGCTTCATCAGCAAGAAGAGCAAAGGCGCCACCGTCCTCAAGTCGCAGGAACTCCCCGGCCTGTGGAACGGAGCCATGGCACATTGGAATACCCTATTCGTGGAGGTTCCGCTGGCCACCTTCAACCCTGTGAAGACCGTCAACGACCTGCTCCGCAAAGAGCATCTCGAAAGTTAAATCAGAATTTGCGACTCGCGCCGCCGCCGCCGAAGCTGCCACCCCCGAAACTGGAGTGGGAACTGGAGCTATGGCTGCTGGAATGGTAGCTACCGCCGCCATAGCTTGAGCCTCCACCATAGTGGTGGCCTCCACCCGAGAAGCCAGAATGTCCCCCCCTCTTTATCCGACGGACAATATACCAGATAATACAGCCCCAAATCAGCAGGCCTATGATGGTAGATATTGTATCGTCCTCGTCATTGTCTATTTGATACTGTTCATAATTATATTCTCCACGGCACACGGGCTCAATGACGTTTAGGGCATTGACTACAGCCTGATAGTAATTCCCTTCGATAAGCTCGTTGAGCATGGTGTCGTCGATGATACGTGCACAGAATACATCCGGCAGCACACCTTCGAGACCCGTCCCGGGGAGTATGGCCACATCGCCGTCGGGTTCCTCTTCTGTCTTGGTCTTGATCATGATGATAACACCATTGTCCAAATCTTTCTGTCCCACGCCCCAAGCCTGGCCGATGCGGGTGCCAAGGTCCTTAATTTCCTCGCCATAGAGCGTCGGAGTGTAGATGACGGCAATCTGGTTGGAGGTAGAGTCGCTGAAAGCTTGCAGACGGTTGTCCATCGTGGCATACTGGTCAGCTGTGAGAATATTGGAGTAGTCATAGACTTTGGCGTCGCTCTTTTGGAAATAAGCCTCGGGTTGGGCGGGAAGATACCCCGCAAAGAGCAGTAAAAAACATGTTATGAGATACTTGTGCATACTAATTCGTTATAATCGTTAAACCATATACCTTCAAAAACGGCTGGAAGCCCCTCCCCCACCGAAGTCGCCCCCACCATAGTCGCAACTGGAACTATAGTCGGAGTCGCTATAACTGGAGCTGCTGGAACTGGAGCTGCTGGAACTGCTATTAGAACTATAATAGCTGTCGTTGCCTGCATAGGGCTTGTCTTTGCGGATTTTGCGTTCAATGAGAATTATTGCCCCAATGACGACAACGAGGATAATCCCCCCATAAATGGCATCGCGAGTATCTTCCTCCTGTGCCTTGGCATAGCTGTATTCGCCTCGACAAGTGGGTTCAATAATATCAAGGGACGCTACAAGAGCCTCGTAGTACTCGTCTTCGGCAAGGTGGGATACCATCTTCTCGTCGATGATGTACTTGCAGAAAGCGTCGGGCAAGACACTTTCAAGGCCATAGCCCGTGACAATGGCCACTTCGCCATCAGGTTCTTCCGTCGTCTTCGATTTGATGATGATTATCAATCCATTGTCGAGGGATTTCTGCCCCACTCCCCAGTCATGTCCTATCTGAGTGCCGAGGGCTTTGATTTCCTCACCGTAGAGTGTCGGAGTAATAATGATGAACACCTGGTTGGAAGTTGAGTCGCTGAAAGTACGCAGCCTCTGTTCCAGAATGTCACGCTGATTGTCTGAAAGTTTACCTGAATAATCGTTAACCATGCGCCCTGTCTTTGGGAAATGGCTTTCCTCTTGGGCACAAAGAGTACCTGCAACGAGAACCAAAAGACATGTTATGAGAAATTTACGCATGGCATACAAAGGTTAGAACCTACTGTGCGCACCGCCACCGCCAAAGTCGCCACCGCCGAAGCCGGAAAAGCCACGGTCACTGCTACTGTCGTTGCGACTGCTGTAGGAATGGTCGTCAGACGAAGAAGAATAGTCATCGGAGTCACCCTGATATTGCTTGCCACGATTGCGGATGCGCATAATAACATAGCTCACTCCCAACGCAACAAAGAGCCAGAGGGTTATATCCGAGGCGATATCTGAGGGAGTGCGTTTGCGGGCGTGCTCATTCTGATAATGATGGTAATTGTACTCCCCATGGCACACGCGCTCAATGACATCGAGTGCGGCAGTGAGCGCCGAGAAATAGTCGGTGTCGGCCAAATGGGGCACCATCAGGTCATCAATGATGCGGCTACAAAAGGCATCGGGAAGAACTCCTTCGAGTCCCAGGCCCGTCACGATAGCGGCATCGCCAAAAGGTTCCTCATCACATTTGGACTTGATAAGGATCACCACGCCATTGTCCAGCTCCGCCTGCCCCACCCCCCAATCATGGCCTATGCGGACACCGAGGTCAATGATATCTTCTCCGTACAGGCGGGGAGTGATAATGATAAGTATCTGGTTGGAGGTGGTGTCGTCAAAGCGGTCGAGCCGACGTTCCAGAGAGTCGCGTTGCAGCCAGGTAAGCATGCCCGAGTAGTCATTCACCAGACTATCGGTCACATTATATGCTATTCTTTGCTGTGCCCCGAGGGGTACGGCAAAGAATAGCATAATACATAGAATGAGGAATTTATGCACCCTCATAGGTTAGAGGTCGAAGTTGATGGGCACGGCTTCATCAGCGCCTTCAGGGGCGGTAAAGTAACCCTTCTTCTCGAAGCCTGCGATGCCGGCCACGATGTTGTTGGGGAACACGCGCAGCAGCTTGTTGTAGGCGTTGACCGACTCGTTAAAGCGCTGGCGCGAGGTGGCAATGCGGTTCTCGGTGCCTTCGAGCTGCGTCTGCAAGTCGCGGAAGTTCTGCGTGGCGGTCAGTTCGGGATAGCGCTCGACGACCACGTTGATGGAACTTGTCAGGGCCTTCGACAGGGCATCCTGAGCCTGCTGGAACTTGGCCACGTTGGCCTCGGTGAGGTTGTTGGCGTCGACCTGCACGGAGCCTGCCTTGGCGCGGGCCTCGGTCACCTCGGTGAAGGTGTTCTTCTCAAAGTTGGCCGCGCCCTGCACCGTGCTCACCAGCTGCGGCACGAGGTCCATACGGCGTTTGTAGTTGTTTTCCACCTGGCTCCACTCCTTCGAGACATTCTCCTCAGCGTTGACCAGTTTGTTGTTGATGCTGATACCCCACAGTATTCCGAGTACCACGACACCCGCAAGGATAAGGATAATGACTAATGACTTTTTCATGATAATTTTGTTTTTTTCGAGTTTGCAAAGATACAATATATTTTTGACATAGCAAGAAAAAGAGAGAAAATTGTCCCCGAGTGAAAAAAAATTTGTGTATATCGGAAATATGTTGTAATTTTGCAGAACCTTTTTCGGAGGTGAAATCTATCGTTAGATACGCTCAATCAGAATGTTAAACTAATAAAAACAATATCGTCATGGGTATCAATGCCAACAAAAAAGTAAAAAGAGCCAAGGTTCGCGTTAGTGGCAACAAGAACTNNACAAGAACTCCACCAACAACTGGGGTATCACCGCCGCTGGCTGGAATGCAGTGCACAAAGCTGTCATCAACGCCGAATAATCCACGCGTTCCAACGACATGTAAAATAAGGCCCGCCTTCGGCGGGCCTTATTCGTTATCAGTATTTTCCCCTTATTTCTTTGTCCGGTAATGTCAGATGCCGACAGCCTGGCCTATCTCTGTGGCAAGGGCCTGCAGCTCGTCGGGGGTCATCTTCACATGGTGGCTGAAGTCCAGGTCATGCACCTCCTGCAGGGGCACCAGATGCACGTGCGTGTGCGGCACGTCGAGACCTATCACGGCCACGCCCACCTTGCGGCAGGGGCATACCTTCTTCAGTCCCAGGGCTACGCGGCGGGCAAACATCATCAGCTCGGCGTAGGCCTCACTCTCCATGTCGAAAAGGTAGTCCACCTCCTGTTTGGGGATGCACAGCACATGTCCTTTCTGCACGGGGTTGATGTCCAGGAATGCCAGGCAGTGGTCTGTCTCGGCCACTTTGTAGCAGGGAATCTCGCCTGCCACGATCTTTGAGAAAATGGATGCCATAATGCGTTTGTGTTTTATGTTTGACAATCAGCTGTTGTAGACAAATGTCCCGTTCTCGCCCTTGACGGTCACCTGCTTGCCGTCGTGCTTCTCGACATGGCCGATAATTTGGGCGTCGATGTTGAATTCACGGGCTATCTGCATCACCCCCTCGGCGGTCTGCCTGTCGGTGTAAATCTCCATGCGGTGGCCCATGTTGAACACCTTGTACATCTCCTGCCAGTCGGTGCCGCTCTCGTCGTGTATCATGCGGAAGAGCGGTGGCACAGGGAAGAGGTTGTCCTTGACAACGTGTAAGTTGTCGATGAAGTGCAGCACCTTGGTCTGTGCGCCGCCGCTGCAGTGTATCATGCCGTCAATCTTGGGGCGGTACTCGTCCAACACGCGGCGTATGACGGGGGCATAGGTGCGTGTCGGCGAGAGTACCATCTTGCCGGCGTCGACGCCTGACACCTCCGTGGGGTCCGTCAGGCGGCGGCTGCCGCAGTACACCACCTCCGGGGGCAGGGCGTGGTCATAGCTCATGGGGAACTGCTCGGCATAGTACTTCGCAAACACGTCGTGGCGTGCCGATGTCAGGCCGTTGCTGCCCATGCCGCCGTTGTAGGTGCTCTCGTAGGTGGCCTGTCCGTAGGATGCCAGGCCCACGATGACGTTGCCGGCCTTGATGTTGGCGTTGTCCACCACGTCAGCGCGACGCATACGTGCCGTCACGGTCGAATCGACGATGACCGTGCGCACCAGGTCACCCACGTCGGCGGTCTCGCCGCCCGTCAGGTAGACGCCGATGCCCAGGTCGCGCATCTGCTGCAGGAACTCCTCGGTGCCGCCGATGATGGCGCTGATGACCTCGCCGGGCACCAGGCGCTTGTTCCTGCCGATGGTGGAGGAGAGCAGTATGTTATCCACGGCACCCACGCACAGAAGGTCGTCGAGGTTCATCACCACGGCGTCCACGGCGATGCCTTTCCACACACTCATGTCGCCCGTCTCCTTCCAATAGAGCCATGCCAGCGACGACTTGGTGCCGGCGCCGTCGGCGTGCATGATGTTGCAATAGTCCGGGTCGCCGCCCACATAGTCGGGGATAATCTTGCAGAAAGCCTTCGGGTAGAGACCCTTGTCGATGTTCTTGATGGCGTTGTGGACATCCTCTTTCGAGGCCGACACTCCGCGCAGGTTGTACTTCAGCGTGTCCATATTTTCGGTTGCTTGTTTAACGGTTGCTGTTTGTTTATTTGGCGTCGTTGCCGAGCGTCTCGGCAGCCTTGACGCTGTTGTCGATGGCTTCCGACACATTGATAACGTAATCTCCCAGTTTTTCGTATAAGGCATACAAACTACTGTACGCATTTCCTATGCCATAGTTGTACACACCCAACTTCAGCGCATCCAAGTGCCTGGTGCGCAGCACGTCGCGATACTGGTTGATTTCCTTCTCCGCGGCGTAGGCGGCGGTAAGGTCTATATGGTCGTAGTCGTGCAGGTTGGCGTCCATCACATCCAGGGCACGCTGCACCAAGTCGGTCATGTGCTGCAGGTTGTCGTTCATCTCCTGGTCGAAATGTACGGCGTCCTCGCGTTTGTTCTTGCGGGTCATGGCTATCTGGAAGATGGCGTCGCCGATGCTCTCGAGGTTGTCGATGATGCGCATCATGGAGGTGACGCGCTCGGAGGCGTGCGCACTGATGTCGCCCGAGCCCACCTTGGTGAGGAACTTGGCTATCTCCATTTCCATGCGGTCGGTGATGTCCTCGTATTTCGCTATGCGCTCCATGATGGCGTCGAACTCCTCGTCGCTCTTGGCGGTGCGCAACCCCGGCAGGAAGGTGTACATGCGCAGCACACGTTTCGAGAACTCCTCGATTTCGCTCTTGGCGCTCTGCAGGTTAAGCTCGGCGGTGCTGAGCCAGTTGCCCTCGATGTAGGTGAGGTGGAACTCCTCCTCGCCATCCTCTTTCTTGTCGGGCACCATCCAGGTGACAATCTTCACCATCTGCGGGATGAAGAAGGCCAGGATGATGGTGGTAACCACGTTGAAGAGGGTGTGGAACACCGTGATAGCCAGCGGAATCAACGGCACCGAAGGGATAATCTTGTCGAGCTTCTCGCTGATGAACATGACGCCGTCGCAGATGGGATAGAAGGGGATGAGGAAGATGAGGACACCCACCACGTTGAATACCAGGTGTGCGCGGGCGGTGCGTTTGCCTGTGGTGCCCGTGGTCATGGCCACCACCTGGGCCGTCAGCGTGGTGCCCAGGTTCTGGCCCATCACCAACGCCATCGAGGTGGGGAAGTCTATCCATCCCTGGCTGGCCATCAGCAAGATGACCGCCGTCATGGCCGACGAAGTCTGCAGGATGATGCACAGGACGGCACCCACCACGATGAAGAGCAGGATGGACCAATAGCCCCACTGTCCCCAGGCGGCGATGGAGTGCGCCACGTCCTCGTTCAGCGGCGGTACCGAGTCGCCCATCAGCCCCAATCCGAGGATGAGCAGCGCCAGGCCGATGATGGTCTGTCCGAGATACTGCATCTTGTGTTTCTTGCTGAAAATGAAGAAGAGGCTGATGGCGGCGATGACCATGGGCATCAGCGGGACAGCCTCGTCCTCGCCGCCGCCGCCGCCAAGGCCGAAGAGGGTGATAATCCAGGCCGTGACCGTGGTGCCGATATTGGCACCCATCACCACGGCGATGGCACCGGCCAGCGTCAGCAGTCCGGCGCCGGCAAAACCCACGGTCATCACCGTGGTGGCTGTCGAGCTCTGGATGATGGCGGTGACGCTCGTGCCCGCCAGAATGCCGCTCAGCGGCTTGCCGGTAATCTTGGTCAGGATGTGGCGCAGTTTGCTGCCCGCGAACTTCTGCAGGCCCTCGCTCATCAGTTTCATGGCAAAGAGGAACACTGCCAAGGCTCCCGACAACTTCAAGAGAATAAGAATGATATCTGTTGCTTCCATACAATAAAAGTTATCTGTTTTCCGGCTGCAAAGATACACTCTTTTCTCCACATTGCCGCCATTCCGTTGTTACGTTTTTGTTACATTTGTGCCTGCCGCTGTCCGACAGGACTTTCCGGACGGTGCCGGCATGACCGTCGTCCTTCGGCTGCTTTTGCCTGTCCTGTCCGGTGCCGCCCGCCTAACCTTAAAATCTCCTAATTCTTACCTTGTTCTTCCAGTGATCTTCCAGTGATCCTCCAGTGATCCTCCAGTGATCTTCCACTCATAGAGCGGAAGATCACTGGAAGATCACTGCAACATAAATGCAACATCCAAGAAAAAGCACTCACGGCGGCATCACCTCAGGGAAAAACCGCCACGGCGGCGCCTCTCCCCTGCTCGTTGCCGCACCTCAAGGTTGAATCTATGGGGTTAAAAAACTTGCCGTCGTGGACAATAAATGTCGACACGGGGCGTTACATGTCAAGAGAAATAAACCAAGAGCAACAGATATTATGTTTACCGGAATTATCGAGACGACTGCACGGGTGGTCGGGATAGAGAAAGAGAATAGCAACTACCATTTCACCCTTGAGGTGCCCTTCGGCGACGAGCTGGCCATCGACCAGAGCATGGCGCACGACGGCTGCTGCCTGACGGTGGTCAAGGTGGACAAGGAGAAGCGGCAGTATGTGGTCACCGCCATGGACGAGACCATGCGCAAGACCAACCTGGGCACCTGGCAGGTGGGTACCGAAGTCAACGTGGAGCGCTCCATGCGCATGGACGGACGCTTCGACGGGCATATCGTCCAGGGCCATGTGGACCAGACCGCACGCTGCACCCGCGTCGTCGACGACCATGGCTCATGGCGTTTCTATTTCGAGTACGACGCCCACAACGCCCCCTCCATAACCGTCCCCAAGGGTTCCATCAGCATCAACGGCGTCAGCCTCACGGTGGTAGACTCCGAGCCGGGCATGTTCAGCGTCGCCATCATCCCCTACACCTACCAGGTGACCAACTTCCACAACTTCAAGGTCGGCACCGTCGTCAACATCGAGTTCGACGTCTTCGGCAAATACGTCCAGCGCCTCTTGGAGCAATACCTCGCCGCCCAAAAAGGGTAGCAAAGCCCCATAGGGAATTATAAAAATTGTTAATTTCACCATCCGTTGTAGAGAATTGCACCGGAAGGAGGGTATTATGTATGCAGATAAAACAGGAGAAGAAAACCGGACAAAACAGGAGGTAATTATTAAATATTTGTTAGATATTCTCTCAGGG
>LXOW01364136.1_pt1 | contig 20144 bp, 12 predicted proteins | sample 1368591 | NCBI WGS metagenome assembly LXOW01 (sample SAMN04884650, study PRJNA319009) | bovine gut metagenome | isolation source: Cow rumen | host: Bos taurus | place: Italy: Legnaro (PD) | collected 2014-07-09
GCCAAGATTATGGTTCCCCTCTTCATCGAGACCGGTGAAATCATCACCGTCAACACCACCGACCGTTCCTACGGCCAGCGCGTTAAGTAAGACCTTCCTTACCAGATACAAAAAGAGCCTCAGCGATGAGGCTCTTTTTTATTTGACCTTGCAGTCCAGGATTACCGGGAAGTGGTCGGAGGCGCAGTAGCCGTCAAAGAGGGTACTGTCGCACTCATAGCGAAGCGGCTCCACCCGGCCCCGGAAAAAGACAAAGTCTATGCGGGTCTCGGGATTCTGNNCCGCAGCTCGGGCTTGGTATCGAAAGCGTGATAGGCATCGGTCCAGTAGGCCTGGTAAGTGGGATAGCAGGCGTCCTTCTCGTGGGCGTTGAAATCGCCCAGGAAGAAGGAGGGAAGGCCTTCCGGATTGTAGCACTTTTCCATTTCCACAAAGATATGGGCCGATGCTGCGTGGTCCTCCTTGTTCAGGTGGGCGTGGGTTACCATCACAAAGTAACGGGCGCCTTTGTTCTGAATGTCCGTGAGCGTAATGCAGAAGCCGCCGCGGATGTAGTTGATGCGGCCGCAGTGGTCGTTCTCCTGCATAAGCTCCGGAGGGTCCGAGAGCCAGAAGAAATGGGGCTCTTCGGCCTTGAATCTATCCTTTTTCCAAAGCAGGCCGTGCGCCCGGCCTCCCACTCCGTCCTCTGCGTAAGGGCAGAAGAAGTAGCTGTCGTACTCCAGGCCTCTCTGGGCCAGCAGTGTGGGGATGCTGATCTGTTCGGCCGCATCTATCTCCTCTACGGCGCAGATGTCCATATTCTCTTTGAGGAACGATTCTACCAGGCGGGGCTGGCGCAGTTCCCAGGCGTTGGGGGTGTTCTTGTCCAGCGGGGCCATACGCAGATTATACGTGCCGATACGGAGGTTCTGACCGCTCTCACAGGCCAGGGCCAGCAGAAGGGTCGCAAGGAGGAGTAGTTTTTTCATCAGGCTTTGGGATATTTGACGGTGAAGCAGGCGCCTCCCAGGGTGAAGGAACGGGAGTAGCCAATGGTTCCGCCGCAGTGCTCTACAATACGTTTACAGATGGCCAGGCCCAGGCCGGAGCCGCTGGTCTTGGTGGTGAAGTCGGGGGTAAAGATCTTGTCCTGGTTTTGCTCGGAGACGCCGGGGCCGTTGTCTTCTACCACAATGTCGTAGAAGCCGTCTTCGGCTGCATTGCGCACGGCCACCAGGAGGCGGTGCGGGGCAGGGGCGTCTTCCACGGCCTGGATGGCGTTGGTGATGAGGTTCACCACCACGCGGGTGAGCTGCGGACGGGGGGCCTGCACAAAGGCNNCAAGTCTATCCTTTCGGCCTTTTGGTCATACATCTTGGCAAAGGTGGAGAACTGGTCGGCGGAATCGGCCAAGAGGTCTACGTGATAGAGGACGGTGGAGGCTACCTCGTCAAAGCGGTCCTGCCAGCCAGGGTTGCCGGATGCCTTCATGCGGATAAGCATCTGAAGCTGCAGCTTGATGGGTGTGAGCGGGTTCTTGAGGTCGTGGGCCACACGGCGGGCCATGTCGGTCCAGGCCTTGTCCCGTTCTACCTGTGCCAGGCGGCGGGAGCTTTCTCCCAGATCCTGCACCATTCGGTTGTAGGCTTCTACCAGAGGGGTGATTTCGTCGTCTCCGTCGTAAACCAGGGGCTCCAGGTGATCCACGTCGCTTACCGTCATCTTGCGGCTCAGGGCGGTCAGGGGCCGGAACATCCGGGTAACCATGGTGAAGATAACAAAGCGGGCAATCAGTAGCAGCAACAGGAAGATGGTGATGACCGTGGCTACGTGCAGGATGACCTCCGTCTCAAAGTCTTGCGAGAAATCCGTGAAAGGTGAGGATACGATGGCTACCATGTTGCCGCTGCTGTTGAACACAGGGGCGTAGAGGGCGTAGAAACTGCGCCGGCTCACGCGCTCCTTCTGCATATAGAAGCGTTTGTGGGCGTAAATGATGTTGTAGAACGCGTTGTTGTCCAGGCGCTGGCCCAGGAGCATACGGTCGAAGACTTCGGGGGTTGTGCTCATGACCACGCGGCCGGCTACATCAAAGAGGGTGATGTCGCAGCGGAGGTTGTTGCCCACGCCTTCCACGGAGGCCAGGGTCTGGGTGGTAGAGAGCTGCTCAGGCGTCTCAACCTGGCGCAGGTGCTCCTGCAGCATGCCCTGCAGGGTGTTGATGCGCGAGGTCATGATGCTGTTCATGTCCGAGTTGTTGCGCTTGTACACAAACCAGACGCTGAATCCGGCCATAGCTACCAGTGTTACCAGCAGGGACATATACACTACCATGCTGATCCGGTTCTGGAAATAGCGTCTTCCGCCGGAACGGCGCCGTCTCCAGGACAGCAGGACAATGAGACCGTAGGCCAGCAGGGCAAAGAGGAAGGCCTCCACCACATAGTACAGAGGCTCGGTCTGGGGTCGGGAAATCACAATGACTTCCTCGTTGGACACATTGCGGACAAAGTGGCACCAGCCTTCCAGGTCCACGTGGCCGCTGCTATGCTGCAGGGCCAGTTGTTTGAGCCGGCCCGAATAGACCGTAGGATAGGCGTAAGAGCCTTTGTACTGGACCAGCTTCTCCGAGTTGTACTTGGCCCAGGAATAAACGGACGGCAGCGAGACGCGGCCGGGGTCCGAGATNNTCTTGGAGGACGCGGTTGCCATCGGCCCCGGGAAGCACCACTGTGATGTCGTAGTCCTGCGAGATACGGCCCATGAAGGCGCTGGTAAGGCGGCTGCGGATAATATCGGCACTGCCGTCCAGCACAGAGAGGGCTCCAATCATGGGATCGGAAGCGATGGCGCTTTCTGCTCCTCGGAGCTGGATTTCCAGGGCTATGTCACGGTCCATGGCCAGCCGGGCGGCCCATACGTCAATGCGGCGCTGCTCCTTGCTGAAACCCAGGGTGGATGAGGCCACCACAAAGTAGACGCCAATGCAGAAGGCGTATAGCAGGCGTCCCAGCGAGGAGAACATGTCGTAGCGGATGCCCAGCAGCGTTCTCAGCAGGGGAGAGAGCATCTGCAACAGCACCGCCAGCGCCATGGAGAGCGCCAGGAAGGAGATATACACCACGGCCGTAAAGCCGGTCAGGAGGAATACCTTATACAGTTCCAGGTTAATGCTGGAGTTGACGAGGATGCTCCGGAAAGAGACGTGCAAATAAGCCGCAACGCCTATGAACATAAGGCCGATAAGGAGGGCCAGTATCAGTTCCAACGACCGGGACTGGCGCCGGCGGATGCGCTTAAGAAGCGTCCACCGCACCAGATAGAGGTCCAGCACAAACAGGTTGATCCCCAGATTGATAATGACCACGGCGCCCAGAGAATACAGGAAAGGGCCGTCGGCGTAAAGGAGGGGAGAGAAGAGCTGGGTATTCTGGAAAAGGTTGGGTCCGCTGATATAGAGCCAGACAAGAACCGCGCTCTGGCAGNNATCCTCCACACAGACCGGTGCGCCCACGCCGGCCGAAAGGGGCCGGACGCTGTATCTTTCATTGACGCGGAAGTGGCGGTTGACACCACTCTGGGAACCGGAGGCGAGCTCGTTGACTATCTCCAGTCCGCCAATCACCTTGCAGCCGTTCCCCTCTACGGCCTTCACCAAATACCATTTGGGGCCGTAATTCATAAAACCTACCTGGGCCGAAGCATCTTCAAGCGGTGAGGCCAGCGTGCTGCGGGCGTCTCCCAGCCGCTGCACCAGGGTGCGGAGGTGAATGTCGTCGTTTCTCAGGGGAAACTGGTTGATCCAGCTTTGCAGGGAGTCTTCTACGTACCGGTATACCACCATGTCTTCCGGCAATCCCTGCAGGTCAAGCCAGTTATTGTGGTCTCCTTCAAGGGCCTGCTGGATATAACCGTCCAGCTGGGACATCCTGAGTTCCACCTTTCGGCTCATTTCCTCCGCGGCGGAGTTGACGTCCGAGCGGCCTGTGCCCACCAGGGCCGAAATGACATAAGTAACCACGGCGACGGCAATGAGCACTATCGCTATAGTTTGTCTTATGAGCCTTTTCTTATTCATGGTGGTAAGGTTCTCCCTTGAGGATGGTAAAGGCACGGTAGAGCTGCTCCGCAAAAATCGTGCGAACCATCTGGTGGGAGAAGGTCATGCGGGAGAGGGAAATCCTTTCGTGGGAGCGGTTGTAAACGGCATCCGAAAATCCGTATGCTCCGCCAATCACGAAGACCAGGGTCTTGGCGCCCCGGGCCATCAGTTTTTGGAGATGGTCTGCAAACTCCATGGAGCGGTACTCGTGGCCGTGCTCGTCCAGAAGGACCAGGATGTCCTGGGGCCCCACCTGCTTTAGGATGAGTTCTCCTTCTTTCTCCTTAATCTGAGCCTGGCTCAAAGCTCCCACCTTTTTGAGTTCGGGAATTACCGAAACCGTGAAGGGGATATAATGGGAGAGCCGGGATCCGTAGAGATCCAAGCCTTCCTTGACCCACTTGACATCGGTCTTTCCTACTGTGAGGAGTTTGATTTCCATACCAGTACAAATGTAGCGATTCGGCGCGGAATTTGCAAGTAAACAGGCAGATGAACAAACTTCTGCATATCTTGTTAACGGCGGCGGCTCTTACCGTGTGCCTGGTTGCATATGCTCAAAGTAACTCCTTTACCCAAACGTCGGTATCCCGTCAGCAGCCCCAGGGAGAGTTTTCCGTCTTCTCGTCCATTACCAAATACATGGCTGCCGGAGATGAAGCCTCTCTCTCCAGCTGGTTTGCAGATAATCTGGATGTAACCGTCCTCTCTACTTCCCGCAACTGTTCCAAGAAGCAGGCCCGGGAAATTCTCCGCAGTTTCTTCGCCTCCAATACGCCCCGTTCTTTCCAAGTGACGCACCGGGCCTCGGAATCCAATAAAAAATACCTAATTGGCTTGCTCAATGCCGGAGGAGAGCTTTTCCAGGTTACCATCTACGCTACTTCCAATGGATCTGATACTTACAAGATTCAGCAGCTTAACATTTCCCGCCAGATTGCGGCGTATTAGGTTGAAATAGTATCATTTTATGTCAAAAGTATTACGGGAAGTTCCCCCTATTACCGATAAAGACTGCTTCTATATTGTAGAGCGGCATAAAAGTGAATTCCTCTATCCCATCCATTCGCACAAAGAATTTGAGCTCAATTTCATTGAGAACGGAAAAGGCGTGCAGCGTGTGGTAGGGGATAGCATAGAGGAAATAGGAAACTTCGAACTCACGCTGGTTACCGGAGACGGATTGGAGCATGCCTGGAAGCAAGGGAATTGCACGGCTCCGGACGTGCGGGAAATCACCATCCAATTCTCTGACAGTCTGTTAGACTCCCGTTTATTGGGCCGAAACCAGTTCGCCGCCATTCGCAAGATGTTTGAAAAGGCCCGTCTGGGCCTCACCTTCTCCATGCAGGGCATCATGAAGGTGTATAACCTGATAGATGCCATCCCTTCCATGAATGAGAAGTTCGAGCAGTTCCTGACCATGCTCAAGATACTGTACGAACTATCCCAGGATGAGGGCGCGCGTACCCTGGCCTCCTCTTCCTTCGCCAAGGGAGAAGATGACCATGAGAGCCGGCGCATCTCCAAGTTAAAGGACCATATAGCAATCCATTATGCGGAGGATCTGCGCCTAGAAGACCTGGCTGCCCTGGTGGGAATGGCCCCTGCGGCCCTTAGCCGTTTCTTTAAGCAGCACACCACCAAGACGCTTGTGGACTACATTATAGACATCCGTCTGGGGAATGCCGCCCGTATGCTGGTGGATACAACTACCAGTATATCTGAGATTTGTTATGCGTGTGGTTTTAACAACCTTTCCAACTTCAACCGCACCTTCAAGGCCCGCCGGGGATACACTCCCCGCGATTTCAGGGCCCTCTTTACCAAGAACAGAGTCTATGTTTAGACCTATGTTAAAAAAGTATCATATTTAGTCAATTTTTCATTTTTTTGGCCCGTACGGATGCTGTAATTTTGCACTGTACAAATCTTTATGTCGGCCAACATAATGAAAATAACACCAAAACTCGCAATTTGGGCCTCTGCTGCCCTTCTCGCACTCGCTTGTTCCCAAGCACCTTCTTTTGTCACCGTGCAGGACGGTCAGTTCCTCCGCGACGGAAAACCTTATAATTATATCGGCACCAATTTCTGGTACGGCCCCATTCTGGCTTCAGACGGGGAAGGCGGTGATTTTGAACGTCTTACTCAAGAATTAGATACGCTCAAGACCTTGGGCCTTACCAACCTTCGCGTTCTGGTGGGCGCACAGGGAGCCAACGGCGTTTTCTCTCGCGTGGAGCCTACGCTGGAGACCGAGCCTGGTGTTTATAACGATACCCTTCTGGTGGGTCTGGACCGTTTCCTGGTAGAACTGGGCAAGCGCGATATGCAGGCCGTCCTTTACCTGAACAACTCCTGGGAATGGAGCGGCGGTTACGGCCAGTATTTTGAGTGGGCCACCGGCGAGAAGGCTCTGATTCCGCTCATTTCCGGTTATTGGCCCTTTATGCAGCAGATGGCCAAGTTCCAGACTTGCACGCAGGCCCAGGAACTCTTCTATAATCACGTACGCGCGATAGTAGGCCGAACCAATTCCATTACGGGCAAGCCTTACAAGGATGACCCCGCTATCTTCTCCTGGCAGATTGGCAACGAGCCCCGCTGCTTCTCTTCCGAGAAGGAAGTCCAGGATGGCTTCATCGCCTGGCTCACGGAAAGCGCCCGCATTATCAAGGAACTGGATCCCAACCATCTGCTCTCTACCGGAAACGAGGGCTGGATGGGCTGCGAAAACAGCTGGGAACTGGTGGAGCGCGTCAATTCCATTCCGGGTGTGGATTATATGACCATCCACATCTGGCCCTACAACTGGAGCTGGGCCAAGGCCGACAGTCTGGATGAAGATCTTCCCGTGGCTTTGGAAAAGACGGGCGAATACATTGGACAGCATCACGAGCTGGCCCGCAAGCTGGGACTGCCGCTGGTTCTGGAAGAATTCGGCTTCCCGCGCGACGGCTTCTCTCCTTCTATGGAGGCTACCACGCGCGCACGCGATACCTATTATGCTTATGTGTTCTCCCAGGTGGGCGGAATGCTCCAGGGCGTTAACTTCTGGAGCTGGAGCGGCTTTGCCCGTCCCGTTCACGAGCAGTGGGAGCACGGAGACCCTTACGCCGGAGACCCGGCCCAGGAGGCNNACAAATCTAAACCAATAACTTATTTATTAACCAACAAATCTAGTAGCATGAAACAAAAACTTGTGACCTTCATGCTGGCACTCCTCGCCACCACGGCCTTGTTCGCACAGACCAAGGTTCGCGGTACCGTGTCTGATGATATGGGACCGGCAATCGGTGTATCAGTAATGGAGAAGGGCACCAACAATGGTGTCATCACAGACCTGGATGGAAACTACGAGATCACGGTGAAGCCTGGCGCTACGCTTGTGTTCTCTTCCATCGGTTATGCAGCTCAGGAAATCGCTGTGGGCAATCAGACTGTCATCAACGTGCTCCTGAAAGAGGATGCCGAATTCCTGGACGAGGTTGTCGTCGTGGGTTACGGTACCATGAAAAGGAGTGACCTCTCCGGTTCTTCCGTTTCCATGAAGGAGGAAGACCTGAAGGGCTCCATTATCACCAGCCTGGACCAGTCCCTGCAGGGCCGCGCCGCTGGTGTTAGCGCCGTCACCACTTCCGGTGCTCCGGGTTCCAGCTCTTCCATCCGCGTTCGTGGTCAAGCCACCATTAACGCCAATGCAGAACCTCTGTACGTCATTGACGGTGTTATTGTCCAGGGTGGCGGTAATTCCGGCGCCGACTTCGGTCTGGGTGATGCCCTTGGTAATGGTAGAGTATCCACCATCTCCCCGCTGTCCACCATCAACCCGGCCGATATCGTGAGCATGGAAATCCTGAAGGATGCTTCTGCTACCGCTATTTACGGTGCCCAGGGTGCTAATGGTGTTGTGCTCATTACCACCAAGCACGGTAAGGCCGGTGAAGCCAAGTTTACCTATGATGGCATGTTCGCTATGGCCCGCCAGACCAAGCGCCTGGATATGATGAACCTTCGCCAGTGGGCAAACTTTTATAATGATATGAAGGAGCAAGGCGAAGTTTGGACCGATAATAATTATTATGTCGAGCCCAACCTTCTTGGAGCGGGAACCAACTGGCAGGACGAAATATTCCGCACAGCCCTTCAGCATCAGCATCAGGTGAGCGCGCAAGGCGGTACGGATAAGGTACAATACTATGTGTCTGGCTCTTACATGAACCAGGAAGGTACCATCATCGGCTCCAATTTTGAACGCCTCTCTGTTCGTACAAACCTTGATGCTCAACTTAAGTCTTGGTTCAAGCTCGGCGTCAATGCAACCTTCTCCCATACGAAGGATGACCTTAAGCTCGCGGACTCGAATGAAGGTATCATTTACTATTCCCTTACCTCTATTCCCGACATTCCGGTTTATGATATTGACGGGAATTACTCTTCTGTTGTACGTGAGGGATACACCAATCCAAACCCGGTAGCAATGGCCATGATGAATGAGATCACTCTCAAGAGAAATAAGCTTACCGGCAATATTTACGCAGATATTACTCCTATTAAGCACTTAGTTTGGCGTACGGAACTGGGCTTTGATATAAGCTCCAGCGACGCAGTCCGTTATCAGCCGATGATTGACCTTGGCGGTTGGACACGCGATTCCAACTCAATGAGTCAGCAAAAAAACAACAATACATTCTGGCAACTTAAGAACTATCTCACTTATTCCAATCAGTTCGGCAAGCACGGCATCATTGCCATGCTTGGTCAGGAGTGCTGGGAGTCCAGGTGGAATTACCTTGGTGGCAGTGGAAGTCAGCTCTCTTCTGACGAGGTTCATAACCTTTCCCTCGCCAAAGATACCAGCTTCAATATCAATTCCGGTTTCGGCAGTGCGGCTATGGCCTCCTTCTTTACCCGTCTGAACTACAACTATGACGACAGGTATCTGGCCACTTATACCTTCCGTTACGACGGATCCTCCAACTTCGGTCCCGATAACCGTTGGGCAGGCTTCCACTCCTTTGCGGCCAGTTGGAAGTTTTCTAACGAGAAGTTCATGAAGAACCAGGATGTCCTGGAAACCGGTAAACTCCGCATTGGTTGGGGTCAGACAGGTAACTCCAACATCGGCGCCTATGCATGGGGCTCTTCTATTTCCAAGATGCCTTCTGGCCTAGGCCAGGGCTACCGTCCTGCCAACATTCCCAACACATCCATCCGCTGGGAAAAGCAGGAACAGTGGAACGTGGGTTTGGATTTAGGATTCTTCCACAACAGGCTCAATTTCACCGTCGACGCATATTGGAAGATTTCCAAGGACATGCTCATGTCCATGCAGCTTCCTTCCTATATGGGTACCCAGGGTAACGGTTCTTCCGCCTTGGCTGCTCCTAAGGGCAACTATGGTTCCATTGAGAACAAGGGTATTGAATTCACCTTGGACAGCCACATTTTCGATAATAAGAACTTCGGCTGGGATACTAATTTCCAGATTTCCTTCAACCGCAACAAGCTCCTGAGCCTGGACGGTACGGAGAACGCCAACCTTGTTGGTTATGGCCAGTGGGACGATGTTGTTTGCGTTTCCAGCGTGGGCTCTTCCCTGTACAATTTCTGGGGTTATGAGGTCGAAGGCGTTTACAAGGACCTTGAAGACCTGCAGAATTCTGCCCTTTACTACAAATACATGGTCAAGAACCCCGACGGTACCTACAGCCACAACGATGCATCCTACTACAACAAGAACAGTACGGTATGGGTGGGCGATCTCAAGTACAAGGACCAGAACGGTGATGGCGTGATTGACGAGAAAGACCAGACCGTTATCGGCTCCCCGCTACCGCTGTTTACCTTCGGCTGGACCAATTCTTTCCGTTTTAAGAATTTCGACCTTAGCATCTTCTTCAACGGAAGCTTTGGCAATAAGGTGCTCAACTACAATGCAATTTCCCTTACGCACATGGCAAGCACTTGGACTAATCAACTTAACAGCGTCGCCGACAGGGCTACCCTGGCTCCTTCGGACGGCGTTTATTCCGATGGCTGGTTCAATGACGTGAATAGGGTGGTAGTCACCAATCCCGAAACCAAGACTCCCAGAGCATCAATCTCCGATTCCAATGACAACGATCGTATCAGCAGTCGTTACGTTGAGGATGCTTCCTACATCAGACTCAAGAACCTGACCTTAGGTTATACCCTTCCTAAGAGCCTGCTCCAGAAGGCTCACATTGATAATGTGAGAGTTTACGTTAACATCCAGAATCTCTGGACCATCACCAAGTACACCGGCTACGATCCGGAAGTGGGCGCAAGCACCCAGGATTCCAGCGGTCTTACTTATGGTCTTGATAACGGACGTTATCCTTCTCCTACTCTGTATTCCTGCGGCCTCAACATCACTTTCTAAAATCTGAAGGAATATGAAACACAGTATTATAATAAAAGTATCGGTTACTGCATTTCTGGTCCTTGCTCTCGCATCCTGCGAGAAGTTCCTGGATCGTCCTGCAGAAGACAACTATAACGTATCCAATTTCTATAAGACCGACGCCCAGTTGGAAGAGGGTGTGAATTACCTCTATAATTCTCCTTGGTACGATTTCCAGCGTGGTTTCTTCAAAGTGGGAGAGATTATGTCGGGAAACATGTACGGAAGAGGAGAGGATTTTACTGAATTTGCAGAACTTGCACCTAACGGCACCACTAAGTCCGTGAAGAGCATGGCCTATTCTCTATGGGCAGTTAACGGCCATGCAAATACCGTTATCAGCAACATTCTCAATTCCGAAGGCCCCAGCCAGGCGGCAAAGAATAAGTACATCGGCGAAGCCCTTGTATGGAAAGCTTTCGCTTATTTCTTCATGGTCCGCACCTTCGGCGAAGTTCCTATCATCCACGACAATACGACCCTCATCAACAGCGGTGAGTACAACCAGGTATATAAAGTGACTAAGGCTAACGTCTACGAATATATTATCATAACCCTTGAGAAAGCCCTGGAACTGCTTCCCAAGCAGACCGGTAATTTTAATGATATGATTCGTATTGACTATTATGCTGCCGAAGCTCTTCTTGCCAAGGTTTATCTCACCAAGGCAGGCGTTGGTGGTTCCATTACCAGTGAAGCTGCCATCGCAGATCTGAAAAAGGCTGCTGACTATGCCAAGGATGTGATTGAGAATTCTGGCCGGAGCCTGGATCCTTCTTATAACCAGATTTTCCGCCTTAAGGACTACAATGCTACCGGCGAATGTCTCATTTCCTGGATGTGGTCGGCTTCCCGTAGTCCTTGGACGCAGCAGAATACCCTGCAGAGCGACCTTGCCATGGCTGGATTTGATGAGAATGGAGACTGTTGGGGTGGTTGGAGCGGTCCTTCCGTGGACCTGATGGACGCCTTCGGTGTAGACCCTGCCGACGATCCCATCGTGCGCAAGAATGAAAAGGACGTCCGCCGCAAAGCCTCAATGATGATGGCAGGAGATTACTACGAGTGGTTCTGGACCGATAAGGGCGGGTTCGACTGGCTCCGCTTCATCTATGATACCGATTATGGTAAGGGCGGCCCTGGTGGTCAAATGCAGTGCCAGACTGGTGCTACAAATTGCAAGCACCTTTACGGGGACAATTACGATCATCAGCAGGCTACCGGTGTCGTTCCGCCAGCAGAAGGTATGGCCTATCAGCTGCCCACGCATCTTCTTCGCCTCTCCGACGTGTATCTTATTTATGCGGAGGCAAGTATCCTTACCGGCCATGCTGACATAGCCCTTGAGTATACCAACTTGGTTCGTGAGCGTGCAGGTATCGACGACCTTCCTTCCATTACCTGGAATGATATCTGGAAAGAGCGTCGTCTTGAGCTGGCCGGAGAATGTGACCGTTGGTACGACTTCGTACGTCGTTCCTACTATGACTTTAACGCCGTTAAGGCCGAACTCGAAGGCCAGAGGAGAAGCTACTTCGAGGGCCTGGATAAAGCGTATAAGCTCTATGTCTATGATGACAATGGTAAGTATACCACAGACGGTAAATGGGTCGCAGTGAAAGTTGACGAGCCCATCACCGGTGAAGATGGAGAGGTGTGGTATAACAACCTTTACGACAACATCGTGGTTACCAAGTCCAGTTTCACAATTCCCTTCCCCACAGAAGATGTGGTATTTAATGCCAATATGGCTGCAGACGCCGAAGTTGTGGATGTGGAGAATATGCGTGAAACTTACAAGTACAACTTTTAATCTGAGTTCATGATGAAAAACATTTTCAGCATATTCGGCGGTATCCTCTTAACTGGAGCTATCCTTACAGGAGTTGCCTCCTGCGAGAGAGTAGACTATCCCGACAGGGTCCGTCTCACTGAGGACGCTCCTGCAGTCCATTATGTCCGCTATACCACACAGGATGTGTTTATTGACCAGGCCTATATGGACGAGGTAGTGTGCATTGTGGGCGACAACCTGACAAGTGTTCGTGAGGTATGGTTCAGCGATCAGCAGGCCATTATCAATACCAGTTTCATGACCGCTAATACTCTTATTCTGAGTGTCCCTGCCAGCCTACCCGTTGAAAACACGGATAAGATGTACCTTGTTTGGGGCTCCCAGAGGAAGGACACCCTTGACGTTCCCTTCAAGGTTCTGCCTCCGGCACCTGCAGTGAACGCAATGTCCAATGAATGGGCAAAACCCGGAGAGATGGTTTCCATTTACGGCAACTATTTCGTTGAAGACTCAGAGCATCCCATTGTGGTTTCTTTCTCCGGAGTGGAAGTCCCCCACAATACTATCACTATGTCCATGACGGAAATTTCCTTCCCTCTCCCGAATGGTGTTCCCGCAGGATCGGTTACTGTAACCACTTACTCTGGTACCGGCCGAAGCAAGTTCGTCTATATGGATACACGCAACATCCTTTTCGACTGGGACGGTCTTTACGGCTACGCATTGGCTCATGGCTGGCGTGACGGCTCAAAGGTGCTCCATCACCCCGGAGACGACTCCTTCGAAGCCCTTAGCGGCAATTATATCGTTTTTACAAGTGAACTTAAGGGAGATGGGAGCGATTGGCCTGAGGATCCTATGTCCTTCAACTTCTGGCCCGAGACAAGCGGCGACTCATACCGTGAACTGAACACGCTACCTGAATTCGCTTCCTACATTGAAAAGTATGGTGTGAGCGGGCTCGTCCTGAAATTCGAATGCCTCATCCCTGAAAGCAATCCCTGGAAGTGCTATGCCTTGCAGTTGATGTTCTCGGGAAATAAAGATGTTTCCAGCGCCAATCCAAGCAATGAGTATTTCTCCAATCCCTCTTTCCCTCGCGGACTCTGGAAACCTTGGGCCGGATCTGGTTCATTTGACACCGGAGGTAAGTGGCAGACCGTCACAATTCCCCTAACTTCCTTCATATACACTCATGAAGGCAAAGATTCCGGCGAATCATTGAGCAAGGACAGGCTCACCGGCCTTTCTTTCTTCGTCTGGAACGGAGGTGGCGACGGCGAAAGCTGCACGCCGCTGATAGCAATCGACAACATCCGTGTGGTCCCCGCCCAATAACAATTAAATGACAAGTAAGATGAAAAAGAACATATTCAAGATTTCTGCCGTTCTTGCCTTTGCCGCCGTGCTGCTGGCAGGGTGCAAAAAGGAAGAACTCAGCACCGACCAGTTCGCCGGTGATGGCAGTATCGTTCTGAGTGCATTTGGCCCCAATCCTGTCTATCGCGGCGGTACCATTACCTTTGTGGGTACCAACTTGGAGAATGTGGCAGAGGTTGTGATTCCCGGTGTGGATCCTCTGACGGACATTACGGTCCTGTCTTCCGGAAAGCCCAGCAAGATTAGTGTGACGGTACCTGTGGAAGGCCCTGAAGTGGGTAAGATTACCCTCAAGGCCAAAGACGGCAAAACCGTTTCTTCCGCATGCGAGCTTACCTACACCGAACCCATCGTTTTCGGCTCCTTCTCTCCGGTCAACGCTATGCCCGGTGACATAGTCACCATTACCGGCGACTACCTGAATCTGGTTAAGGAAGTGGTTTTCGGCGGAGACGCAATCTCTGTGGACTTCAAGGCTCAGAGCCGCCACGAGCTTAAGGTCGTGGTCCCCGAGAGGGCTATTACCGGCAAGCTCACCCTGGGCGATGCTAACCAGATGGAAAATCCCGACGCATTTGCGAACTACTATCCCTCCGAGGGAACCCTTACCATCGGTAATCCCACGGTGAGCGGCAGTACGGCCACCACCTATAAGGCAGGCCAGACCCTCACCGTCACGGGCGCTTACCTTTGTATGGTGGAGAGCGTGGATTTCCAAGCCGCTAGCGTAAATGAGTTTGAAGTGAGCAGTGACTGGAAGACACTGAAAGTAGTTATTCCGGCCGAAGCTATGTCCGGTGATATCAAAGTGATGACCTACGCTGGCGTCTCTCTGGCTGCCGGTTCGATGACTCTGGTGGCTCCTTCAGGCCTGTCTGCAGCTCCTTCTCCTGTTAAAGCCGGAGAAACTCTTACCATCTCCGGAAATGACCTGGATTTGGTTACTGGACTTGCATTCGAAGGTGCTGGGAATGCCGATTTCACTTATACATCCAACAAGATTACCGCAACCGTTCCCGCCAAGGCTACTGAGGGCAATGTTACTCTCTCCATAGCAAACGGCGAAACCTTCGCAGTAGCCTACACTCTTGTTCATCCCGTCGTTACTGCTGTTGCTCCCACCGAGCTCAAGGCCGGCGAGACCATCACCGTAAGCGGTACTGACCTTGATCTTATCACCGGAGTTACTCTTGGAGGCAAGGCAGAGGAATTCGCAGCAGGCGCGGAAGAGCTGGTAATCACTACCGCCAACACCTCCGTTTCCGGTAAGATCGTGCTCACTCTTGCAAACGGCGAGACAGTGGAGCCCTCTGAGGAAATCACCCTTTCCTACGATTCCTTCGTCATCACCACCTATGTTCCCGCGAGCGCCCCTATCGGCGGCGAAGTGGTCTTGAAGGGCAGCAACTTCAACATGGTGGAATCCATTTACATCGGCGAGCAGAAGGTGACCGGATACATCTCCAGGCTGGACGACGAAGTCCACTTCATCATGCCATACAATATTGTTGGAACCTACGACATCCGATACGTGCTCTTCTCCGGTGACGAGGAAGTATGCCCCAGTCAGATTGAAGTTACTCTTGAAGAGAATGTAACCATTATCTGGTCCGGATCCGCTGAGACCGGCGGCTATGCTAACAACTTGGAACTTGGAACTGAAGACGACTGGGTAAATGCAGGTGTTGAAATTGGAGACATGGTGAAGGTATTCTTCACGGCTGCTGATCCCACCGATTGGTCCATGCAGATCTTCGGTGGTCACTGGGGTGACCCGATGTTCCCTCTGTTCAATCAGGATAATTCGGCTGAGTCTATTGAAAAGGGTTATATCAGCTTTGAGGTTACCCCTGAGGTCTATGCTAAGTTCACTGATAAGCAGAATTGGGGATCGGCCCTTATTGTTCAGGGTAAATTCCTGACCGTTTCAATGATTAGCCTGACACACTTTGTGCCTCAGGAAAAGACTATCTTCCAGGGTCCGGTTTCGCTCACTTGGGGAGATGACGGCCGGTTCGGTCTGGCTCTCTCTTACTTCGAGGATCTGAATCCGGGCTCCCAGATAATTTTCTATTTCAAACAGACTGAAAACTGGGGACAGGTTCAAATCAATGATGGATGGTGGAGTAACAGTGATATGAACTTCCCCGAAATCGGCGGGGCTTATATCACCACCGACAACGTGGGCGGAAAGGATGTCACATCTCTTGCACTTACACTTACTCAGGAGATGCTCGACCACCTGAAGGCCACCGCTGGCGATTATTTTGGCCTTAATACCGATTATCAGGGAGATGGCCGTGTAGCAATGGTGATTCAAGGACAGGACTGGATTATTGAAAAGATAACCATTCTGTAGTGTTTTTTATCCGGAGGGGGTTGACCCTCCCTCCGGGTACCAATTCCTGTGTATATGAAAAGATTTTTTAGCCACCTAATTATTGTCGCTGGAGCTATTCTGCTCTTTGCCTGTAAGAAAGAACCGGACCCTCAGCCTCAGCCTCAGGCCGAGGCCCCTGTGCTTTTGTCTACAGACCCCCAAAATGGGGCTGTGGACCTTGAAGGGACTTCACTTACTGTTACTCTCAAGTTTGACCGCAATGTAAAGAAACCTTCGGCTCAAGCAGTTACAATAGTCCCCGAGGCGACAGTATCTGGCATCGATGCTCACGACAAAGCTGTATTCGTGACTCTGGCCGAGCTGGAGGCATCCCAGACTTACAAGCTCACCTTCCCGGCAGGCAGCATAGTCAGTTATACCGACGGAACAGCTTACGACAAAGAGATATCCATTAGCTTTACCATGAAAGCAGAGGATCCTGGCGAACATTATGGCGTAAAGAACGTATCTCCACTCCTTAGCAATCCAAACGCCGGAGAACCGGCAAGGAAACTCTATAGTTATCTGCTTGACTGCTACGGCTCAAAGACTATTTCTGGTGCCATGGGGGGCACGGCCTGGGAAACATCGTATATAGACTATATCAATGCCCAGGCGGGGAAATACCCTGCTATAGTAGGCTTTGACTATATTTTCAATAATTGGGTAAGGGGCAGCTGGGGCCCGGATTACTCGAACATTTCTGTGGTCAAACAGGCTTGGCAAGCGCATAATATCATCCAGATTGGCTGGCATTGGTGCGCTCCCGTGTCGCAGGCCGTAGCCGAAAGTACCACAATTTCTGATGGAGATTTCTCGTTTAGTACCAAGGCCTATTCTATTGCTGAAGCCCTAAAGGAAGGTACGTGGCAGAATGCCGATCTCAAGCGTCAGCTGGGTCAGATTGCAGGCTACCTCCAACTTCTCAGGGATGAAGGCATTCCTGTTTTGTGGAGACCGCTTCATGAAGCCGCAGGAGATTATGGCTGGGGCGCATGGTTCTGGTGGGGTTACGGCGGTGCCAATTACTGCAAGCAACTCTGGCAGTATATGTACAAGCTCTTTACTGAGGACTATGGACTCAATAACCTTATCTGGGTATGGACAGCCCAGACTAGCCGGAATGGAAATCTGGCCAAGTTGGCAGACCTTCAGGCCTGGTATCCTGGCGATGAATACGTGGACATAGTGGGTGCAGACCTTTATGAAGCGAAAAACACCACTCAGAGTGATCGTTTCCATCTGATTAATGACTCAATTTATGGTCGGAAGATGGTTACCCTTTCAGAGTTCGGAAATTTGCTTGACATTGCTGGGTACTTCAAGGAGGAGGCCCCGTGGCTATGGTACATGAACTGGTGCAACTATGAAAATGATAAGCCAGTTCTTTATTCAAAGAAAGAGGATGGTACTTACAATTGGAACAATACGGTATCGGACTGGAAGGCTTCGCTTGGTAATGCCCATACAGTCAATAGGAGTGACGTCCCTGACCTAAGTACTTATGTTTCCCCGGACGAAGGATGGGAGAAAGCATCCACGGCCGTTGCAAACATGGCTCCTGGCTGGAATCTTGGTAATTCCCTCGATGCTGTAATCTGGGGAGATACCGGAGAAGGAAAGTCGGTGGCAGATTTTGAAACCACCTGGGGACAGCCCGTCACAAAGCCCGAGCTTATCAAGATGTTTGCCGATGCGGGTTTCGGCGCTATTCGTGTTCCGGTAACCTGGTGGCAGAAGATGGACTCTAATGGAAAAGTAAGAGAAGATTGGATGAACCGCGTAGAGGAAGTTGTCAAATATGTCCTGGATAATGGTATGTACTGCATCCTGAATGTCCACCACGATACCGGTGAGAAAGAGAGCTGGCTCAAAGCTGATGCTGCAGTTTATGGCGAAACTCGGGAAAAGTACATTTCTCTATGGAATCAGATAGCAACACGGTTTAACAATTATGGCCCTAAGCTCATTTTTGAGAGTTTCAATGAAATGCTCGATACAAAGAATACTTGGAATGCCCCCGTGTCTACTGACAGTTATACCTATATTAATAAGTACAATCAGGATTTTGTGAATACTGTAAGGGCCACGGGCGGTAATAACCGTTTCCGTAATCTGGTTGTGAATGATTACTGCGCGAGCACGGATCCGGCAGCATTTACGGCACTGGTTATTCCAGAGGATTCTGCAAATGGTCATATTATTGCCGAGTTCCACAGCTATTCACCTTACAATTTTGCCATGAATGAAGGCCCTGGCGCCCAGACTACATGGACTAGCCAATGCGAAACCGAGGTCCAAAACCAGATTAAGACTTTGGCCGACATTGCCGCTCTCAAGGGTGTCCCGTTCATTATTGGCGAATATGGCGCAACTGCTTCGAGGAGTGAAACCGAAATGGCGAAACAGGCCAAGTGCTATGTCTCGAACTGTAAGAAATATGGCGCAGCTTGCTTCTACTGGATGGTGCTTAGTGACGGGACGGACCGTTCCGTTCCCAAGTGGACCAAGTCGGCCCTCAAAGATGCGATAATTCAATCAGCGAAATGAAAAAGTATTTGATTCTTGCTGCCCTGGCCCTCACGGCCTGCAGCACCGGAAATAAGAAGCCTATGGAAACGCCCAAGGATCAGTTGGCACATCGCCTGTTCTCGTTTGCGGAGGCGGGTCAGATAGCCTATGGCCATCAGGATGACCTCTTCTACGGTCATACCTGGTGTGTTCAGGACTGGGAAAACGACCCGCTGGAGCGCTCCGACGTCAAGGACGTCACCGGACACTATCCCATGATCATGGGCTGCGACCTGGGCGGCATCGAGCTCGGAGACTCCTGCAACCTGGATGGCGTTCCTTTCGGCCTTATGAAAAAAGCGGTCCTCAAGCATATTGAGCGCGGCGGTATAGTGACCTTCTCCTGGCATCCCCGCAACCCCCTTACGGGTGGCGACGCCTGGGATATCAGCTCCAACGAGGTGGTGAAATCCGTCCTCCCCGGAGGAGAAAAGAAGGCCGAATTCATGCTTTGGCTCCAGCGTGCGGCCGATTTCATCGAAAGCCTGGGCCCTGACGTGGCGGTCATCTTCCGCCCCTGGCATGAGAATATCGCCAGCTGGTTCTGGTGGGGAGGGAAGCTCTGCTCCGACCAGGAATACAAAGAGCTTTTCCGTGCTACCTGGCTGTATTTTACCAAGGAACGCGGCCTTACCAACCTTCTTTGGTGCTATTCTCCCAACGGTCCCCTGAAACCGGAAGATTATATGTCCCGCTATCCCGGAGACGAGTTTGTGGACATCCTGGGAACGGATATTTATGAATTTGTAGGAGACGGCTCTGTGGAAGAGGCCGGCGTACGGTTCCAGAACCAGGTGAAGAACATGCTTTCTACCCTGGTGGCCCTGGGCGATGAGCATAAAAAGCTCATCTGCCTGAGCGAAACGGGCCTGGAAGGGATTCCGGACCTGAAGTGGTGGACCGGGTCGCTGGCTCCGTCCATCCAGGATTTCCCCATCTCCTATGTTCTTACCTGGCGCAATGCCTGGGACCAGCCCGGTCATTTCTATGCCGCCTGGGACGGCTTTGAAGGAGCCGCCGATATGAAGGCCTTCAGCGAACTGGATAATATTGTATTCTTACCATAACCTATGACCTACAAAGAGCGTTTGAAGTGGCTCAAGGTGAGCCACAAGCAGTTGATTGAAAGAAAGAATTACCCCGTAGAGGGAAATGGCGTGTACGAGCGGTATGAGAATCCCATTCTCACGGCCGAACATGCCCCCCTGGAGTGGCGCTATGACCTGAATCCGGACCGCAATCCGTACCTGATGGAGCGATTTGGCATCCATGCCACCCTTAATTCCGGTGCCATCAAGTGGAAAGACAAGTATGTGCTGGTGGTGCGTGTAGAAGGCGCCGACCGCAAGTCTTTCTTTGCCGTGGCCGAAAGCCCCAACGGAGTGGACAACTTCACTTTCTGGCCTCGTCCCATCACCATGCCCGAGTGGGGTGAGCCTGCTACCAACGTGTACGACATGCGCCTCACCGCCCACGAAGACGGCTGGATTTACGGCATCTTCTG
>LXOW01160831.1_pt1 | contig 20139 bp, 11 predicted proteins | sample 1368591 | NCBI WGS metagenome assembly LXOW01 (sample SAMN04884650, study PRJNA319009) | bovine gut metagenome | isolation source: Cow rumen | host: Bos taurus | place: Italy: Legnaro (PD) | collected 2014-07-09
AGATGTGTATAAGAGACAGGGTGGTGGGAATAACGAACTGCCCAAGAAGAAAGACAATGAGGACGAACGTTTTCGTTAAGCCAAATGACCAAAGCGATGCTTGCATCAGCTTTGGCATGGCGAGAAAACGAAGGCTGAAAGCCAACGTTTTCGTTAAGCCAAATGACCAAAGCGATGCTTGCATCAGCTTTGGCATGGCGAGAAAACGAAGGCAGAAAGCCAACGTTTTCGTTAAGCCAGAAGAGCAGAGTGAAGTTTGCTCCGACTCTGCCTTGGCGAGTTCCGAGCTCTGCTCGCCTGAACTCCGCTGAAAATATATAATGTGTGAAGAAAAGATCGGATGAAATCCCACATAGAATGAATACAAAGTACATCTTCGTCACGGGCGGCGTGGTTTCCTCGCTTGGTAAAGGCATTATCTCTGCCAGTATCGGCAAGCTGCTGCAGGCACGCGGCTTTAAGATCACAATTCAGAAGTTTGACCCGTATATCAACATCGACCCAGGTACGCTGAACCCCTACGAGCACGGAGAGTGCTACGTGACGGAGGACGGCTTTGAGACCGACCTCGACCTAGGACATTATGAAAGGTTTACGGGCATACACACCACGCGCAACAACTCGGTTACGACGGGGCGCATCTACAAGACGGTGATAGACCGCGAGCGACACGGCGACTATCTGGGCAAGACGATTCAGGTGGTGCCGCATATTACGGACGAGATAAAAAGAAGAATGTTGCGCGAGGGGCTGGACGAAGGGCTGGATTTCGTTATAACAGAAGTTGGTGGTACCATCGGCGACATCGAGAGTGCGCCGTTTATGGAGGCCATCCGACAGTTGCGCTGGCAATTAGGGCGCGATGCGGTGTGCGTACATCTGACGTACGTGCCTTATCTGAAAGCCGCCGACGAATTGAAGACGAAGCCAACGCAGCACTCCGTAAAAGAGCTGCAAGGGATGGGTATTCAGCCAGATGTCCTCGTCCTCAGGACGGAACGCCACCTCGATGACCACATGCGCATGAAGGTGGCGTCATTCTGTAATGTCGATTTGGAGTGCGTGGTGCAGAGCGAGGATATGCCGAGCATCTATGAGGTGCCGGTGAGTATGCAGAAGCAGGGTTTGGATGCCGCCATCATGCGAAAGATAGGAATTCCTGTAGGCGAGACGCCTGCTATGAAACCCTGGCACGACTTCCTCGGCAAACAACGTAATGCCAAGCGTGAAGTACATATCGGACTGGTGGGCAAGTACGACCTGCAAGATGCCTACAAGAGCATTCGTGAGAGTCTCAATCTGGCAGGCATCTACAATGACGTGAAGGCACGGCTGCACTTTATCAACAGCGAGGAAATAAGTCGTGACAACGTCGCAGAGAAACTTGAAGGCATGGCGGGTATCATCATCTGTCCTGGTTTCGGACTGCGTGGCATTGAGGGCAAGATTATCGCGGCAGAATACACGCGCACCAACGATATTCCCACCTTCGGCATCTGCCTGGGTATGCAGATGATGGTGATTGAGTTTGCCCGCAATGTGTTGGGCTACAAGGATGCCAATAGCCGCGAGATGGACGAGCAGACGCCACACAATGTCATCGACATTATGGAGGAGCAGAAGAGCATCACGCAGATGGGCGGCACGATGCGACTGGGAGCCTACGAATGCGAACTGCGTGAAGGAAGCAGGGCATGGAAGGCATATAATCCTTGCGGGGAAACTGCAAGGCACGGAACCATCAGCGAGAGACACCGTCATCGCTACGAGTTCAACAATGTTTATAAAGAGGAATACGAGGAGAAGGGTATGAAGTGCGTCGGTATCAATCCGGCTGCAAATCTTGTGGAGATTGTAGAGATACACGACAAGCGCTGGTATGTCGGCACGCAGTTCCACCCAGAATACTCGTCAACGGTACTGCATCCGCATCCGCTGTTCATGTCGTTCATTAAGGAGTGCGCAGCAAATTCGTGTAATTCGTGAAATTCGTGGTCAGAAAATGGAACAGTTAAAACATGAATGTGGTGTGGCGATGATTCGCCTGCTGAAGCCACTGGACTACTACGAAAAGAAATACGGCACGTGGGCCTACGGATTCAACAAGCTCTACCTGATGATGGAGAAGCAACATAACCGTGGACAGGAGGGTGCCGGCATCGCCTCTGTGAGTCTGAACAATGACCCTGGCACGGAGTATATGTTTCGAGAGAAGGCCGAGGGTAAGGATGCCATCACAGAGATATTCTCGCGAGTGACGCAAGATATGGCAGGAGAACTGCTGATGGGTCATCTGCGCTATTCGACCACGGGCAAGAGCGGACTGACGTTTGTGCATCCTTTCCTGCGTCGTAACAACTGGCGCGCCAAGAACCTCTGTCTGTGTGGCAACTTCAATATGACCAACATCGACGAGGTCTTTCAGTTTCTGACCTCGCAAGGACAGTCTCCGCGCATCTATGGCGACTCGTACATCACGCTCGAACTGATGGGTCACCGTCTGGACCGTGAGGTGGAGCGGCTGTTTGAAGAAGCTAAGGCCAAGGGCCTTCAAGGACTCGACATTACGCGATATATCGACGACCATGTAGAGATGGCCAATGTGCTGCGGAAAACGATGGAGCACTACGACGGCGGATATGTGATGTGCGGATTGACGGGCAGCGGTGAGATGTTTTCTGTGCGTGATCCTTGGGGCATACGTCCTGCGTTCTACTATCGCGACGACGAAATCATCGCCCTCGCCAGCGAACGCCCTGTGCTGCAGACCACCTTCGACCTGCAATGCGAGGATGTACACGAACTGAAGCCTGGCGAAGCACTCATTGTGCGCCGCAACGGCGAGAGCCATCTGGAGCAGATTATGCCTGCACAAAAGTTGGGCGCATGTAGCTTCGAACGCATCTACTTCAGCCGAGGTTCCGACCGAGACATCTATCAGGAGCGTAAGCGCCTTGGTGAACAACTGACGCCCGCTATACTGAAAGCCATTGATGGCGACGTCGAGAACACCGTCTTTTCATATATCCCCAATACCGCCGAGGTGGCCTTCTACGGCATGACCGACGGATTCCGCCAGCAGGACTACAACGTGCGTACGGAAAAGGTGGTGTGGAAAGACATCAAAATGCGGACGTTCATTGCGAATAACAGCGAGCGTAATGATCTGGCGGCTCACGTCTACGACATCAGCTATGGCTCGTTGCGCCCCTACGAGGATAACCTTGTGATTATCGATGATTCGATAGTTCGCGGCACAACGTTGCGCGAGAGCATCTTCAAGATTCTCGACCGTCTGCATCCCAAGAAGATAGTGATGGTGTCGAGTTCCCCCCAGATTCGATACCCTGATTATTACGGCATCGATATGCCCCGTCTGGAAGAGTTCTGCGCTTTCCGCGCTACAATGGCATTGATAGAGGAGGACCTCACCCCCGGCCCCTCTCCAAAGGGCGAGGGGGAAGCCTTCGGCAGCAAGGGGAGTAGATACTCTCAAGGGCAGCAATTGATAAACGAGGTATACCGTTTATGCAAGGAGCACCCGTTGGAGGCTAATCACGTCAGGCGAATCTACGAGCCCTTCACCGTCAACGAAATCAATCAGAAGATTGTCGAGATGTTGCGCCCGAAGGACATGCAGTCACCTATTGAACTGGTGTTCCAAAGCATCGAGGGACTCCACAAGGCTTGTCCCAACCACCCTGGCGACTGGTACTTTACCGGCCACTATCCCACGCCTGGAGGCACACGACTGGTCAATCAGGCATTTGTAAACTATATTGACAGCAAACAGAAACAATAAAATAGAAAGATTATGTGCGGAATAGTAGCTATACTAAACGTTAAAGAGCAAACACAGGCTCTTCGTCAAAAAGCATTGAAAATGAGTCAGAAGATCCGTCACCGCGGACCTGACTGGAGTGGAATCTATTGTGGCGGCAGCGCCATCCTCGCCCATGAGCGACTGAGCATCGTTGACCCGGAGAGCGGAGGACAGCCATTGTACTCGCCAGACCGCAAGCAGGTGTTGGCTGTGAATGGTGAGATATATAACCATCAGGAGATACGCCGCCAGTTTGCAGGACGCTATGACTTCCAGACAGGCAGCGACTGTGAGGTCATCCTTGCACTCTACCGCGAGAAGGGAATAGATTTCCTCGAAGATCTCAATGGAATCTTTGCCTTCACTCTCTACGACGAGGAGCGCGATGCCTTCCTGATAGCCCGTGACCCCATCGGTGTCATACCTCTTTATATAGGCTACGACAGCGACGGCACCGTGTATGTAGCCTCAGAGCTGAAGGCTCTCGAAGGACAATGCGAGCGCTACGAGCCGTTCCTCCCTGGACACTACCTTACAAACATTGACCATTCACCATTGACCATTGACCATTGCCATGCGGACGACGTAGCCCACAATCTTCAATCTTCAATCTTCAATTTTCAATCTTATTACAAGCGCGACTGGTTTGACTATGAATCCGTGAAAGACAATGCTGCTTCTGTCTCTGACATCCACGATGCGCTGACAGATGCCGTTAAGCGTCAGTTGATGTCTGATGTGCCATACGGTGTGTTGCTTTCAGGCGGTCTCGACTCCTCGGTCATCTCTGCCATTGCTGAAAAGTTTAGTGAGCATCGCATCGAAGACGATTCGAAGACCAAGGCCTACTGGCCCCGTCTGCATTCTTTTGCCGTTGGTCTGAAAGGTGCTCCGGATCTGGCCAAGGCCAAGATGGTGGCTGACCATATCGGTACCGTGCACCATGAGATTAACTACACTATACAGGAAGGTCTGGACGCCATCCGCGACGTCATCTATTTCATCGAGACTTACGATGTTACCACTGTCCGTGCCTCTACGCCGATGTATCTGTTGGCGCGAGTCATCAAGTCGATGGGCATCAAGATGGTGCTCAGCGGTGAGGGTGCCGATGAGATATTTGGTGGCTATCTCTATTTCCACAAGGCACCAACAGCAAAGGATTTCCATGAAGAAACCGTCCGTAAGTTAGGCAAGCTCTATCTCTACGACTGCCTGCGTGCCAACAAGAGCCTGTCGGCCTGGGGTGTAGAGGGGCGTGTGCCATTCCTCGACAAGGAGTTCCTCGACGTCGCCATGCGCACCAATCCAGAGGCGAAGATGTGTCCTGGACAGACGATGGAGAAGAAGATAGTGCGCGAGGCCTTTGCTGACATGTTGCCTGCCGAAGTAGCTTGGCGACAGAAAGAGCAGTTCAGCGATGGTGTGGGCTATTCATGGATTGATACGCTGAAGGCCGTAACGGCGGCAGCTGTTTCTGATGAACAGATGGCCCATGCTGCCGAGCGTTTCCCCATCAACCCGCCGAAGAACAAAGAGGAGTACTACTACCGCAGCATCTTTGCTGAGCATTTTCCCAGCGACTCTGCCGCCAAGAGTGTCCCGTCGGAAGCCTCAGTCGCCTGCAGTACCGCCATTGCCCTCGAATGGGATGCCGCCTTCAAGAACATGAACGAACCATCAGGCCGTGCCGTCAAAGGAGTCCATGAAATGGCTTATTGACGGAACGACGAAAAATCCCAGTGCCGTATTCTCGACGCTGGGATTTTTTTCTTTAGGCTTTGAGCTTTAAACTTTGAGCTTTGACCGATGCCAGCATCGATAGCAGCAGGATGCCGAAGATGACGGCGAGGCTGACAGGTGTGGGCACTTCGATGTGCGGTATATTAAGGCTGAGCCCCACCAGGGTGCCGAGGGCGTTGATGTACTCGTTCATGGCAAGCAGCATCTTGATGCCTACGAAGATGAGGATGATGCCGAGCCCATATTTCAGATATGTGAAATAACGCGAAATCGCAGCGAGTGCGAAATAGAGGGCACGCAGTCCGAGTATGGCGAAGATGTTGCTGGTAAGCACAATGAACGGGTCGCGGCTGACGCTGAATACAGCAGGTATGCTGTCGACAGCAAAGGCGACATCGGTGGTCTCAATGACGAGCAGCGCTATGAATAACGGCGTAGCTTTGAGTGTAGAATGAAGAGTGAAGGGTGAAGAATTAGCTTGCGCACCGACTTTGTTTTCTCGTATAAAGAATTTGTCGCCGTGCATTTGGTCAGTTACGGGGAAAAACCGTTTGAAGAGTCTTACGATGAAGTTGTTGCCTGGGTTGCCCTGTTGGCTTTCGTCGTGGGTGAACATCTTTGCTCCCGTATATAGGAGGAACAGTCCGAACAGTCCCAGCACCCATTCAAAGCGCTCTACCATTGCTGCTCCGGCAAAGATGAAGATGCTACGCAGTACGAGGGCCCCGAAGATTCCCCAGAAGAGCACCTCATGCTGGTATTTGCGCTCTATGCCAAAGAAGGAGAATAGCATGAGGAAGACGAAGAGGTTATCCATCGACAGCGACTTCTCTATCAGATAGCCTGCCAGAAACTCCAGCGCCTTCTCGTGGGGATCCATGGGGTAGAAGAGGTAGATGCCTGTGCAGAAGAGCAGCGATACGCCTATCCAAACGGCTGTCATCTGCAGCGCCTCGCGCACGTTTACTTCATGCTCCCCCTTGCGGCCGAACATCTTCAGGTCGGCAACAAGCATGAGCAATACCAATACATAGAATGCAATCCATGCCCACATGGGCAGTTCCAACAAATACATTATTTTTCTAATGTTATCCTGTTTGTTATCTTGTTCTTCTGTACCCACGTTTCGTAGCGGGCATACAGCTCCTGTGGCTCGGTGTTGTACCAGCTATAGCCGGTGCGGCGCTCATAGCCTATCTCAGCGAGGCTGCGCTTAGGCTGGCCGTCGCGGTCGCAGAAAAAAGGCAGTCCCTCCTCAAGGTCGTAGTAGCGCGCCCACAGCGGCGCAGCCTTATCGTCGCAGACAAGGCGGAGGTCGGTCTTCCCACCGTCCTTGTATTTCTCCAGGCGGCAGCCTTTGATCTTATGTTCCTCAAACCATTTCATGGCCCCGTTGACGGCACGTATGATGCGTTCGTCAGGCTTTGAGATCTGCATGAGGAGGAAGGTGAGGGCGGCGCTCTCCTGAGTGCAGAACGATGGCAGCTCGTAGGCGCGGGCCTTGGCTGGCAGCAGGGTTACGGCATCGTGCTGCTGACACCATACGGTGGGCTGCCCGTTGACGATTATCTGTGTGGCAAGGATGCAGTCTATGCCTTTGTCGAATGCCTTGACGGTCTGCTGGCGCATGGCCTCATCAACGAGGCCTGCATTGTATGGGGCACGGTCTTTGGCAACGTCGCGGAATATCTTGAGCACATTGACGATGGCGTTGTCGTTGTAGGTGATATGCACCTGATACTGACGGTTCTTTGGCCAGAACTGTGGCCATCCGCCGTTGTCGTACTGTCCGCTAAGCAGAAATGTCATAGCCTTGCGGAAGGCGTCGCGATAGCGGTTGTCGTGCGTCTGCTGATATAGGCGTGCCAGGAACGTCATCTGCATTGAGGTGGCCTTGTTATCGATGGTGGAGTCGTCCTCCCTCGTCTTCTGCTGGATGACGCTGTCCTTCTGTGCTGCCGTCAGTGGCTCGACCATGTTGACGTTCTTGGGCCATCCGCCCGTGTTGCGCTGATAGAGCAGCAGCTGGTCGCCCACGCGACGTGCCTCTTCCGACTGGAAGAATGCCGAGTCTTTCTGTTGCAGCACCTGGTTGTTTGTCAGCTTCTGTGCCTGCAGGCCCTGACAAGCAAGAAGTGCGAATAATGTAATAAGCAGTTTGTTCATTTGTCCTTTATTTTATATATAGGTGGGTGCTCAGGTTCGAGACCCCACCTTCAATGTGGAATCAAATTGCAGTCCTCCCTTTTCATGCAGGCGTGCTATGATGTTGCCGCCCTCAGATTGTAGAGCAGAATCTCGCATAAGTCCTGCTCGTCATCCACTACAAGAATCCTTTTCTGTCTCATTTTGTCGGCAAAGGTACGAATTTTTTCGGAAATATCGCTTTCTTGTGCGTTAAATTATGCTTAAAGCACATCTTCCCTTATTTTCCGAATCTTGCCTGCACCACGTTGACCATACCGAACATCTCCTGCACGCGCTGGACGGAGTGTGCCGTTTCCTTTTGTGCCTGCAAGACGGCTATTTCCGGTGTCTGCATCAGGTTGCCCTCGATGTATTTCAGCTGCGGTCCGGCCATCTTCTGCAGGGCATCGCTCATGATCTTCATTCCATAGATGAGCAGGCCCAGAGCCCCAAGGAGTTGCAGCGATACCATTAAATAATCAGGTGTTGTTTGCATGTCTAATTCTCAAATTAGGTGGGTTCTATTAATTCGCTGCAAAGGTACTATCATCTTGTAAAGAGGCCAAACATAGTCTGTTACAATATGGTTACGCCGCGGGATTGTAACAGGATTGTAATAATTATCATAAAAAATCTCAAAAAAATACGAGACGCCCACGTCCCTACGTGGATGCTCGTCATCGGCATAAAAAGAGGGTACAACGAATTGAACTTTACCTCTCCTTGGAGGTGAGAACTCTTGCTTTTCGAGGTAAAGACTCTGACATTTTTGGGGTGAAGAATTGTTCGGGTGTCGCTGTTGACCAAATAATGCACCTGATGTACCAAATATTATCCTGCACGTTCTTCGGTGTCTTGATAATTTTGCACCACCGAAAAGCTTTTAACCATTGATCATTGTCGCGGGCGAGACGCCCACGTCCCTTTAAGCTTTGAGCTTTAGGCATTTGAATAACTTGATAAAATAATTCTACTATCTAACTAATTCATTTTACACTTTATGAAACAAATCTCTACTCTCTTCGCCATGCTCGTGCTCTTTATGTGCGGCGCGATGACGGCAAGTGCGCAATCAAAGGTTCCAGGTGTGCTGGACCTGTCTACGACGGTTGTTGCCGCTGGTACAGGCACGCTTCACGACGGTGCCGGCTGGGACGGTTCAAAGATTGACTGGATGACCAAGGGCAATACGGCCACTATCCAGTTTGAGAACACCAAGGACAATGCTAAGTTTAACATCGTAAGCTACGGCGGCACTAACCAGAGCCAGGTGGTGGTGAACTTCAAAATCACCGATTCCAACGGCGCTGAGGTCTATAACGAGACGACCGCGCCCTACGCCTCTGGCGGCTTTGGCGACAGCAAGAAGAACGCCAGCCTCCCCACGACGAACGCTATGGCAGCAGGCAACTACACGCTGACGCTGACTTACGACAACCTGGAGGAGGGTTCTTCCCTGGAGGTGAACATCACCAAGATAGAGTTTGAGGATGCTGATGCGCAGCAGGGCGGCAACGGTGGTAATGGCGGCGTTACTCCTTCTGCTGACGGCTCATTCACCGTGGATCTTTCCACCGTTGACACCTCTGAGTCAAAGGCCGGCAACCTTCACTATATGGGCGAGGGCGATGACAACTGTCCACGTCTGGACTATCCCGGTGCCGGTTCCATTGCAAAGTTTGTGATTGACATCCCGAAGGCCAGCGCCTATCAGATATCCTTCAACTATGCGAGCCCCATGGACAATATGTTCATGATATGGAGCCTCACCAACGCCAGCGGCGAAGTGCCTTACAGCGAGTACTTCCCTCTCGACCCAACAGGTGCTCCGCTCGACTTCTGGACTATCTACAAGGACTTCACTATTGCTAACAACACTCCCGTGCTTGCCCCAGGCAAGTATACGCTGCGCCTGTACTATAATGTAAGTACTGACGGCTCTATCACTCCTGCATGGTATGACGGCAGCGAGAATGCCTCTTTCCACGCCAACATCAAGAGCATCACCTTTACCCCTGTCAGCGGAAATACAGCCAAAGAGAAGGTTGCGTTCCTGCATGGCGAGAACTTCGACAAGGCAAACTCTACCAACGACCTGTATCAGTTTACGGATGCTGCTGGCTTCACCCTGACGATGAACAACCGTGACATCAGCAGAACCCCATGTAACTGGACTGATTCAAACGGCAATGCCTATACTGACGGTATCAACTTCAAGAACAACGACCCAGGTACAATCAATATCCCCGAGGGTTACAAAGTGACTAAGCTCGAAATCGGCGGCTGCTCTCAGTCTGACGCAGGCAACCTCTGCTATCTCTTTACCGTTGACAAGGACGACGTGAACTTCTTTACTGAGGCTATCGGCCAGGACGTCAAGGAGAATTCGGACATCCAGAGCAAGGCAACATATCCTATCATTGCTGACGGCACGGCTCCTCTCTTCGCTACTCTCGACTTCAGCGCTGCTCCTGCAACGAAGAGCATCAAGGTGGTGTTCTCAGGCAACAACCAAGAGGACGTATGGTTCAAGGTTTACTACAATGACGGCAGCGAACAGCCTGCAGGCAGCAAGACCATCTACTCATGGGTATCTCCTGACGGCACCGTTGTTGAGACAGGCGGCAAGGCCACCGGTACCGATGAGGCGAGGGTTAATTACTCTAACGCTGGCTACTATACCATCAGCATCAATAAGAACAAGGGTAACGTAGATACCGACTATGTGCTCATTACTCTTGATGAGGCCCTTCAGGCTGGCGACGTGATATCCATCACCGCCTATCGCAATAAGGACACCAATGCCAACGGCACGCTGTATATGCTCTTTGAGAACGGTGCAGAGATTGACGAGGGTACAGAAGAGGTTTGGAACAATATCCACCCCGACTATGCACAGGAGCCTAACACCCGCACTTACACCATAGGAGCAGAGGCAGGCAGCAAGTCATTCAAGATAAACCGTTCTGCTACCGGCACCAACGTCTTCATCACAAAGCTGGAAATTACCCGCGGCGGCTCTACAGGCATAGAGAGCGTGAAGAAGGCAGGCGTAAAGGCTGAGAGCAACGTTATCTACAACCTCAGCGGACAGCGCGTCGATGCTGACTACAAGGGCATCGTCATCAAGAATGGCAAGAAGTTCGTTCAGAAATGATAATTGAAATTGTTAGTTATATAAATGAGTAAGATTTTTCTTCACAAAAAGGTTGGGCTGTTGTTTGCAGCCCTTCCTTTGCTTTTGTCCCAGGCTCAGGCCCAGGAAGAGTCATCCGTTACGATGGCCCACTGGTCATTCAACTATGCCTATACCACCGCTGACGGCATCGGTACGCCTACTGCCACAGCCATCACCAGCAACGGCAGCGTGAACCTTCACGACGTGAAGCTGAAGCCCAACGAGACCTACCTCGCTACGGACAACGCCACGCTGATGGCCCATCGCCCCACGATAGCCACTCAGCCCAACCAGGTGAGCGCACAGGACAACAAGGGTGCTTACCATGAGGTGAATGCCATCAACTGCGACGGCGCTGCGCTACACATGACCTCGCCCGTGCCGACATCGACAGAGCTCAGCACGAGCTTCACCTATGGCGACAATACGACCGCTTTCCCTGACGGACAGAGCTACGGCTACCAGAACCCGTATAACTATTTCGAGATAGAGGCCGACACGCGTAACTACAAGGAGAATATGGTGCTGGAGCTGAAGGCCGCAGGCCATAACAGCCAGTCGCAGTATTATGCTGTGGCATATTCTACCGACAAGAGCTCATGGACGGTGGTAGGCGACGAGTATCTCACCGGCGCGAGCTACAACCGCTGGGTTAACACCAGCGTCAGCCTTCCTATAGGCAAGAAGGAGAAGGTATATGTGCGCATCTTCCCTGCAAAGAACTGGAAGGGCGGGGGCAGCAATGTTAACGGCGACAACCAGTTTGACCTTGACGACGTATGGCTGCGCGGCGACTTCGACGCTAAGCTGGCCCAGATGACGGGTCTGAGCATAGGACAGTATGCCGCTGAGGCGGGTGAGAAGCAGGACTATGAGCTGCGCTTGCCAAAGACCTTTACGGAGGCTACTGCTACGATTGTGCCCATCGTGCAGAACGCTACGCTGAGTGTCAGCGCTGAGGAAGAAGACAGCGGCGACGATGTGGCGGTTACGAACAACGGCGACGGTACCTTCACCGTAGCCACACCACGTCCCAACAACGCCCATCTCATAACCTTCCGTCTGAAGGCTGCCGACGGTGCCATAACGGGCAAGACGGTCTACACGCTGCGCCTGTTCCATGCTGGAGAACTGCAGATTCGCAGCCTGACCATCGACGGTGTTGCAGCCAATGCCGCCTTGCGCACAGCGCTCAATACGAGCAGCGACTTCACCGCCACCTTCAGCGACAACGTTTACACGACGATGCCAGAAGTTACGGCCACCTTCAATGACGGCACACAGGCAGAGGTGACCTCCACATACGACGCAGACATGGCCACCTTCCTGCTGAAGGGTACCGAACGCACCTTCACCCTGAAGGTGGGAGGCGTATATATATATAAGAAAGGTGAAAAGGATGAGGACTACCGTATCACCTACAGCGCCGACGGCAAGGCTGCTTACGTCCCAGAGGGACAGTGGACCGATGGATGGACTGACGGACTCTATACGCTTCGTACCACGAGCCTTGACGGCTGGGGTGGCAATCAGTTTAAGTTCAATGCCTCCGACATGCTGTTGGAAGTGCCTGGCGGCGTAGTGGTGAAGACCTTCACACTTGAGAAATTCGGTGCAAACTACGGCAACGGTGAGGGCCTGACGGCTATCTCTTCTGACGGTGCCACGTTCCGTATACCTACGAAGCATAACTATGTTCGCGGCAACAAGGACAACGTCACCGTAGTGGTGGAGAACCACAAGGCCGGTGCACCCATAGCATTCACCATCACTGGCGGCAACCAGCCATACGCACAGCTGCTACTCACCATCGAGAAGACCAATCCCGGCACCACGCCGAAGGTGATGAAGCTCGAGGCCTCGCCCGTGAACAATCACGTGATGGTGTCTGTTACCTTCGACCGTGAGATGTCGGCCTCCGATGTCCTGTTCAATGGCACGGAGATACATGCCGAAGGCGGCTTGACGCTCAACTATGGCATCACGGGACTGGATTATTCCAAGTCATATACGTTCACCATCCCAGCGGGCAAGGCTGAAGACCTCTTCGGCAATAAGACGACGGAAGATATTGTAGCGAACTTCACCATTGAGGCTCAGGCTCCTGCCACGAAAAAGGTGTACGACTACGTAGTAGGCAATGCTGAGGAGTTCACTGCTGCCATCAAGGCCTTGGGCTCAAGCACAAGCAAGACGCTGGAGCGCGTTACCATCTTCCTCAAGAATGGCGATTATGACTTCGGACCAGACAATGAGCAGCGCATCAATCGCGGCAACGTATCATTGATAGGCCAGAGCCGCGACGGCGTCATACTGCATGGCACCCGTACAGGAATCTCTAATCCTATATTGAATATCCGCGACCGCGAAGGATTCTATCTTCAGGACCTCACCGTGCGCAACGATCTTGACTTCCGTGCTCCATCGCGCACGGGAGTGGGAGTGGCCATCTACGGCGGCAACAAGTCTATAATGAAGAACGTCTGCATGCAGTCGCAGCAGGATACGCAGGTGACGGGTGAGCGCAGCTACTTCGACCACTGCCGCATACAGGGCACCGTTGACTACATCTGCGGCGGAGGCGACCATTTCTATGACCAGTGTGAGCTCATCATGGAGGGTCCGGGCAGCGTTATTTCCGCTCCTGCCACCACCGCTACCACGAAGTGGGGATATGTGTTCAGCAACTGCACCATTGACCGCGCTGAGGCTGGCAACGGAGCCACGATGAAGGATAAGGGTGACTACTCGCTGAGCCGCCCGTGGCAGAACTATCCTGCCACTTATTATCTCTTTACGAAGATGATGATACAGCCCAGCGACAATGGCTATAGCGGAATGGGCAACCTGCCCACAAGGTTCTATGAATATGGCTCCATCGACAAGGACGGCAACGTGATAGACCTTAGCGTTCGTGGCAATTCTTCGACCAGCACAAACAGCTATGTGCCCGTCATCACCGCCGAGGAAGCCAAGAAGTTTACCATTATGAACGTGCTCAGCGGCACCGACGGCTGGATGCCTACTGACTATACCGTGCTCTGCGGCGCACCTTCGGTAAGCGTCAGTGGCAGGACGCTCACATGGAAGGCTGATAGCCAGGCACGCACATACGTTATCTTCAGAAATGGGGAATACGTTGCCAACACCACCGACTTGTCCTATACCGTGACGGAGGACGGACAATACACCATCCGTGCCGCCAACGAGATGGGCGGACTGGGCGAGGCTGCCACTGTGACCGTAGGTAACACGGGAATCAACCCTCTTTCTGACAATGGACAGAAAGACAGTGACACCTCCTATAACATCGCCGGGCAGACGGTGAATGGCTGCTACAAAGGCATAGTCATCAGGAATGGCATGAAAAGGTTAGTCCGCTGACTGTTCAACGCAGTTGCGGTAGTCACTGGGCGTCTGTCCGATGAACTTCTTGAAGACTTTGGTGAAGTATTTCGGGTCGGAGAAGCCTGTGCGATAGCAGGCCTCCGACACCGTCAGCCCTTCGTTGCGCATCAACTGTGCAGCTCGCTCAATATGGTATTTGCGGTAGAAGTCAACAGGGGTGAGTCCGGTGATGGTGCGTATCTTCCTATAGAACAGCGTGCGGCTGAGCCCTATGTGGTCGGCAAGATCCTGAATGGGCATGTTGTCTGACAGGTGCTCCTCCATGAAATCCTTCAGGCGTTCCATCATCTGTACGTCAATCTTTGCAAGGCTCTCTATCATTCCGCTGTTGTTCTCGGGCAACTCCAGATGAACCACTTCGCTGGCCTTGAGGGTATAGTTCTCGAGATACTCCTTCTGCCGCTCTTGGCGTTTCTGCAGAATGGCCTGCAGGCGCACACGCAGATACAGTGGGCTGAAAGGCTTCGCAATATAATCCTCTACACCCTGTGCAGCACCCTTGATGCGATCATCAAGGGTGTTGTTGGCTGTAAGGAGCACCACGGGGATATGGCTGGTGTCGGTGCTTTCCTTCAGTGCTGCGAGCATCTCCCAGCCATTCATGCGGGGCATGTTGATATCGCTGACGATGAGGTCGGGCTGCAAGGTGGTGGCCTTCGACAGACCATCACTGCCGTCAGTGGCTTGCAACACCTGGAACTCTGGCTGCAGGATGTCGCTGACGAACTGCAGCATTTCGGCATCATCCTCCACAACGAGCACCTTGAGAGACTTCTCCTGACTGTCGGCAGTGTCGGCAGGTTCCTCGGCTGAGAGTTCGAGGTCGGAGGTCTTCTGACGGTCGCTGCCGGTCATCATCTGTATGTTCTGGTCTTGCATGAAGTGTTGGTTGCCCTTCTGGAAAACTACGGAGAAGCGGCTGCCTTCACCCTCCTTGCTCTCGGCGTTGAGGCTGGCATGATGAAGTCCTACCAGCTTCTTGACAAGAGAGAGACCGATGCCGGAAGACTGCTTCATGTAATTGTCGGTCAGCGAGGTCTCGAATCTCTCAAAGAGACGGCCTAAGATGTTTGGCCCCATGCCTTTGCCAGTATCACATACGGCAGCGGTCACACTTCCTTCATCGCTGTAAAGCTCTATCCATACGCTTTTGCCAACAGCGGTATACTTGAAGGCATTTGACAGAAGGTTGAAGAAGATCTTCTGTATCTTGTCCTTGTCGCCCCAGATATATGCCGCTTCGCCTGAATGGTCGTCGAGTCGGAAATCTATCTGGTGCTCTTCGGCAAGATAGCGGAAGTCGGTCATGACATCTGACAATTCTTCTTTCAGGTCTATGCGCTCTATGAGGAGCCGCATCTTGTCGGCCTCTATCTTGCGGAAGTCAAGGATCTGGTTGGTAAGCAGCAGCATGCGCTTGGCATTGTGGTGGATGAGCTGTAGGTAGTTGCGGCTCTTTTCTGTCAGCGAACTGTCATTGAGAAGTTCGGAGACGGGACCCATTATCAGCGTCAGCGGTGTGCGCAGGTCGTGGCTGATATCGGTGAAGTATCGCAGGCGCATGTCTGTCAGTCGTTGTTCGAAGGCAGCATTCAGGCGCAGACGGTAGACATAGAAGGCTATTGCCATCACCGTTGCGGCGGTGAGGAGGCCGAGGATGACGTACAGCAGTACGGCCCACGGCGTCTCCCAGAAGGTGGGTCGCAGGATGATGGTGATGCGTCGAGGTGTCTGGCTCCACACGCGGTTGTTGTTGGAGGCACGTATGAGGAGTTCGTATGTCCCGGCGCCGAGGTTAAAGAAGCTGATGGTGCGGTTGTGGCCTTGCTTTATCCACGTGGTGTCGCGGCCCTCTAAGCGGTAGGCATACTCCACAAAGTCATTGGCAGCCATCTCCAGTGCCGAGAACTCCAGGGAGAAGTTGCGCTGCTCCTTCTCAAGGATAAGGGTGTCAGCATCTATAGAATAAGGTATGGTGGTGCCGTTGGCCGAGAGCGAGGTGATGAGGATGGGTGAAGACACCTTTGGCAGGCTGAGGGTATTGAGTCTCGCTGCCTTTACACCTCCGTGTGAGGCAAAGAGGGTAAGGCCGTCGGCAGTACTTACAGGCATGCTTCCAGAAAAGGTTCCCTCTTCCCCCGCTTCTTGCATGAAATCGTCGGAGGTGCCAGTCCTAATGTTGAAACGCGACAGTATGGTTTCAAACACCGCCCATGTCTGTCCGTTCCCGTCGGCAAAGGCCTGCAGGCTGCAGTCTGACGGAGCACCGCTGTTAAGGTTCCAGGTTTTGAATTGCAGATTGTCGTGAAGCAAATCCTGTGAGTCAGTCCAGCATAGCCCGCCATGTGAGGTGCACACGAAAAGTCCCTGCCCCTTGATGTAGTTGACCGACATGATGCCGTTGCTTGCCAGGCTGTGGGCATCATTGTTGATGCGGCGCGACTGGTAGAAGTGTATCTTTTCGGGATGGTCGGTATTGCTCTTGAATGTGAATAGTCCGTTGGATGTGCCTAATACTATGGTGTTGCCTACCTTAGTGATGGAACGCACATCCTGCTGCTGTCCGTTTTCGGGGAAGTTACGGCAGCGGTTACTGCGGTTCAGGAAGACGGTGCGTCCTCCCTCAGCCTTCATGAGGTTCAGACCTCCGAGCAGGGTGCCCACCCACACGGCCTTCCCATCGGTGCAGAGGGAATAGATGTTGTCATCGCTAAGGCTGTAGGCATCGTCAGGAATGTGCCGGTAATGCTCCACGGAATACTCCTTGCCTTTGGGGATCATCACGAACAGTCCGTCTCCACGGGTACCTAACAATATGCGTCCCTGAGAGTCGCTGGTCATGGAATAGACGCGCCCCAGCACACTCTTGGCGCTGCCTACGCTGCCGTTGGAAGAGACGTAGCCCAGTTTCTCGCCGTGTTGTCCGCGCAGCAGTACTGTTCCGTCGTTGTTGGCTTGCCAGATGAGCCCCCTTGCATCGCGGAAGAGGCTCAGCACGTCTTCTTTGTCATCAAACGGCTCGAAGTATCTTCTTGAAATGACGATGCGGCGGAAAGAACCGTCACCGGTAACTATCCACACCACGCCGTCGGGGTTGACATGCCACAGTCTGATGTCTGTTGCCAAAGCCTTCCATTGTCCGTCGGCCTCATCCAAGTATGTCAGTTCATGGTTGGAGATGCGCAGCCTGTATCCCGCACGGGTAAACTCCTTGTCGGAATAGAGCTTGCTACGCAGGGTATACATCTTGTCGGCGTTGATGCCTGGCAAAAGCCTGAAGGAGCCTTTGCTGACATCGTAAAGGTAGAAGTTGTCATACGACCGACAGATAAGGTTGCCGTTCTTGTCCTGCTGCACATCGTCGATGCGTGAATTGTCGAGGTCGTTGCCGTCGCCGGGACGTATGTTGAACACCACGAAGCGATAGCCGTCGAAACGGTATAGCCCGCCCCATGTGGACACCCACAGCAGTCCGCGACGGTCGGTGATGATACCTGTCACCTTATTGTTGCCCAATGCACTGCGCACGGAGAAATTTGTCTCCGTGACCACCGGCTGCGCCAGCGCAATATGCGGCAGCAGCAGGAGTAACATGGCAAGAAAGCTTGTGCGTAGAAGATACATAACGGGTACAAAGTTAATGTAAATTAGCCGAATAGCACTTGCGTTGCGGCAGAAAAACAAAAAAACAGAGCTTTTCTTGCGTATTTCAGATAATCTTTGTAATTTTGCAACGGAGTGTGCAAATAGCATCAGGTGGGTGGACTTGTTTTCCACCATAATTTTTGCCACACAGAAAGATAAGTTAATCACAGATAGAAAGACAAATGAGACAAAATTACACATGGCTTCATGTCATCCTTCTCCTTTTGGTGCTGGGCTTTTCTTCATGCATCAAGGACGAGGAACCGAACAAGGAATGTGATATCCTCAGTGCATGGGTTGAGGGAGACGAGTATGCTTCCAACTTCTACAATGTTGAGGAGATGCGCATTAATAGTATTATTTCAACGGATAACCAGGTGACGTTCACCGTACGTTCGCTCATATCGCTGCCCACAGCGTTACCAGTGTTCTTCAATATCACTCCCGGAGCAACAATAGAGCCGGCCAGCGGTTCTATTCAGGACTTCACAAAGGGTCCAGTGACATACACGGTGACATCAGAAGACAAGCAGTGGTCGCGTAAGTACACGGTGCAGTTTAAGGAAGCGATGCTGCCTTTCAATGAGCTGAACTTCGAGCACTACGACTCTGTACGCTATTCCTTCAGCAACATGCACTACCACAAGTTCTATGAGGTGGATCCGCAGAGCCAGGCCAAGATGGAGGATCTGTGGGACTCAGGCAATTTAGGCTTCTGCATGTCGATGCTGATGAAGGCTATGGCGGGTGTTCCCGTTTACACCACTGATTTCCCGACGCAGGCCGACCCCAATGGCTATAAGGGTAGCTGCGTGAAGCTCGTCACCATGAGTACAGGCGACCTGGGTAAGGCCTATAAGAAGCCTATCGCAGCAGGAAACCTCTTCTTCGGCAAGTTCATCACAGACTATGCTGCTACGGATGCCTTGAAGGCAACGTCTATGGGTGTGCCCTTCACGGACGAGCCCATCAGAGTGGTGGGTTACTACAAGTACAAGCGCGGTGCTGAGTTCACCGGAGCCGATGGCAATGTAATCCCCGGACGTGAGGACGAGGCCGATATCTACAGCGTGCTCTACCGTAACAAGGACGAGAATGGCAATGCGGTACAGCTGGATGGCGGTAATGTGCTCACAAGCCCATACATAGTCCGCAAGGCCCGCGTGGCATCTTTGCCGCCAACGGATGAGTGGAAGCCATTTGAGATGTTCTTCGAGGGTGACGCAGAGATAGACAGGGAGCTGCTGGCCAATAAGGGCTATAACCTGGCTCTCGTATTCTCGTCAAGTAAGGACGGCGCACTGTTCCAGGGTGCCGTAGGCAGCACATTGTGGGTTGACGAGATAGATTTCTCAGTAGCAAAAAAAGTGGAGGATAAGTAAGCGATGAAAAAGACAATATACGTAATAGCAATAGTATTATCCATGCTGTTGCCTCGTCAGACAATGGCAGAGTGTGTGTTGGATAGCCTGCAGCTGAAGGTGCGTGCAGGATATGAGATTGGTGGAACCTCACCGATTCCATTGCCGGCAACAATACGTAGCATTGATAGCTATAAACTCACCCCATCCTTCATGGTCGGCTTCGATGCCGAGTACCCCATAGACTGCAAGTGGGGCGTGCTCGCTGGAGTGCATGTGGAGAACAAAGGCATGGACGGCAAGGTGACGACAAAGGCATATAAGATGGATATGCGTCGCGGTGACAGCCGCATGGACGGACTCTTCACCGGTAAGGTGCATCAGAAGGTAAGGCAGTGGATGGTCACCATCCCAGTTCAGGCTACGTTCAATGTGAGCCAAAAGGTGAAGCTGAAGGGTGGTCCATATCTCTCTGTTCTCTTCGACAAGAATTTTGACGGTATAGCCTCTGATGGATATCTGCGTCAGGGAACCCCCGTGGGTGCCAAGATTCTCATAGGTAGCGTAGAGGGCGAATGGGCCACATACGACTTCAGTGAGGAGATGCGCACGCTGCAGTTCGGTCTCGACCTCGGTGTCGACTGGCAGGTAGGACGTAAGATCGGCGTCTCTGCAGACCTCAGCTGGGGTCTAACGGGTATCTTCAAGAGTGACTTCAAGACCGTAGAGCAGACGCTGTATCCCATCTACTTCACCATTGGCGCGTTCTACAAGCTAAAGTAAAGGTGGGTTCT
>LXOW01402376.1_pt1 | contig 20129 bp, 16 predicted proteins | sample 1368591 | NCBI WGS metagenome assembly LXOW01 (sample SAMN04884650, study PRJNA319009) | bovine gut metagenome | isolation source: Cow rumen | host: Bos taurus | place: Italy: Legnaro (PD) | collected 2014-07-09
TCGAATCCAAGAAGCACACGATCTCGACACAACCATCCTACATCATGCCCTAAAACCGTCCAATGCGCCGCCTAGTCTGCGATGCGTAACTACCGTACCTCAAAGGCTAGGACTGCCCCATGCCATCATCTGCGGCACAGATTGTTTACGCTGTTTATCTTGTCGCCGCCGACAAGAATTCCGACGAGCAGGAACGAGCAGACCGCGAAGCGTCCGAACGCCGTAAGCCCGCGCCAGATCGCGAGCATCCGCACGAAGGCGGCGCGAACCGGCCTCGAGCGCAGCGCCATCGCCGTCAGCGACACGCCAAGCCCGCACACCGCCAGCCGCATTACGGCATTCTGAATCGCCTCCATCATGTGGACTTATCCTCCAAACACATTCACATCAACCTCCGCGGCAAACGTGCCGCGATAAAATACATGCCCCAATTCAGCCCGCGTCACATTGCTCGCGCCACAAGGGGTTGCATTCACATGCCCCCAACCTACAGGCACGCATATACAGCAAGACCTATCTATAGGCATTCGCCCCTTTTTAAGCTATGTGGCATGAAATTCTGAACCAGAACAAGTCTAAAACACAACTGTTCCCAACTCACAATTTCCTTCTCGCTCAGCATTTATTCAGAATTGGGATTCCATATTTGTTTGCAAGTACGTATGCATCTCCTTCACATGAAATTGGCCTCATCTTGGATAATATCTTATGCTGTGTCTCCGGAGTCCAATATATCTTCAACTTTTTTCGTGCTCTTGTAATTGCTGTATAGAAGATGTTATGGGTAATACGCTCCTCAATCTCATTTGTTACTATTACCTTTACAGAGTTGTACTCCAAACCCTGTGCCTTGTGGATAGAAATCGCATACGCCACTTGAAACGGAACAACCTCATTGCTTTGTTTTTCTCGTGCATCATCATCCACATAATGGCCGACGGAAAAACGAATCATTGAACGACCCGGCATTTCACAATCCAACAACTTGAGACCAGCAGCCTTCGCCCCGAACTCATCTAGTGCCATATCAACTTCTATGTCAAACTGTATAGCAGCCTCCGTTTTTTCAATGCCGCGGATCCATCCTTTAAGATTATTGTACAGCGTCGGATAGAATCGGTTTTGTTCATTAAAAATGATCGGGTCTCCGACCTTGTAGGTCCACGAATCCCAAGCGACCGCCTGCTCCGGGTTGTCATTTTGCAAAAAACGATTAATGTTATTAATGCCATACAACCCATCATAATTTAAGCACAAGATAATCTCATCCATGTCATCTCGCACAAAAACGCTGTCATCTAGCTCTGATGCATAATGCTGAATGGCAATATACTCTTCGATACGTTCATCCAACTTCCGCACTTTATTCCAGAATTCAAGCATCTCGTGTTGCTTGCATCGATACGGAGTGGCTAATTCATAAATCATATCTGGTTCCATGAAATAACGAGCCAGACCAAACCAATTCCCAAATTTAATGGATCTAATCTGGTACACATCTCCAACAAGTACAAGTAATCTACATTTCAGTTTCAGAAGCAATTGCCTCATGGCAAAGTTATCAACAGTGCTGCACTCATCGACAAAAACGATATCATAACTGTCCTTTTCTACCAATGCATTGCTGCTCGCTATAGTGCTGAATTGACAATTGGATACTTTTATTTGACGGCGCAGATTCTCCTTAGCGGGATTGGTATTTGTTAGATACAACTTGTTTGAGTCTGCGAAGTACGATGAAATATGCTTGATTAACGTCGTCTTTCCAGTTCCTGCTGCCCCATAGATAATTGCAACATCATGTTTATCAAACAATTGGGGCAGAATGTTTCTTTTTTCTTCGCAATCTACTTCCGAAGTTGTTTGAAGCCACGAAGCTATAGCACTACGATAACCAGCAAGGCCACTTCCTTTACGAGAGAGCAGATTCGTTATTATATTAACCGTATCGGACACATACCCCGTAATAAACACGCGGTCTTTTTCAACAATCAAGCTCCTCACGGGAACGTGCTTTTGAATGAGATGCGAATTGAATCTTCTGGATAATGTAGCAACATCACCAATATATTCAACGTCTTTTGTAGATGTAAAAAGCCGAAGATTTTGTTCTGTATTGACACGTATTTTGCGTGACAAGATTTCGTGCTCCCGCTCTCGATTGTCAATACATGTAAACACATCCCAAAGCGATGGATTATGACAAGCGAGCGATGCATCAAATGGCATTTTGTCAAACGGGATGCATTCGTTACGCAAAGACAAATCTGAAATCCAGTTATTTGGGCGCTCAGAAATCTGCCACTTCATAATCTGATGACGCATCCTTAGCAACAAATATCGGATAACGTTGCTCCCTGGTGCCGAGACCCTTACAAGCTGTCTACAATAATCTAATGACAAGAATAGATTGTTTGAATTACTAAACGATTGAATCTTGTTCTTTACTGAATTATACAGTCCTTCGTCAGCGCAAATCAATTCTGAAATACTCATTCCGGAAGTGGTAAGAAATTCCATCATCGCGTAGTATTCTTTCGTTCCTGCTCCCACTTCTTGCATATTAAGTATTTTAGACAAATCCTTAAATTCTACAGGGCGAATAGCCACCATATAGTTGTCTATAATTCGGACAGGCATTTTACGCCCCAAGATATCAATTTCGGCATCAATAAAACTCAGCTTTATTGCGTAATACCCAGGAATTTCTGTGTTGGAAAAAACTGTAAATCTGTTGAATTTACTGGAATAGTCATCAGCCGGGACAACTGTCAGTTCATAGTATATTTGTCCACCGACAAAGAATGATTTGCTCTTTTGAATGTAAAATCTGTATGCTGGCTTTCTTGCGGGGTAGAACACTTCTTCCAGTTTCTGAGCAATTTTTTCATAATACTCCCTTAGGGAATTATCCTGATCCAACGGAAACTCTTCAAGGTTTTGCAGGATATCAAGTCCGAAATTCCTTTTTGCGTAATCCCGAATGCGAAGAAGCCATTCATAATATTTCAGCATCAATCGTGTCGCACCATCTTCATCGGGTGAAAAATGGGAAGCAGAGGCTTGCAAATAGTGATGGAATCGATTCAGAAAACGCAAATCTCCACGCGAAGCAACATATAATACCGCGCGCTTGATATCGTCATACTTATTCAAGGTAATACTTGCATGCTCACTATAAATGCGCTGATCCACCGCTTCCACAAGATTTCGCAGATTGTTAATTATGTTCTGGGAAACAAACCCACGATCAACGTCTGTCGTCATAGAGGCAATATTTTTGCAGATATTGTCGCTGATAGTCACTATGTTTTGATCAAACTCATTCACTGCGGCAACCTCCAAACGCCAAACTGTCTATTCGCGAAGGGTTCAGATTATTAAATTTGCTACATATAACTGGATGGGCAAACGTCAAGCGTGGTACACGCCACGTTGTATTCTACAGGAGAGCCTAAACTTTCTATGGACAACGGTGCAAAGAATCAATGCTATTAGACTAACCCTCACACCTAATCTTGAGAAGATTGGCGAGGGGATGGAGTGCTCGTATGTTTGCGCAGCGAATGGCGAGCTTAATTACATTTTTGCCGACGCATTACAACGATTAGCCCCTCGCCAACCACAATTAATTACTACCTGCGGTCTTGTGCTTCTTCGCCATCCTGACAGGAATGAATATGGTTCCAGCTGGCATATATATGCTCGAAGTATTGCCATCGTTGTTGCAATGCTTGCAGAGTGGCACAATCCATGCATAATCATCAGGGCAATCTTTACCGTCAATTCTCACATGGGCACCCACAAGGTCGCTTGTGTCTGCAACAGACCCATCGGCTGTTTTATGCAAATCTATTGCTTGACACTTACTCGGACAAGCTTGCCCAGATTTTTTCTCCCAATAATCCAAAAAGGATTCATAGCCTTCTGGAATTGGTTCATCCTTCGTATCGAGAACATTATGCACAGCAATGCCTTCTGCGGGCGCAATTATTTTCGATGGAACTATCATTTTATTGTCTCCTTAGTTTATGATGGTTTTAAATATTTTGTATATCCATTATTTTGTCATCTTCTTCGATGCCAACTTCGGCGATATGAATGTTCTCTGAGTTTCCCGCGGCAATGTTCTTACTGCTGTAAACAGCCCAGCCATTGCAACCTGCATGGTCAAACGGAATATCTGCCATGAGTCTAATCCTTTCTGCTTATCGTTAAGTTGTCCAATGCAATCACCCGATTGCACCGCGATGAAGTCTTGCGACCGCATCGTTTGTGGCTCATTATAGCAGATCGCGTATTCCTTGTCCCGCGAAGTATACGCAAACGTATACTTCAAGGCCGTTTTTCTTGCAAACGTATACTTCGCGTATACTTACCGCTCACCCTGCCGCCGCCGCGCGGCGCGGTCCGCGGACGGATCACGGAATCGAAAAGGCTCAAGGTCTGCACGGCAGCGTGACCGTGAATGGCGATAGATAGTTTGTCTGAGCAAGCCCAGCAAAAACCTATCAGGTCTACGGCTCACCGACGGTTATCACGTTCAGCGGCTGGCCCGACGAAAGAAGTTGGTTGGTAACAGCCTCAAAATATTCCGTCACCCGCGCCACGCGATTGGTCTGCGAAAGGACAAACAGAGCCGTTTCTAAACGGTTTGAACTCGCGGCATATCCATTGAGCCGTTCCGCAAGCAACTTGTCAATGCTCAGCGCACCGGCGACCGACAATTGCTTATTTCGATAAAACATACCGGTTATTCTGTTGCATGCGTTGCTGGCGACCGAATCTCCCATGTTCGCCTGCGACAGTTTCTTCCACAGCACGCCAAACGCGCGACCTCGTTCACTTCGGCCGAACGCCACGGTATTCGTTGCAATTGCCTCCGCAAAGTCGATTGATTCATTGTCTAAGCCGCCAAGCTCCAGCACGGAGCCAGTAATCCTGCTCCGATAAGGATGCTGTGTGTTCAATACGAATTGGCGAATGCTCTCAAGTTCGTTCGTGCGGGACATCCAGCAGCATTGCTCAATTGCGCTGATGGACGCTACATAGTCAGGGCTTTCCTCGTTCGCGCAATTCGTCGTCGCTATGTAGCGTATATAAGCGTCAAATGCGTCCTTCTTCTCGTCAACAGTCCAACCATTGATGTTGATGCCAAAGAACACTTCAGGACGACTCCATTCTAGAATGTGTGCCGGAGCATCGGAAATTGTGTCGAAACTTGTGTTCGCATCCACGACATTTACCATATACCTTGCAGTGTCAAACTTCTCACTTTCCGTATGGGAAACAGCGGAAAGGGAAACCAGTGCGGCAAAAAACAGTAGACAGTTCTTCATCTAGAATATACCTCCGTATTAAATTGTTCGGCTCCCACATTGACAAAATCTGAATCATCCCCATTAACAGAACCCTTGTGCAATCCCTTGATGGAGCCAGAGGGGATGTCGTACCCAAGGCTTGACCATCGTGCACCACAGCCATGCATCAATAGCGTCTTGATCGCGTAGCGGCGCGTATCGGACGATTCGGCGAATCCACGCCCAGATCCCGCACACCAATCGACCGCGACACTCGCGAACATGTCCGACGCAACTGTACTGCCAGCGTTCGCCAACATAATGGAGGGGCCGCCATCGTCAGAAGGCTTGTCAAAATAGCAGTCTTGCAGTCCAAGGGCATGGCCAAGTTCATGTGCAAGAACACACGACGGGCTTTCCTTTGTTATTGCGATTCCATATTCTGTCCACAAGGCAAGCGCCTTAGTCCCATGAAATTTCCCCAAGAAATACACTTCGATACAATCTCCTGCTGAATACGAATCAAGCAGACTCCTAAACGAGCCTGTGAGTCTCTCTATGCCAATTATGGGGATTTTGTATATTGGCTCTATACTCCAGTCATCGGCAGTTCCGACATTTTGAGTTGTTGAAACAAGGCAGAACTTGATTCCGACTTGCCGATATATCAAATTGGCAAAACCCACCTGCGCCTCGATTTCATCATTACCCCACGTCTCTTCATCGTCAGGTGCCGAAACCACAAACACTTTTATCGGAATCACACGCGGAGTGACTACCGGCAGGACGAATCGCGGCTGCAGGTCGTCGCCGTTGAACCTCGCCTCCACTACAACCGTACCAGTCGCAGCCGTAGCCCTGACAGTCGAACGCCAGCCGTTCGTCGCAACGATCTCACCCGGCCCGGACACGACGCTCCAGCGCACTTCAGAAGCCCCGAACTGACCATTGGCAGAGACCGACAGCACCGCGTCGGGATTCTCAAACACCTCATGACTTGGATCGTATATGAGCCGTGACGGATTCATTATCCCACGGGAGGTTTCGTCACGGTCTTTCGTGATAAGCTTGCGTACTGGCTCTATGGCGCGATACGATTTGGCGACGCCTCGCGTCTCACCGCTCGGCAGGGTGAAGGTCGCCGTTAACGAACCACTCCCGATGTTGGGCGATGTCATATAGAACGTATATGACGCGCCTCCGTCGGTCGGCGTCACCGAGGAAAGCGAGATGCCGGACATGGACTGGAGTGGCTGCGTTGCGGCTGAGTCAGACCAGAAATGCGCATTGTCGGAGCCTTCCCAGGATATATCGGCGATGGCATTGGTCTCGACCGGGCAGATCAGCGAAACGGGAACGAGGTAGACTCGCTCTGACCTGCAGTCGTCGTTGACGAACAGCACATCCTGAACGGAAAGACCGCACGAAACCCAGGGCGAACTGTTCGTGCCACAGCTGAGGTTGAGATACGAGGTCAGCGACCTGTCGTCACCGAAGGATGCCGTCACGGAGATAGACGCATGTCTCCAGTTTATGTCATCATCCACGGTCACCTCCGTGGTCTGCGAATTGGGGGACGCGATGTTCAGTCCTTCGGAAGCCGTCCAGATGAACGACGGCGCACCGCTCCTGTAGTCGAAAAGCGCAGCATGGAACTCAACAGCGCCATCCAGCGGGTTGATATGTGTCACATCGGGCGAACCGCAGAGCCACGGCAGCCACCAAAGCCGCGCATACCCCATGCCAGCCGCGTAGTCAGTCCAGAAACTGCCGCTGTCAGGAACCCATTGACCGCCGTCCACACCGCCAAAAGAGCGCAACATCGGTGCTCCGCGCATAGTCGGCACATCGTCGACTGCGTAAATCGTCACGTTGCTGCTTGGCGGGAACACTGTCAAGTCGTATGCTGGGCCCTTCTCCAAAAGAAAGACATACTCGCCAGCATTTGTGACTGCGACGGAATGATCGCCAACCATCAAGAATGTCGTTTCGGGCGGGTCGTCTGCGACGGCGACAGAGAGCTTGTAAAGCCCATTCGTGAGCCCTTCGCCAACCTGCGCGTCGACCCACTGCGGGTAGCCGACGGCAAGAATCTCGGTCGCGTTCGTGAAGTTCGCCGTTACCCATTCGTCGTCCTGCCCGAAGCCGTTGTGCGGAAACGGAAGCTCGCGCGGCAAAAGCGCCGCGACGCCGTTTGTCGTGACCGACACATCGCCGTTGCGGAAAAGTTCAAGCGCGGCAGAGACGAGATTGTTCGTGTCGCGGTTGACTGCCGCATCCGTCCATACAAAACGATATGAGTTGGACGGAGTGAGTTCGTAGGCAAACGACGAAAGACCCGGCACTATGGAAACTGCCACGCCGATTGTCGCAACGGCGTTCGTGTCGAAAGGAGTCCGCCACAGCTCGCCACTCGCAAGAACCTCTACGCCCTCAAGGTGGTTTGTCCCTTCGGGGAACAGAAAGCCATCCTCGAAATCGAGCCAAAGGGAATCGTCAAATGCTCCGCGCACGTTCCAGTTCCGCGCCATGCGCTCTGCAAAGCTGTTCTGGACAGGATTAACAAGATTAACAAGAATTGAAGACGAAGAGCCGTGGAACAACTCTCCTGACAATCCTGTCAATCCTGTAAATCCTGTCAGAAAAGAGCCGCCCTGCATCATCTGCTGCGGAAGGAGGCTGTTCACTCCGTTCGTCTTCGTGCCTCCGACTATCAACGACTGAACCATACACAGCGCGAGGACAATGATCGTTGGTAGCGGCAGCTTTCCTCCCTGCTTGCGCATGCTGCCCAATGCACACTTCAGGAAAGGGATCGCCACAAGCAAGGCGGCGCATACCAGTCCGACAAATTCCAGCCGACCTTTGCTGAGTCCAAAGTCAATCATTGCGTCACCTCAGCTTTATCGTCAGCGGGAAAACCGACATGTCGTACGACACGTATGCGCTTGGCTCCGGGCCGCGCCTCACGACCCGCGCGATGCTCCACTCTGGGCTGTAGAACGTAGAGGGAACCGCGCCGTCAAACACAACGCCATCGTCCTCGGCGAACAGCCGCCGCGCCGTCTTGTCCGGCCTGAGCCACAGAGTCCATTCAAGCCGACGCCTGCCCGCGCTCCGGCCGACCGCAGCGGCGCATCCGCCACGATGGTCGCGCAAGACCCACTCTCCGCAGTCCCATCCGACGGAGAACTCCACTTCGCCGCGCTCAAGCGCTCCGCTCGAATCGGCATCAACGCCGAACTCGACAAGAACGCAGTTGTTCGTCTCCGCATCAAGCTCAAGAAACAGCCTAAAGCGGTTGTCGCTCTCCGAAGCGGAGCAGACTACGGCATTAGTCGCCGCCTCCGTGTCGACATGCTCGCTCACCGGCAGCGACGGCACGAGGACCCGCGCAGACGCATGTACCGCCATTGCCAGGCCCAAGCACAAGACTGTCAAAAAGTGTTTCATTCGCTTTCCCCTGATATTATATCATTTCAGCGCGGCGGATTTGCCGTTTTGCTCGCGGCTCATTATAGCACATCGACTATTCGTTGTCGCGCTATGTATACGCAAACGTATACTTGAGGGCCGCATTTCTTGCAAACGTATACTTCACGTATACTTGCGGAATGCACTGCCGTCGCCTTGCTGCGCGTTTCACGCAAGGATACCTGAATCAAAACGCGCGCAGACACCCAAGCGAAAACGCTTCAGCAACTGCGCGGAAAGGTGACTGTGAACGTCGAGCCCATGCCTGGCGTGGAGCTTAGCGAGACCTTGCCGCCGTAGCGAGACTCGACAATCTCCCGCACCGTCGCGAGACCGAGCCCCGAGCCAACCCTGTCGCCGGCGTTCGACGCACGGTAGAACCTGCGGAAGACGGACTTCTGCTCCGCACGAGGTATGCCGCGCCCCGTGTCGGAGACGATCAGCCGGGCGTAGCGCCCCGCGCTCTCCACCGCCACGGACACGCTCCCGCCGTCCGTGTACTTAACGGCGTTGTCGACGAGGTTCCCGACGACCTCTCCGACGAGATACGGATGGGCGCGGACGAATATGTCCTTCTCGGGGACGGAACACCTTATCTCAACATCCTTCTTCTCGCGAACCTTCGCGTCCGCGACGACCCTGCACGCCACCGCCGAGAGGTTGACCGGCTCCGCATTCGATTCGTCAAAACCCGCAAAGCCCTTCACGAGCAGCATGTACGCGGATATCATCTCGGCCTCCTTGCCGCTAAGCGACTCGATGGCGGCGGCTGTCTCGGCCGACGCCATGCGTCCGCTCCGAATGCCGCCCGCCTCCTCCCGTATCGCGGAGAGCGAATGGGACAGCCGGTGCAGCGTGTTGCGCACAAGCCCCTCCATCTCGTCGCCGAGCTCCGCCTGGCGGCGGGCCATGCGCAGGGCGACGATCAGCAGCGCCGCCCCGAGCGCCACGCTGCCCCAAAAGTATCGCGCAGACGTCTGCACGGAGACCTTCATGAAGTCGACGATCCTCTGTGCGTCGGCGTCGGCGAGGCTCGGACGCGAGCTTCGGCATGCGGCGGAGCAGGTCCGGTAGTGCCCGACCGCAAGCGCCGCAAGGACAAGGGGCACGGCGAACACCAGAGCCGCGCGGCGCAACCTTCTCCCGAAACTACTTCCCTCACTCCTTGAGAACATATCCAATCCCCCTGTTGGAGTCTATCAGGTCGCGCGGAGCCCCGACCGCCTCGAACTTGTCCCTCATGTACGATATCTTAGTCTCAAGGCGCTTTGACGTGCGCTTGACGTCGCCCCACGCGGCCATCTCCAGGACATCGGAGTCGACACGCCGACCATGCGCCCTTACGAGAGGCAGAAGTATGTTGTACTCCTTGTCGGAAAGCTCGACGACCTTGCCAGCATAGTACACCGTCCGCGCGGAGTCGTCAACGCGCACCTCACCCCAGCGGAGCTTCGTGCCTTCCCCGACGAGGCTGCCGTGCCAGATGGCGCGCCCGACGCGCGCCTGGAACGTCTTCTCGTGGAAGCTCTTCGAAATGAAGTCGTCCGCGCCAAGGTTGAGGCATTCCGCCTCTGCCGCCGGGCCGACGAACTCGCTGACGACGATTATCGGGAGGTACGGCTTCGTTCGCCGGACGGCCTTCAGCACCTCAAGCCCGCCGAGGCGGGGAAGGTTGACGTCGAGGACGACGACCGAATAGCTACCGGCCTTGGCCATCGCGAGGGCGTCGACTCCGTCACACGCCCGTTCGACGCGAAGGCCCATCCCCGACAGGAGCGCGGCGTACTTCTCGTAGTGTTCCGAGTTGTCCTCGGCGACAAGTGCGGTTTTAGTTTCCATATCTTTCATTATAGCAAATCACTCCTCACCTAGTGTGAAAATACTGCATGTTTGTGCAGAGCACGACCGTTTCCCTGCAAAAGTATACGTCGCGTATACTTCTCCCCAGTGCAAAAAACGGCCAGAGGGACGGCTGAAATATACCACAGCAGCCGCGGGATGGTGTTGTCAATCATCCAGTGTGCGTGCCGCGAGGTGTGGAACGCGCATGCAAGCGGAATCGCAAGCAAAAGCAATGCCGTGGGAACGATCGTCGCCAGGACTTCATTTCGCACAAACGTCATGCGGAAAGGACGCACGAGAAGCGCTGTCGCCGCAATCGGAACAACATGCACACCGAGTGTTCTGGCCTCGCACCATGCAGCGTACGCGATATGCCCGAAATTCGGCGCGCCGCACAAATCCCAGTCTGGCACGCCACCATAGCCAAGACACTTCCGGACGGCAATCCAGAGAACCGCAGGAGCGAGCGACAGCGCGATGGCAGACATCTTCTCACGGACGCCGCCGCGCAATGCGCATGCACCGGCTGCAAACGCCGCCGTCACAATGCCAGCTTCAGGTCGGAACAGACCCGCAAGCCCCATGACGAGACAACCGGAACACAGCCAGCCTCGTCTGACTCTACCCATGCCCGCGAGCAGCATAAGCGCGGCAAACGGCTCCGCATAGAAGCCCGCCGCCATCCTCACCGCGACGGGCGAAAGGCAGAACAGCGCGGCAGGAATAGCATCTGTCCACCTTTGCGCTCTGCGGGTCATCGACAGGCAAACAAGCAACATTGCGAATACAATGATCATCTGGACAAGCTGGTCGCCGCATCCGCCTGAAAGCGCAAAGTGCAGGTACGCGAGAAGCGCAAGCCCCGGCGGATACGACAGCTGCAGCACCGAGCCTCCGGCGGACTCCAGAAACGCAGATGGAATTCCGCCGCACTCATACAGAAGCCTCGCCCTTCCGCCGTACGTGCCGAGCCCGTTAGGCGCAAGCAGCGGATGCGACAGAGCGACAGTACCGATCGCAACTGCAACCAAGGCGGCTGCCGCGATATGCCATTTCCCGATGTTCTCCAATGGAGAAATCAAGGCAACGGCGAAAAGCATCAGCGCAAGTTCAACTGCAAGCGCAAGAATCTCCCGCGCGCGTGACGTGCGAGACCCGCCGACATCAGCATCGCGACCGACCGCTCCCGCCCCGCTCCATGTGCAGACGAATTCATTTGTCGCCGAAATGGAGAATCCGGACGCCTTGAGCCATTCCTGCACCGAACGCGAAATCCATATCGATGCAAGGACGACATCGACATCCTTCAAGTCACCTTTGGCGGCTACAGCCGCAATCGGAGCTGGTGCTCGCTCCCACGCCATAGCGACAAGACGAGAGCGCTCGATCGGCGTGATGCCATGTGGATCGGAACACTGAAGCGCGAGCCTTCCCCCTGGCGCGTTCCGCGCGGCAAAGCGCCAGTCCGACAGATAGGACAGCGCATCCGAAGATTCAAAGTACGGCAACGCGGCTGAGATGCCCTGCCAAAGGCAGTAAGCCAGCAACGCCCAAACAGCCAGCCACCGCGAGGCGAAAAGCCGTGGCCCTTCCGTCATTTGCCGTCCTTGACCACTTTCAGCCGTCGCAGGCAGACTTTCTGTGGCTTCGCCGCCCCGGACTTCACTCGCAAGAATCGGACCTGCCCTCGGGAAACGAACGAGCAGACGCCGTCCTTGCCGGAAAACGACCCGGCGCGAACCCACCTCTTTCCGTCCGACGAACTTTCGACGAAAGCGTTCCTAAGCGTCCTACCGCAGGTTGCATCGCCCGAAACAAGGGTAAACCTTCCGCGCAGTGGGCTCACCAAGTCCACCTGCCACCAATCAGACTTGGAGAACGGCTCCGCCGACTCGTACCACGTGGCGTCAAGTCCGTCGACGACTCGCTCCGGGCCATGCCCCGAATCAATCGCCGGAACACTCGACGTGCATACGGCCGACGAGATGGAGAGCGAGACTGGCGCGGCCTGCCTGCCCTTCTTGGTCAGCTGCTTCACGGGCCCCTTGAGCGACTTCGAGAACATCCAGTCCCACGCCGCGTCCTCGCGCCATGCCTTTGTCCAAGAATCATGCCCTTCGGCGGGGAATGTCCCTACGCGAAAGTCGCCGCCGGCATCGTTTACCAGTTTCGCGAACTTCTCTACATGCTGCACGTCGACTCCGTGCCTGGCATAGTCGCCTTCACTGTGGAAATGCCACCAGTTGCCAGGGCGCTCCTTTGCGAAGTATTCCAGCGGAGGCGGCAGAGCGGCAATGGGAACCACGGCGGCAAAGTCATTCGGGAAGTGCTGCCCGAGTGCATACGCGCCGTTGCCTCCGTACGAGAACCCCGTCACGTAGATGCGGTTCGAGTCAACCTTCGGCTTTGTCTGTGTACAGGCGACATCCAGAATGAAGCGGCGAATCGCCTCCTGCATTCCGGTCGGGCGTCCGGGCATCCCGCCCATCAGGGTCGTGACCTTGGCGGGAGGCGTTAGCGCAAGAAGAAAGCACGGGTACTTCTCCTGGAACGCGGCGGAAGTGACGCGGTCGAATATCGCCCGCTGGCGGAACTGCCGGGAGATGTCGCCCACCTCTCCCTTCCCGGGGATGTACACGACCATTGGGAGCGGGTTCATCCCCACGGGCTTCGGGGTGAAGAGCAGCGCCTGCACTACATTCGTCGGGTCGCAGTTCGCGTACGCGCGGAGTGAATACCGCGCCATCTCCGCCTTCGTCTCCGCAGACACAGCAAGGGAACGTACGCTTGACACTGCTGACTTCTCCCGTGGCGCAGCAAAGGCCGGTGCCAACAGAGTGACAGCGAATGACAACGACACTATCGACAAATACATTCTCATTTCGCTATCCCATTGACTGGATCAAGAGCAGATTGAGCAGCCGCTGCCTCCTCGCGCTCCACAAACTCGACTTTGTCCACGTCGACGCCTTTTCCTCGTAGCAATTCCTTAATCCTCGCCGCGTCGCCCTGGTGCACATGCACCTTCTCAAGTCCGCAGCAGGGAAACGCCCCGTATCCGATTTCAGTAACACTCGCGGGAATCGACACCTCCTTCAAGTTGTCGCATCCCGCAAAAGCCTTATATCCTATGATCTTCACGCCTTCAGGAAGGACGACGGACGTCAGACCCTTGCAATCGCTGAACGCATCAATTCCAATCCACTTCACGCCGTCGGGTATCGCCACCGATGTCAGCCTCCCACACTTGTAAAACGCATAATCCCCGATACCCGTCACTGGATATCCGCCAAGGGATAACGGGACCGCCAACTCGCCGACTGTCGACACCGATATAGCAGCATAGTCTCTCTGGCGCATACGCCCGATAGTCGCCTCGCCGTCTGATACCGTGTACCGCCATGTAACATTACCTAGTGTATGCCTGTTCGTCTTTTCGCAGGCAAACATACATACCACTACTATTATCATTGCCATCCAAAAAATCATGCGTCCAAGCGTTTTTTTGGGAGGCATCAACATATTCTTGTCCCGTGTCCAGAAACCGTTCCGCCATCGCCATCGGGAGGCACGCAATAGCTCTGCCAGAAAAATAAAAACTAAGAGCAAAATATACAAAAGGTATGGTAGCAAACTGTCGCTGTAAACTATCAGATCCGCAAAAGAATCAACGTCTACATACAAGCGGTAAAACCCGTATATCGCCAATGCAAAAAGCAGGCAGCATCCAACCACAGTCAGGAAGGACACATTGTCGTCGTTAGACATCTTTCTGGGAGCGGTTTCCATAACCAATGTCAAATATGACTTTCCGCGTCACATTGCCTGACGCTTCCGTCCCACTTCTTCGTATTTGATTCTTGTCTCTCGCTTCCGCTCTTCAAATTCCTTGAGTATCTCCTCCTTGGTTTTTTCGCGTGGAGCGGCACGGTCTATTTTCGAGCCCTTAAAGATAACCTTTCTCAAGATATTCGTACCACCAAGCACATCAGGCACACAGATGCGACCAGAGATTATATCTTTGCCTTCACGCGACACGCCCATACCCTCTTGCGCAATCTTGACATCGTTGTCAACGGCTTCTTTAATCCATGACAATCCCCGCGCCGATAGCTCCGCGTCAAAATCGGGAGCATCGGCAAACGAAACCACAGCTTTGACCGACTCCTTAGAGCGATTGTTTATCGACGTGATCAACTGCAGCAGTGTATGGCATGCATCTTTGAATTCCTTTCTGCGATGCTCCCCAACTGGGTCAATTATTTTATCAATTGAATAGACTCCGCCGGCGTTTTTCATTACAAACACTACTTCACCTGTTTTTGCCCTGCCACTTCTATCTACAACCTTGCACCTAACAACAGCATTAGTCTGTTCGCCCGTCGTAATGTTTAAAACATCGAAGGTTTCAAACCTTTCACCATCAGCCATGGCCTCCACCCATTGCTTCCATGTTTCTCCTGACATCTTTTTGACGCGCTCGGCGTCCTTCGCATTGACAGCCTCCTTGACGTCATTGAAGAACGTCTTGATCGCGCTTACTTCCGACTCGGGAAGCGAACATTTCTCCGTGGATTTCGCCAAGGCTGCCATACAACAGGCTATTATCACACCAAGCAATGCTTTCTTCATAATTTTATCCCTTCGTCCTTTTACTCACAACATTGGGGGCACTTCAATCCGTATCCAGCAGATGGAATTGGCTCCCATTTCCAATTATTGCAGCTATCATACTGCACACAGCTGAATCCATCGAATTGAAAAGAAGGTAATGTCCCGTATGTAGTGTGCTCCTGCGAATAAAAGGTAACTAAATTTTCCACGTCGTTACCGGTATTGTTTACTATTTTCACATAATCCATATTAAATGTAGAAGCATATACGTTCAAGGCCGTAGGGATTTCTGCACCTCCGGATGTAGTATAGCTCGGGGGGATAACATACGAGTTTTCCTTCCAGGAGAATCTCTCAACTGACCAAGACACATTAGAAACAATAGTGCCACCTTTAAACCAACTGGGTATTGATGTCAACTGCCAAGTCCCCACACCAAGTCCAGTTAATAAAGCTTTTGGCCAGCCAACAAAAATCGTAGCTACCGAGATAGCCATTCCCGACTGGCCCAGAGCATATTTCAATGCTTCTGTTTCAGCGTCGGTGATTATATACTCTTTCATCACCATATTATCTGATGCGGATGAAACGTAATAATCTTTCCTAATTACTTCACCTTTGTTTGAATCTGCAGAACGTGGTTCCCAGGTCTCTGCTTCTGTCGCTGTGACTTTTGCATAGTACTTCCCTTCGTCCAAATTTGGCACCATACCCCACACATTCGTATGTACTCCTTCCGTGGGAGAACAATGCGGAACCCACGCAACTTCGTCATCCAAGAATGGGAATAGGCCACTCTGGTAAATATCCGTTATTACCAACTTCGCATCGCGGCTCAAAGTGTAAATCACGGTTGCCATATCGACATCACCCGCACTCTGCTCCGCCTTGCTGCCATCGACAGTCAGTCTCCAGTCAGGGTCATCCCAGACCGGGTCGTACGGCCAGCCGCCTCCTTCCGCCGGCGAGTCAAGCCTAACAGAAACCTCCAGCGGCGGAGGCGGGACAACCTTGACCAGTGCATGATCAATCGCCTTGCTTGGCCTGTGCACCGCTGCCATCAGCTTTTCGTCGCCTGCGTTCCCGATCAGACTGTGACCATGGATTCCAAACCTTTTCTGCCCTATTTCGCAGCCTAGATACGCTTCCTGTGCAAGGACAGCCATCATGGGCACGCCATCATAACTTTCCGTAATCTCATACAACTTGGCGCCTACTTGAATTGCAACGCCGACCAACCCAGGAACGTCCATCGGCATACATGTGACTGATACCGGATACAAATACCGAAGCCCGGCCTTTGACAAACTTCCGCCATCCTCATCGGCTATGTAGCATACAGGCGGAAGCGATATCTCGTCTTCAGCTTTACCGATGTTTGAAAGCGTGACGTCCACCTTCACCACCGTAAAGTTGGTCGTGCAGTTCGCGGACGCGGAAAGGCCCTCCGCGTTCGTCGCAGTCCCGCGCACGGTCAGCGGCTCGGCGAGATAGGAAGCGCTCCCCCTGTCGGGGTCGGGCGCGAAGTACCGCACGGTCGCCTGGTCCGTCCGGCCCGTGAACGAGCAGATGCCGCACTCGATCCACGAGTAGGCGGACGAGCCGGTCGGTTCCGGGTCCATGAGTGCTTCGGCTACCTTGACGACGGGATTCGTCCTCCCGAAGTCAGTCCGGTCGAGGCCAAGGTACAGGTCGTTCGCGACTGACAGCTCGTGTACGTCGACGAGGACGTTCGTCGAGGCCGTGCACGTGCAGGCCGCGCATTCGTCGCGTTTCCCGGTGACATGGAAACTTATGCTCTGCCTCAGACCCTTCGACATCTGGCCCGTCCAGGTGGATGACTCTACGGTCTGTCCCGCCCCTGACGCAGTCCATTCGTAGTGGTCCGGCTCCACCTCGTATGTGCTGACGGACTCCTGGGGGTCGTGGACTTCGCCGCACACGCACGGATAGTACGTCGTCGTCACCCTGTGCTTGCCACGCTTGTCTACCTTGTGCGTCGCCGAGGCGGACACCACCGTCGACGTGTCCGGAAGCGCATACACCGCGACCTGGCTGGCCGGCGTGGCAGACGCGCTGATCACGATGTCCTCGATATGGACGTCCTCCACGTCATAAGGGAACACGTGGACGTGACCGTCGTCCTCGCCGAGCTTGCTTGTTACCTTGAGCCCCGAGCCTCTCTTCGGGTCTACCGAAACCGACTCCCGACCGTTGACGAGCCAGCCTGGCCGGGCCGACACTGTCACGGAACTGGCAGCGCTTCTGTCGCAGACGATGCTTCCGTCGTCGTCTATGCTCACCCCGTCTCCCTCGACGGCGAGGAAAGCGTTGACGGCGCGATCCGCGCCGACCAGTGCTGTGGCCGCTGTAAGTCCCATGGCCAATATTATACCATTTTTCATGTTGACGTTTCCTTTCTGCGTCTTGCAGACGGCGCAGAGTATACCACAATTCAAGGCCAAACGAAGCCCTGAAAACGCAGATTTTCCGCGAAGTATACGCAAACGTATACTTCAGGGCCGTTTTTCTTGCAAACGTATACTTCGCGTATACTTGCGGAAAGCCGTATTCTGCTATACTCTCGCCGCCCGCAAGGGAACAGCGGACGGAAAGGAAATCATCGAGAATGAGAAAATTAATCCTGATTGCATTAGCCGCAACGTGCACCTTAACACTATGCGCGGCAAAAGAATACGAATGGCCACAGCTCCCCGAGGGAACCCTGCCGGACTCCGAGGTTTCGACAAATGTCACGCTCCACGTCAACATGTCGCGTCTCGACGAGTTCGCCCTGCGTATTGAAGCGTCCAACTGCGTCTCGAACGAGGTGATGGTCGCAATTGGGCACGACGCCGACGAAGACGGCGACCTTTCCTTTGAAGAGACGGCGTTCGTCTTCGGCATCGACTGCGGCAGCCGCTATCTCGCCGACTATGCCGCCGGGCGCGTTTTAGACGATGTCGGCGAGACGCTACGCATCAGCCACCGCGACTTCGACCCGTCGTGGAATCTCGCCAAGGTCGTGAAGCGCGGCGAAGGCGAAGTAGACGCAGTAGTGACCGAATGCATCGCGAACAAGCATTTCTCGATAAGAATTCAATAGGAGGCAATGACGATGAACGGCACAAACTGGTATCTCGTCGGCACACTTGCCGCGCTCGCGTTCTGCGGGCTTATTGCAGCGATGGTGATGCGCAAGCCGCTCAAGGCGGCGTATGCAAGCTTCATGGCGATGCCACACTTCCTGAAAGTCGCCCTCGTGAGCATTGCAATCGTTGCGACAGTGCAGGCGCAGAAGCAGAACGGCGGCAACGGGACGCAGGGACTGCCGACGCCGCCGCGACTTGTCCCTCCGATGCTTTCTCAGACAGTGTCTGACGAGGAGATCGCTCAGGGCTACCGTTTCGTCTACGAGACAAACGACATCGGCCACAGCTTCACGATGCCGACGAACGCGACATACGCCGGCAACGTGCATACCCGCGGAGCGGCGTCGAGCCTTGGGCGCAACTTCGTCAACTTCGGCGGATGGTCGTTCCTCTTCGGGCCGAGCGACACGCGCTATTCCTCCGCGTGGTGGTTTATCGACGGGCGCGTCCGCTTCGCGCCGCACGACACAGGGCGCGAAATTTCCACTGGCATAAGCGGCAGAGTCCTCGCGATGCAGGGCCGAAGCCGCATCTGGCACGGGCCATGCGACGGCGGCTACGCAATCTGCTGGGAGAATGTATTTCTCGGCGGCGACACAAACGCCGCGACGAATGCGCAGATCATAATGAAAGACAACGGATGGTTCGAGACATGGTCAAACGAGGTTGGACGCGTCTACAAGCGCATCAACCCATACGATTGGGATGGCGACGGACTCGACAATACGATTGACTCCGCACCGAAGACATACGACGGCGACTGCTTCGGCACAGGCGTAGACTGGCTCAACGCCAACTGCGGCGCAATCCTCTCCGCATCGCTCGACGCCGACGANNTTACATGCGACGGGCCAAGCAACCTCGGCGACATGGTTGTGATCGCGAACGAAGGCCAGACCTGCTCCGTGCCGCTTCTCATCGGAGCCGTCTACAGGGTGCAGTCGAATTGGCCAGTCGACGAGATATCGGCAAGCGACCCTGCGGCCACGATAAGACTGGCCGAGCCCATGCATCTGCTGCGCGGCGGAAACGCCGCGCCGCGCGGGTCTGGCAGTGACTTCGATATCGAAAGACCGCTGGACTTTACCATGTCGGACGGCGAGAGCGGCGGGCATATCTCCACCGTCCCGGATGTCGGTGCCGCCATAGAATCGATAGTCGGCAGTTGCTGCCCCGTCAATCTAAACGGCAGCAACTACGTGTGGAACTGCACTGGTTGCCACTGCACCGGATACTGGCAGTCATGGCAGATTGGGGCAACATGGGAGGGATACAGACGATTCTTCTGGACGACAGTCCAATGTCCGTGCCAGCGGGACAACGAGCAGAATCCCGACGCCTGGTTCTCGCTGTCATGCCCCTCAGTGATCATAAAGGGCGGGAACAGCCATGTCGTCGCGGGATCGTTCAATCCGCCGTGCGAGACGAACGCGACGATGTCGCTCGCCTGTATCGCCGGAGCAGAGAAGATAGAAGTACTCGACTCGGGCGACGACTGGCAGGAAATACGGGGCGTTGCGAAAAGCGGCTCTATTGGCGATGTCGCATTCGCGCTTACGCTCGAGATAGGCGGGGAAACACACTGTAAGACCCAGACGCTCACCGTCGCGGAGGTCGTCAGAATGGATGTCACATCCCCCGTACAGGGCGAAAGCGCGAACCCGCCGCCGTTCATGACCGGCGTCGACTATCCCTTCTCGGTCACCAACAGCCCCCTTCCCGACAAACACCTCGTCGTTCCGTTCTG
>LXOW01431537.1_pt1 | contig 20128 bp, 28 predicted proteins | sample 1368591 | NCBI WGS metagenome assembly LXOW01 (sample SAMN04884650, study PRJNA319009) | bovine gut metagenome | isolation source: Cow rumen | host: Bos taurus | place: Italy: Legnaro (PD) | collected 2014-07-09
GACTTATCATCGTTGTCGGTGTTGCTCTTGAAATCAACACTCAAATCGATGGCTTACTTGCTGGAAAATCAATCGAACAAATCCAACAAGGAGGTAGATATTAATGAAAAATATTATATTAATGGGTCCTCCAGGTGCAGGCAAAGGTACTCAAGCTAAGAAAATCATTAGCTATTACAAAATCCCACACATATCAACTGGAGATATGTTTAGGGAAGCAATCAAAAAAGGCACAGAGTTAGGAAAACTCGCGAAACAATATATAGACGACGGACATCTAGTGCCTGATGATGTCACAATCGGAATCGTTAAAGAAAGATTAAGTGAACCAGATTGCGCAAAAGGGTTCATTCTTGACGGATTCCCAAGAACTCTTCCTCAAGCAGAAGCTTTAGAAAAATTATCTAAAGAAATCAATCGTCCTATCACAATGGTTATCAATATCACATGTGATAAGAAAGAACTTGAAAGAAGAATTTGTGGTAGAAGAGTGTGCAAGAATTGCGGTGCTCCATATCATATAGATACAGCAAAACCTGCTATTGAAGGTGTATGTGATATATGTGGTGGACCACTTATGCAAAGAGCAGATGATAATATCGAAGCTCTTAACACAAGACTTGAACACTATGAACACCAAACTAGACCATTAATTGATTTCTATACCAAACTTGGCTTAGTAAATGAATGTGATGGAACTAGAGGAAGTGATGTCTTATTCGAAGAAATAAAGGCAATCATCAAGGAGAAAGATAATTAATGATTATCACTAAGTCCCCTCGTGAGATTGCTCTTATGAGAGAAGCTGGTAGAGTGGTCGCTAAAGTCTTCAATGAAGTTGGCGAACACCTCTTACCAGGGATGTCCACAAAACAAATTGCCGACCTTGCTGAAAAAGTCATAAGACGTGAAGGTGCAATACCAACATTTAAAGGTTATGGAGGTTTTAAAGGAGCGATATGTGTCAGTGTTAATGAAGTATTGATACATGGAATTCCAAATAAACACAAAATAATCAAAGAAGGAGATATCGTATCTCTTGATGTTGGAGCGACATTACACGGATATGTGGGCGATGCTTGCCGTACATATTGTATAGGCAAAGTATCTCCAGAAGCAAAACGCCTAGTAGAAGTAACAGAAGAAAGCTTCTTTGAAGCAATGAAAGTTATTAAGCCAGGCAATAGAGTTGGCGATATTAGTAACGCTATCCAAACCTATTGTGAAGAAAGAGGATACTCGTTGACTGATAAATATACCGGTCATGGAGTGGGAACTCATCTTCACGAAGATCCATATATACCAAATGTTGGATCAAAAGGCACAGGACCACTTTTAAGAGAAGGTATGGTTATCGCTATTGAACCAATGGTAAATATGGGTAAAGCGGACACTGTCACATTAAGTGATGGATGGACAGTAGTTACAAAAGATGGCAAATTATCAAGCCACTATGAAAATACCATCGTTGTTACAAAAGATGGTTATGAAATATTGACCGCTTTGTAATAAGGAGGAAGTTATGGCCAAAGAAGATGTCATTGAAGTACAGGCGATCGTTGAAGAAGCCTTGCCAAACACAATGTTTAAAGTAAGACTTATCGATAACGATGTTGTGATTCTCGCCCACGTTTCTGGTAAAATCCGCATGAATTACATTCGCATTTTACCAGGTGATAGAGTTACAGTAGAAATCTCACCTTATGATTTAACACGTGGGCGTATAACATTTAGGCATAAAGCTTAAATAAATGTGCATTAAAAAGGAGCAAAAAAATGAAAGTAAGACCTTCAGTCAAACCTATCTGCGACAAATGCAAAGTCATCAAAAGACATGGCAAAGTCATGGTCATTTGTGAAAATCCAAAGCACAAACAAAGACAAGGTTAATTAGGAGGAAATAAAAATATGGCACGTATTGTTGGTGTAGATATTCCAAATGACAAGAGAGTAGTTATTTCTTTAACTTATATCTATGGCATTGGATTAACAACAAGTAAAAATATTTTAGCAGCCGCTAAGGTTAGTGAAGATGTTCGCGTTAAAGATTTAACAGAAGAACAACTTACTGCTATCAGAAACGAAGTTGCTAAATATAAAGTCGAAGGTGACTTAAGAAGAGAAGTCGCTCTTAACATCAAAAGATTAATGGAAATCGGATGTTATAGAGGGCAAAGACATAAAAAAGGTTTACCAGTTAACGGACAAAGAACACGTACAAATGCCCGTACAAGAAAAGGTAAACGTAAAACAATTGCGAACAAGAAAGTCGCATCACAAGGTTAATGAAAGGAGTGAAATAAACTATTATGGCTAAAACAAGTACAACAAAAAATAGAAAGAAAAAAGTAAAACGCTCCTTCTTAAAGGGTGTTGCTCATATTCATTCAACATTCAATAACACCATTGTTACTATTACAGACGAAAACGGTAACGTTATCGCTTGGAGCAGTGCTGGTGTATTAGGATTCAAAGGTGCTAAAAAATCAACACCATTCGCCGCTCAATTAGTCGGCGAAGCTGCTGCTAAAAACGCATTTGAACAAGGTTTAAGACAAGTTGATGTCGACGTCAAAGGACCTGGTCCAGGTAGAGAAAGCGCAGTTAGAGCCTTAGCAACACAAGGTTTACAAGTATTATCTATTAAAGATACTACCCCAATTCCACACAATGGATGCCGCCCACCAAAGCGCCCACGTGGATAATTATTAGGAGGTAATAAAATATGGCAAACTTAGTAGATTCATTTAAAGANNCCTTAAAGATAACTATGGAAAATTTACCGTATCACCACTTGAAAAAGGATTCGGACTTACAATTGGTAACGCTTTAAGAAGAGTTATGTTAAGTGCTCTTCCAGGCGCAAGTGTATTCGCTATCCAAATCGATGGTGTTGATCACGAATTCTCCACTCTTGAAGGAGTTGAAGAAGACGTATCTGGCCTTATCTTAAATCTTAAAGCCTTAGTTATGAAAATCGGTGATCCAGCCACAACAGGTGGAAGATATACATTATCTCTTAATGTTACTGGACCAAAAGTTGTCACTGCTGGAGATTTAGAATGTCCATCTGAAGTAGAAATCGTTAACAAAGACTTAGTCATCGCTAACGTTGCAAAAGGCGGCAAACTCTCAATGAGAATCTTTGTTAGAAACGGTAGAGGTTTCTTAACAAGCGAATCCAACAAAGAACAACAATATTACAAAGATAATTACGCTAATGTGATGGGAATTATTGTTACAGACTCCAATTATTCTCCAATCCTTAGAGTAAATTACAAAGTTGAACCAGCTCGTGTTAAACACGATAGCAACTATGATAAGTTAATCTTAGAAGTAGAAACAAATGGTTCAATTACCCCACAAGAAGCTGTTGCTCTTGCGTCACAAATGTTAGTAAACTACTTCCACAAATATTCAACACTCGTCAGTGAATTTAAATATTCAGAAGTCGAAATGTATGAAGAAGAGGAAGAAGTTGAAGTTAACGAACCACAAGTCAACGCTCCAATTGAAGACTTTGATTTCTCACCAAGAAGTTATAACTGCTTAAAACGTGCAGAAATTGAAACAATCAAACAATTACTTGAAAAATCAGAAGCTGATTTAACTAAGATTAGAAATCTTNNCTCTCCTTAAGAGAAGAAGAACCAGGCGAAGTCGCTCTTGAATTACCTGAAGAAGAATAATAGGAGGCAATAAACATGGCAGCACAAGGAAGAAAAAATGTTCATGGTAAGGCTGGCGTTAGATTTAAAGCCCCTTATACCGCAAGTAAAAACAAAGCGATGCTTCGCAATGTTGTAACAGAATTAATCGTTCACGAAAGTGTCGTTGTTACAACCGGAGTAGTTAAAGAACTCAAATCTTTAGCAGATAGACTCGTTACATACGCTAAGAAAGGCGACTTACATCACAGAAGATTAGCCGCTGCTATCGTCCGTAATGTCTATGTTGATAAAGAACAAAAAGTTTCAGCTTTAGACAAATTATTTAACGAATTAGCGCCAAGATACAAAGNNCGCCAAACGCGCTCAAGTTGAATTTGTTAGATAATTAACTTATTAAAGAAAAATGATGGGTGAATAATCACTCATCTTTTTCTATTTATTTCAGTAAATAGATAATGTATTATAAAGAATATGCAGATAGAAGATTTATTAGAACCAAACAAGGTCTACGAGACCCAATTAAGTAAAGTTCACCATGAAAACGCTATTGAATGGTTTGATGAACTTACTGAAAAATCACAAGTTAATATTGAAGAAAATAAAGTCACTTGTGATAAATACTACAAAGAAAAAGACTTTATTAGCAAAATCAACAAAGAAATAGGAAAACTAAAAGTTGGTAAATTCTTTGCTATTGTCATGCTTATCTTAGGAATAATTGCGGCAGTTGCAGGAGTGCTTATTCTTATTTTCGGACAAGATTTGTTTGGAGCAGGTACCCCAACTCAATATATTGTAGGTGGTATTTTAACTCCAGTTGGTCTTGCAATGTTTATTGGTGCGATATTTATTATCAAACACGTTAATAAACTTATTAAGAACCAAGAAGAAATAAAAAGAAAAGCGGAAGAAAGAGCGGAAAAATTACTTGCTACAGCGTGGGCCCAAATGAATCCGCTTAATGATTTGTTTGATTACAACANNTGTTTGATTACAACATGGGTGGAATGCTTGTTAAGAAAAGTGCGCCGCTTCTTCAATTTGACCCAATCTTTGATGTTAAAAAGTATCAATATCTCGTTGAAAAATTTGGATTTACACCAAATACAGATAAAAACATCTCAACAGTTGATTGCTTAACTGGATCGATTTTAGGTAATCCATTTATCTTTGAAAGAGAATATGAAATGAGAATGGAACAACAAACATATTCAAATTCCATCACTATTTATTGGACAACATATTCTTATGATTCAAATGGTAACCAAGTTTCACATCAACNNAAAACCAAATTATTATAGTTCTACATGGTTAATTTATGGTAACCAAGAGGCTCCAGATCTTAGATTTAGCAGAAGACCAAGCGATATTAATAAATACAAAGATCAAACAGCGATTAATAAATATGTAAAGAATCATGAACGTGATCTTCAAAAGATGGCAGAAAAGGCCTTAGGAAAAGGAAAATCCTTTACTTCTTTAGGCAATACTGAATTCGAATTATTCTTTAACGCTTTAAATAGANNATCCTCATCCATTTGGTGATGACTTTACATTTATCAAAGATAAGAAATTAAATCTTATTCATTCTAGACATATGCAAGGAGCGGATATCTTTACTGCACCTAAATACTTTATGGGCTTTGACTACGCGAAGATGAAAGAAAATTTTATCAATTACCATGATAAGTTCTTAGCAAACGTCTTCTTTGATTTAGCCCCATTACTATGTATCCCTTCATATCAAACAGTTAAAGATGTTTCATATATCTATCCAGATGCATACGAAAGTAACGTTTCTTGCTATGAACATGAAGTTATGGCGAACAAGTTTGATGAAAGGCTTCTTGTTCACAAGAACACCAAAACACCGGCTATTATTAAAACCAACTTAGTTAATAAGATTGGTGATATGGATAATGTTAGAATTACCGCTCATAGTTTCGATAGAATCGAAAGAGTTACAGTTATTACAAAACTTGGTAATGATGGCAACTATCATGATATTCCTGTCACATGGTATGAATATCCACCTCTAGTGNNGATTAGACAATATGATGCATCACTTAAAGCGATGAAGGAAGAATTACATAATAATTCTAACTTATCATCATTTATTTCTAACAATTCCAAAAATAATGGTATTATATTCCAAAGAGGATTATTCTCTTTCTTAACTAAGACAACCTTAACTATGGAAGATAACAATGCTCTTAAAAACATTATGAAAAAATAAATAGGAGGAAGAAGAAATGGCAAACGAATTAGACGAAGTAACTGGACCAGTTAGTGAAGAAGGAAGAGACGTTAACGTCATTCAAAAACAAATCCAAGTCAAAGTTGGCGTGGGATCAACGGTTTTTGAAATTATCCTTTGGGTATTAGGAATTATTCCAGGTCTTATTTTCTTATTTGTGAAAATTAAAGCCGGAAAATATCTTGATCAACTTCAACAAAAGATTCAACAAGCCGCATCTCAAGTTGATAACTACCTTGAACAAAGAGTTATGATCTTACAAAACGTTGCAAGATTATTAGACAAGGCTATCGACTTAGATAAGTCAACATTTACCCAAATCGCTATGTATAGAGCGGGTGGTAAAAATGGTGGTGATGGCTTTAATGAAGCTAACAAAGCTATTGAAAATGTTAACGCTAAAATTAACATTGCAATGGAAAACTATCCAGACTTAAAGGCACATGGTGAAATTAGAGACGCTATGCAAAAGAATGATTTAACACAAAGAGAAATCACTGCTGCTAGAGAATTCTATAATGACTGTGTTGCTGAATGGAACAGAGAAATCTTTGTCTGGCCAGCACAAAAGATTGTTGCTGCTAAAAAAGGTTACACAACAAGAATTCCATTTACCGCTAGCAAGGAAATCAAAGAACAAGCTAGAGGCGTATTCTTCTAATAAGAATATAAACTTTAATCAATTAGAGTGCTGTAATGGCACTCTTTTTGTATGCATAAAACGTGGATAAAAATTGCTAATATATTAGCACTTTTAACTAATCAACAGTGTTTTCTCTTGCTTTTAATTTTGCTTTTTGCTTTAATACTTTTAGAGCCGGTGCAACTAGTATCCGCGATTAAGTTCTGTGGACGACCGGCTCTTTTTTATATTGCTTTTTACTTTGTAAATGTTTTTATATTATTTGAGTATTATTTCTATTTTTGTTAAGATAGAAATATCAAAGAGGATTTTATATGGCCCAAAATTATAATGAAGAATTAGAAAAAGGCTACACTTCTAAGACTGTTATGGAAGAAGCAAGCAGATGCTTACTTTGTCTTGACGCTCCATGTAGTGAAGCTTGCCCTGCAAAGACAGATCCTGCAAAATTTATTAGATCAGTAAGATTTAGAAATTTTAAAGGTGCAGCGGAAACTGTTAGAGAAAACAATGCTTTAGGTGCAATATGCGCTAGAGTATGTCCAACAGAAAAATATTGTCAAAAAGGATGTTCAAGAACTGGCATTGATAAACCAATTGATATTGGTGGCATTCAAAGATTTGTTACAGACTTTGAAGATGCTTGTGGAATGGAAATTCTAAAGAAAGGTAAACCAAACGGAAAGAAAGTAGTAGTAGTTGGTAGTGGTCCAAGCGGACTTCAAGCTAGTGCTTCACTTGCTAGACTTGGATATGAAGTTGTAGTTCTTGAAAAATCAAAAGAACTCGGCGGATATCTAAGATATGGTATTCCTGAATATAGACTTCCAAATAAAATTGTAGATAAAGAAATTGAAAAGATTGCTAAATTAGGAGTTACATTTAAGACCGGTGTTGAAGTTGGAAAAGATGTAACAATGGAAGAACTTAAAAAAGACTACGACGCAGTTCTTGTAGCAATTGGCGCATCTAAAGGAAAAATGATTGATGTCTTTAAAGGCGTTGATAATGTTGAATTAGCGGTTGATTTCCTTGCAAGAGTTAAATCAAATAAAGGAAAAGTTGAATTACCAAACAATGTGTTAGTTGTTGGTGGTGGCGACGTCGCTATGGACGTATGTACAACACTTAAATTATTAGGTGTCGCTAATGTAACAGATGTTGTATATGAAGAATTTAAAGAATTTAAAGCGAGTAAGAAAGAATTAGAAGGCGCTCAAAAGTTAGGCGTTTCAATTCTTGATGGATATGTACCAGTAAGTGTTGATAAAGACCTTGTTACATTTAAACATAGAGTCCTAAATGCAACACTTGTTATAAAAGCCTCAAAGATTATTCTTGCTACTGGCCAAGAAGTTGACGCCAGTGGAGTTAACTTAGAAATCGTTAGAAACGAAGTTACATTCGAAGGACATAGAACAAATGATCCTAAAGTATTTGTAGCAGGCGATATTGCAAAAGGAGATAAGACTGTTGTTGCAGCAGTAAGAAAAGGAAAACTTGCTGCTATTGAAATCCACAAAGTCTTAGGAGGTAAATAATATGGTTAAGAAAGATTTATCAATAACCTTCTTAGGTGTTAAATTCCCAAACCCATTCTGTTTATCATCTTCACCAGTTGGTAACTGCTATGACATGTGTAAAAAAGCATATGAAGTCGGTTGGGGTGGTGTTGTATTTAAAACAATTGGTCCAAAATCTTACTTCATTGATGAAGTATCTCCTCGTTTTGATAAGTTAAATAAAGAAGATACACCATTTGTTGGTTTCAAGAATATGGAACAAATTGCGGAACACACTCTTGAAGAAAACCTTGCAGATCTTAGACGTCTTAAAAAAGAATTCCCAAATAAAGTCTTAATTGCCTCCATTATGGGTAATGATGAAGAGACTTGGGAAGACCTTGCTAGAATGGTTGAAGAAGCTGGAGCGGATATGATTGAAATGAACTTATCATGTCCTCAAATGACATCTCACGCAATGGGTAGTGATGTTGGAACTAACCCAGAATTATGTAAGAAATATTGTCAAGCTGTCAAACGTGGATCTAAACTTCCAATGATGGCAAAAATGACACCAAATATCACTGATATGGTGCCTGTCGCTAAAGCTTGTTTAGAAGGTGGAGCAGATGGTATTGCTGCAATTAATACAATCAAATCAATATGNNTGGAAAAGCTGTTAAACCAGTAGCCTTAAGATTTATCCAACAAATGAGACAAGATCCAAGATTAAAAGATCTCGAAATCTCTGGTATTGGTGGTATTGAAACTTGGGAAGATGCTGCTGAATTTATTCTTGTTGGTGCGAAAACTCTCCAAGTCACAACAGGTATTATGCAATATGGCTATCGTATCGTTGAAGATATGAAGAATGGCTTAATGCACTACATGGAAGAACAAGGTGTTGATTCTCTCGAAGAATTAGTCGGAAAAGCTAACAAAAACATCATTCCTGCTGAAGAACTTGATAGAGATTACATCGTCTATCCATAAATCGATAAAGAAAAATGTGTCGGTTGTGGTAGATGTGTCATTTCTTGTTATGATGGCGCTCACCAAGCAATGGAATGGGATGATAAAACAAGAAAACCAACATGTAATAAAGAAAAATGTGTTGGATGTCTCCTTTGTGGACATGTTTGCCCTGTAGGTGCAATTTCAAAAGGCGAAGTTGTCATGAAACNNTCGTTGTTATAATAAAGTTAGAAAAGGATCTTCTGGAGAATTTGTACAAGGGCCCCGAAGGGCCTTTTCTTTTTTATTTCAAAATTCTAAGAATTATAAACATCAAAAGTAGTAACAAAACTAGGTATAAGAAATCTTTTATTTTCATAAAGTACCCTCCTTCCTCGTCCGTTTCACAGACTTATCCAAAAGATTTCTTTTCTGACTTAGTTTNNAACAGAAAGGAATGTTCAAGTTCTCTCTTTTTTCAGTGTTCTTGGCATTTGTTTCTACGATAGCGATTGCCCTATCGAATAATCTAAATGGCGGACTATTCTTAACTCATGGTACATCTAATGATTATTCCTTAACATTAGATAGTTCCAATAAAGTTACATCCGCTGGAGACAAAGTTCAAAAGACTGCGGCTGGAAACGATGTTACATTCACATACGCTGGTGTAGCAGGTTCAACTTCCGGTCACGTCACATTAAATAATGGCGGTANNCAGTATTTAATACAGAAAACGCATTAAAATTTAAAGTTTCTTACGATGGTGAAACCACCGGTGGCGAAACAGTAATGAAATCTGGATATACATATGGTTTAGATTCAAACCCATATTTTATTCATTTTTCTGCAACAGCTTCAGTTACAATTACCTCAATTAATATTACATATTCATGCGTAGAAAATCCTGATGCTCACGAAGGAGAAGATACAGGTGAAGGTCTCCTTGGAGTTATTGACTTCTGGGATAGCGCTAACTCAGGCGACACAGGAACAAACACCTCAGTTAATGCGTCATATGTACAAGACCGTACCTATGATAGTGATGATACAAGTAACAGAAAGACTGTAGATGCAGTAAGTGCTGTTTCTGCTTCATATGCATATCAAAAGAGATATGGTGGCATTGGCTTAAGTTCAAAGAATAATGCTGCATCATTAACTATTTCTTTAAAGAGTGGCTTTGAACCAAGTTCAGTTACTGTTATTGCTGGATCACAATCACCATCAAAGACATTAACATTAAATGATGTCGATAGGACTGTTTCAGCAAATTGTACAGGTATAACAGCACTTAATGACACATATACAAATACACTTACATGGGAATTTGAATCTGCTCCTACTCAATTAGAGTTTGATGTAAGTAAGAATTCAAGNNAGAGGAATCTATTATTGGATTCACCGCTGTAGATGAAAATAAAGATTCTTACTATAATGACGATGTTTTCGATACTGCAAACGGTTTAGTTGTTAAAGCTCAAAAGACAGGCGGAACAGAAATCACCCTTTCTAAAGGCGGAACAGATGGCTATTCATATGTCATCAAAAATAGCAATGATGTCACAATCAATACCGCTCAAGCTTTTGGTGAGGAAGGCATTTATACATTAATCGTTTCTTACAAGAATTATATTCCAGTTGAAATTCAACTCAATGTTGGATATAGAGTAGCCCTTGTAGGAATCGAAGTTGTTTCAACTAATTTAATATTCAATACTGCTCAAAAATTATCTGATTATACATCAGGAATTACAGCAAACTTAACATACAATAAAGAAAGCGAAAACGAAGAAGGAGTTCTATATAGCGACTTTGCTGATAAAGGATTAGAGCTTACGTTAATCAATCCAAGTAGTGTTAACCATAATATTACTGCTTTATTCGGTACCGCTGGTATATGGACACTTAAACTTGCTTCTACAAGCAATCCTTCTATCTTTGGACAAATTAATCTTACTGTTAATGCTATTCCAGTAACTGGCATTAGTGTCACAGGACAATCAACAATAGTAGAAGAAGAATCGCAACTACAATTAACTGTTAATGTTGTTCCAAACAACGCTACAGTACAAACAGTTACTTGGTCAAGTAACCATGAAAGTATTGCTACAGTTAATACTAACGGTTTAGTTACCGGTGTTTCTGAAGGTGAGGCTAGAATTACCGCTACTGCAACCGATGGTTCAGCAGTATATGGTTATATCGATATAACTGTTACACCAAAACCACAACAATCAGACTTTGATGCTGATATGAGCGCTGGTAGCAATGCTATGGCTTGTACAGTTGACGGAAGTGAAGGCGTTAAAGTAGGTACATCTAAAGCCGCTGGTGAAATGACAATTACTGTCGGTGCTGGCGCTACAAAACTTTCATTCTATGCAGCTGGATGGAATGGCACAAGCACTGTTATTAACTTAACAGGCGCTACATGCGGTACATCATCATTCTCATTAACAGCAGATTCTGGTATTTCTGGAAGCGGCTCTTCATATACATTATCTGGTACAGAATCAGATTATTATTACGAAACAACATTAACCGGAATTACTGAAGAAACAGAAATCACTGTTTCTGCTAGTACAAGATTTGCTCTATGGAAAGCTAAATACTATACAACTGCTGTCGAACCAGTTTATCCAACAGGTATTTCTCTTGAAGCTGGTTCAAACAATATTAGTATTGGTTCTACAACATCAGTTGAAGTTACATATACACCAAACGACACTAACGTTAAAAACGTTACATTCTCATCTAATGCAACAAGTGTTGCTACAGTAAGTAACGAAGGTATTGTTACAGGCGTTGCTGCTGGTAGTGCAAGAATTACTGCTACAGCAGAAGCCGCAAATAGTGGCTCAGTATCAGCATATGTTGATATTACTGTATCTGAAATTGATGTTACTAGTGTTTCCGTAAGTCCAACTTCAAAGTCATTAGAGGTTGGTGAAACACAACAATTGACAGCCACAATTGCTCCAAGTAACGCAACAAATAAAAATGTTACATGGGAAAGTGACGCAACTTCAGTTGCTACAGTTACTTCAAGTGGTTTAGTTACAGCAGTCGCTGCTGGAACAGCCACAATTACAGTTAAGTCTGTTGCTGATTCTACCAAGAAAGCAACAGCCACAATTACAGTTACTGAGTCAAGTGGTGGTGGATCAAGCGAAGAAAGCATTACATATCAATTTACTACTAAGTCTTGGGGCGCAACACCAGCCAACTGGACCAGTGGAAAAGATGGAAACGGATACTCTAATAGTGGTGTTCAAGTTACATCAGGCTATAGTGGCGCAAACGGAACATCTCCAAGAACATTTGATGCTGTTCAATCAGTTGTTGTTACATACTGTACAAACTCGTCTAAGGGTGCAGGAAATATTATAGTAAGCGTTGGTGGTACACAAATTAATAGCCAAGCTGTAACTACAAGCGGTGGTACAAGTGGCCGCGATATGACGTTTGCTTCTGATGGCTCTTTATCTGGTGCTGTTAATATTGAAGTTACGTGTACAACAAACAGTATTTACATCATTGCATGTGAAATTACTTATGGAAGTGCCGAACCAACCGACCCTACTGCAATTTCAATCTCGCCAAGTTCTGTTGAATTAGCACCAGGTGGTACAAAAGACTTAGCAGTCAACTACACACCTTCTAATGCTAACCAAAATAAAGAAGTTACTTGGTCAAGATATAGTGGTAGCTCAAATATTACCGTCAGCTCTGCTGGTAAGATTACTGTTAGTAGCAACGCTACAGCAGGAAATACTGCGGTTATTAGAGCAACACTTACTAACATTACAAATATATATGCTCAAATGACTGTTACAGTCGTTGAACAAACTCAAGACGATCAAACAATCTTAATTTACCTATGTGGTTCTGACCTTGAAAGTAACGGTCAGACGAGCGCATCTAGTGCGGCGGGTTATGCATCTGGTGATATTACAGAAATCTTAAAGGTTGGCAGTCAGCCAGATGATGTCAATGTTGTCATTGAAACCGGTGGTGCTAAGTGCTGGAAGACCACACATGGTATTAACAAGAGCTATCTTGAAAGATATCACGTTAGAAATAAATCTCTTGTAAGAGATTCTCAAGAAACTAAGGCAAACATGGGATTAACATCCACATTACAATCATTCGTAACTTGGGGTGTCCAAACATATCCAGCTGATCGTGTTAGCTTGATATTATGGAACCATGGTGGCGCTATGCGTGGTGTCTGCTATGATGAAAACTATAGCAGCGACTGCTTAACTAACTCTGAAGTTAAGACCGCTATTGCAAACACATTCACTTCCTTAGGAAGAAGTACTTCTGATAAGTTTGATTGGATTGGCTATGACGCTTGCTTAATGCAAGTTCAAGATATTGCTGAATTTAACAGCACATACTTCAACTATATGGTTGCTTCCGAAGAATCTGAAGCAGGCGCTGGTTGGGATTATGATAACTGGCTTGATGATGCATACGCCAAGAAGACCACACCAAATATCTTAAAAGCTATTTGTGATAGCTTCCTTGCTGAACAAGGTAGTAGTAGTGATCAAACACTTTCATACCTTGATCTCTCATATATGTCAGCATATAAGTCTGCTTGGGAAACAATGGCAAGCACAATTAATTCAATGATTAGTTCCTATGGAAAGAGTAACTTCCAAACACTTATGAAATCATGTCAATATTATGGTACTGATAGCGATTCTGAAGGTTATTCATATTTCGGTATCATTGATGCTAAGGACGTTGTGAATAAGATACGAGCTACATCGGCATTTAGTGGAGCCTCAACTCAAACGAGCGCAGTTCTTACGGCGTTTACCAACTTGGTAGCGTACTCTAAGGCTGGTACACAAGCTGGTAACTCGTATGGCTTATGCTGCTTCTTCCCAATGAAAGATGGCAGCGGATATACATGTAATACTTCAAGTGTGTATACCGCAAGTCAAACTAACTTCACTAACTGGAGATCAATCGTCACATCTTACGGTGATTAATCTCTAAGATNNAACTTAGTCTTTTTTGTATTATTTATCGTTGATTATTTTTCTAAATAAACTAAAATTAATTTTGGTTTAAGAATATGAAAAAGCAAGTAAAGAAACTACTTAACAAATCTCACAAAGAGCTAGGTTTTTTGGCTGTTTTTGAGTCTGACANNATTCTGTTCCAAATCTTGCAAATTCCATTATTGAAGAAGGCAAAACCGATTATTCTGATGCGACAAACGCAGATGATCTTGATTGGGAATAATGTTTTATAAAATTTATATATTCATATATTTATATTGAATAATATATTCAAATCTTTTAGAATTAAAATGGTATTCAAAATACTAGTATTTTTGACGGAGGTTATTCCATGCTTGAACAAAAAGCACAAGAACAAATTATAGCTATATGTAAACGCTATAAAAATGAAACTACCCCTTTAATGATGATACTAAGTGATATTCAAAAGGAATATGGCTATATTCCTCTAGAAGTTCAAGAATTAGTTTCAGCGTTAACAGGTATCCCTGTAAGTGAAATTTATGGTGTTGTTACTTTCTACTCATTCTTCTCATTAACACCAAAAGGAAAATATGTTATTGGTGTTTGCTTAGGAACTGCTTGCTATGTTAAAGGATCTCAAGGAGTTATTGATAAATTCCAAGAAATCTTAAAAATCAAACCAGGACAAACTACTGAAGATGGATTATTCACACTAGATGCATTGCGTTGCATAGGCGCATGTGGTATTGCACCAGCCCTATCAATCAATGGCAAGGTTTATCCAAAAGTCACAGTTGCGAATGTTCCAAATATTATTAAGGAATATCAAGGATTGTAAGGAGAAACAAAATGGAAAAGATTAAAACACAAGAAGAATTACAATCTAAGATCAAAACTTGCAGTAGTTGTTTAGATAAAAAATTCCACGCTGAAGATGGAAAAAGAGCAATAGTCGTCTGTGGTGGTACTGGATGTATGTCTAGTGAATCACACGAAATATTACTCAAATTACAAGAATTAATTAAAGAAAAAGGACTTGAAGACAAAGTAACAGTTAACCACGTTGGTTGCTTTGGATTCTGTAGTCAAGGTCCATTTGTCAAAATCTTCCCAGAAGATACACTATATCGCGCTGTTAAGGTAAGCGATGTTGAAAAGATTGTTGAAAAAGATCTCATCAATCATGAAATCGTAGAAGAATTATTATTCGTTGATCCTCAAACAAAAGAAAAGGTTCAAAGACAAGATGATATTAACTTCTACAAAAAACAACTTCGTATCGCTTTATATGGCNNGATATAAATGAAGCTATCGGATATGATGCATTTAAAGGATTAGTCAAAGCATTAAATACTGATAGACAAAAAGTCATTGATGAAGTTCTCGCTAGTGGACTTCGTGGTAGAGGTGGCGCTGGCTTCCCAACTGGAAGAAAATGGCAATTTGCTTTAGCTCAAAATAATGATGAAAAATACGTAGTCTGTAATGGTGATGAAGGTGACCCAGGTGCATTCATGGACCGTTCTATCCTAGAAGGTAACCCATTCGCAGTTATTGAAGGTATGATGATTGCAGGTTACGCAATCGGAGCAAAAAACGGTTATTTCTATGTCCGTGCTGAATACCCAATCGCTGTTGAAAGACTTAAAAAAGCTATCAAAGCAATGGAAGAAGTTGGACTTCTTGGTGATAACATCTTAGGAACTGACTTCTCATTCAGAGTCCACATAAGATTAGGCGCAGGTGCGTTCGTATGTGGTGAAGAAACTGCTCTTCTTAACTCAATTGAAGGAAAACGTGGTATGCCACGTCCAAGACCTCCATTCCCAGCTGTTAAAGGTTTATGGGGAAAACCAACAATTATTAATAACGTTGAAACTCTTGCAGTTGTTCCATACATCATTAGAAATGGCGCTGAAACATTTGCAAAATATGGTACTGAGAAATCAAAAGGTACAAAAGTCTTCGCTCTTGGTGGTAAAGTTAATAACGTTGGTCTTGTTGAAGTTCCAATGGGAACAACATTAAGAGAACTTATCTATGATATCGGTGGTGGTATTCCAAATGGTAAGAAATTCAAAGCCATTCAAACTGGTGGTCCATCAGGTGGATGTTTAACTGAAAAAGACTTAGATACTCCAATTGATTATGATAACTTAATCGCTAAAGGATCTATGATGGGTTCTGGTGGTGCTATCGTTATGGATGAAGATAACTGTATGGTTGACGTTGCTAAATTCTATATGGAATTTATTTGTGATGAATCATGTGGTAAATGTTCTCCATGTCGTATCGGTACAAAAAGAATCTTAGAAATCTTAACTAAGATCACTGAAGGTAAAGGTACACTTGAAGACTTAGAAGAATTAAAGAATCTTGCTGAAGTAGTTAAAGCTGGTTCATTATGTGGACTTGGTCAAACCGCCGCAAACCCAGTATTATCAACAATGTCAAAATTCTATGACGAATATATCGAACACGTCACAAACAAGAAATGTCCTGCCCACGTTTGCAAAAACTTAATGGAATACTATATTGTTCCAGAAAAATGTATGGGATGTGGATTATGTATGCGTAATTGCCCAGTTAATGCTATTAGTGTTACAAACATTCCTGTTACAGTTAACCCAGCAATGGCAAAAGCAGGAAAATGCATTCTTACAATCGATAAGAGCAAATGTATTAAATGTGGCGCATGTATAAGTGGTTGCCGCTTCGGCTCAATCATTAAGAAATANNGTATGTGGCTTTGAAATTCCTTCCCTTTGTTCATTCAATCATGGTGAATGTTCACTCGCTAGCTGCCGTGTCTGCTTAGTTGAAGTTGAAGGCGCTAGAGGATTAGTCGCATCATGTGTCTATCCAGTTGCAGAAGGTATGAAGATAAGGATANNCAAGAAGAACATCAGTTGAATTGTTATTATCAAATCACAATTTTAACTGTCAACAATGCTCTAAAAACGGACATTGTGAATTACTTCATGTCGCTGGCTTAGTTGGCGCTCGTGAAGGCGTATATCAAGGCGCTAAGACACCTACAACATATGATGATGTCGCGCCAGGTATTGTAAGAGATACAAGCAAATGTATTCTTTGTGGTAGATGTATCGAAAGATGTAAGAAAGCCCAAGGAATTGGTATCTTAGGATTTGAAAACCGTGGATTTAACACAATTGTTGCTCCAGCAGGTAATAGATCCTTTGCAGAATCTCCATGTATGCAATGTGGACAATGTATTAATGTATGTCCAACAGGTGCATTAATGGAAAAAACCGAAATCATCAAAGTTGATATGGCTATGCAACAAGGTAAGTTTGTCATCGTTCAAACCGCTCCTGCTGTAAGAGCCGCTATCGCTGAAGAATTCGGTGAAAAGATTGGTACTCCAGGTACTGGTAAAATGGTTGCCGCCCTTCATAGACTTGGATTTAACAGAGTCTTTGATACAAACTTCGGTGCTGACTTAACAATTATGGAAGAAGCTAATGAATTACTCATTAGAATGAAAAACCATGACGTTTTACCACAAATTACATCATGTTCACCAGGCTGGATTAATTACTGTGAATATTTCTATCCAGAATTAATTCCACACCTATCAACATGTAAATCACCACACGAAATGGTTGGTGCTATCGCAAAATCATATTATGCAGAAAAACACGGATTAGATCCAAAGAATATCTTTGTTGTATCAATCATGCCATGTACTGCTAAAAAATATGAAAAAGTTAGAAAAGAAAACGCTGCAGTTGAAGGACTTCCTGATGTTGATGCTGTCTTAACAACAAGAGAATTAGCAAAACTCATTAAGAGAAGCGGTATCGTCTGGAGCAAACTTCCTGAAGAAGAATTCGACAATGACTTACTTGGCGAATATACCGGTGCTGGTGTTATCTTCGGTGTTACTGGTGGTGTTATGGAAGCCGCTCTTAGAACTGCGTACCACGCCCTTACTGGTAAAGAGGCTGACTTACTAGCGTTCCACGCTGTAAGAGGCCAAGAAGGCGTAAAAGAAGCGTCTCTTGATATTAATGGCACAACCGTTAAGGTTGCAGTTGCCTCTGGTATGAGAAATGCTAAACCATTATTAGATGAAGTTAAAGCTGGCAAATCTCCATATCACTTCATTGAAATTATGGGCTGTCCAGGTGGATGTATCAATGGTGGTGGTCAACCATATGTTAAACCATGCTTCTTACCAAATGAAGATGATGATATCTTAGATACATATCGCCAAAAAAGAGCAAGCGTCCTTTATAGTGAAGACGAAAAACAAGTTGTCCGTCAATCTCACCACAACAAGGACGTTCAAAAACTCTATGAAGAATACCTTGGAGAACCATGCGGTCATAAGGCTCACGAATTACTCCATACTTCATACAATTCTCATAGAGAAAGATATCCAAGTAAGAAATAATCTTATTTAGAAAAATAAGGCGGTATCCTATTGATATCGCCTTTTATTAGTATTTATGTATAAGAACATTATATTTGATTTAGATGGCACTTTAATGGACACACTTAATGACATTAAAGATGCAATGAATGTAGCGTTAGAAAAAATCGGTTATTCTAAGCGTTTTTCCTATGAAGAAGCAAAGCTTCTAATCGGTTCCGGCGCGAGAGTAATGATTGAAAGAGCGATCTATTATTCAAATGGGAATCCTAATGATTTAGATAAACTTGGTCAAACATATCTTCCTTTATATCAGGAGTATCAAAACAAGACCACTAAGCCATATGATGGAATGTTGGATGTTTTAAAAGAATTAAAGGCTAAAGGATATAAGTTATATATTCTTACGAATAAACCCGAACATTTAACTAAAATTTTATTTGATAAATATTTTAAAGATTATATGGATGGATACTTAGGACAAACAATGGGAGATATATCTAAACCAGATCCTAGATTCACTCAAAAACTATTAGATAAATATGATTTAAAAATCAATGAATCATTATTTGTTGGAGACTCAAATATCGATGTTCTTGTAGGGAAAAACGTCAAAATGGATGTTGTTTTATGTTTNNAATTGTTATAATTAACTATGCTTATGAAAAAGATAACCTTATACAACTCATTAACAAACAAATTAGAAGAATTTAAACCTATCGAAGAAGGCAAGGCCTCAATTTATGTATGCGGTCCAACAGTGTATAACTCACCACATATTGGTAATATTAGACCTGTAATTGTTTTTGATGTTTTAAGAAGGCTTCTTACATATGTTGGATATGATGTTATATTCGTATCTAACTTTACAGATGTTGATGATAAGATTATCAATCGTTCAATTGAACTTGGAGTAAGCGAAAAAGAATTAACTGAAAAATACATAAATGAATATTTATCTTTATTAGATTCCCTTAATGTAATGAGGGCCACTAATAATCCAAAAGTTACTCAGTATATGGATAAAATTATCAAATATATTGGAGAACTTATTGAAAAAGGCGCTGCATATGAAGTTNNTATAAACATCGATGACTTAATCGTTGGAGCGCGTATTGAAGAAAACACTAAAAAAGAATCCCCACTAGATTTCGCTTTATGGAAAAAAACAGAAAAAGGTATTTCTTGGGATTCACCTTGGAGCAAGGGAAGACCAGGATGGCATACTGAATGCTGCGTTATGATTGACACCATATTCCCAAATCATTAGATTGATATCCATGGTGGTGGATATGATTTAAAATTCCCACATCACGAAAACGAAATCGCTCAAGCAAAAGCGCATGACCATAATAAAATCGCTAATATTTGGATGCACAATGGTTTTGTTAACATCGATAACGAAAAGATGTCTAAATCATTAGGTAATGTTGTATTAGCTAAAGACTTGATTGAAAATCAAGGTGCTATGGTAATAAGAATGATGATGCTAAACGCTCACTATAGAGCGCCACTTAACTTCAGTGAAGAAACACTTAACAGCGCTAGAAACGAATTAAACAAGATAAATCAATGNNAAATACACCTATTAATCAATTAGAAGACGACTTAAATGATATCTTAACTATGTTAGATGTTCTTGGTGTTAAGGTTATATATCCAGTTTTAACAAAAGAAGATAAAGAAACATATCAAA
>LXOW01366917.1_pt1 | contig 20121 bp, 15 predicted proteins | sample 1368591 | NCBI WGS metagenome assembly LXOW01 (sample SAMN04884650, study PRJNA319009) | bovine gut metagenome | isolation source: Cow rumen | host: Bos taurus | place: Italy: Legnaro (PD) | collected 2014-07-09
ATCTTCCTCGGCGATGAGCTGACCGCCATTCTGGAGGCGCTGGAGAGCGACACGCCTTACAGCGCGGCTGAAAAGACTGTCGTCAAGCTTGGCGTCCACGCGCTGCCGCGCTTTGCCCGCGACATGACCGACCGCAACCGCACCTCGCCCTTCGCGTTCACGGGCAACAAGTTCGAGTTCCGTATGGTGGGCTCGTCCCAGTCCATCGCCACGGTCAACACCATCATCAACACGGCGGTGGCGGAGTCCCTGCGCCAGTATGCCGACGCGCTGGAGGGGGCGGCGGATTTCAACGGCGCGCTGCACGAGCTGATCCAGAAGGCGATCGCCGCCCACAAGCGCATCATCTTCAACGGCAACGGCTACGACGAGGCGTGGATCCGCGAGGCGGTGGACAAGCGCGGGCTTTCCGATCTGCGCACCACGCCGGACTGCATCCCCTGGCTCATCAAGAAGAAAAACGTCGACCTGCTGACGGCGCACGGCGTCTTCACGGAAGGTGAGCTGCGTTCGCGCTATGAGATCATGCTGGAAAATTACAGCAAGACCATCATGATCGAAGCCGCCACCATGGCGGACATGGCGCGTCAGGAGATCCTGCCCGCCGTGGAGGCGTTTGCCGCTTCGACGGCGGAGGGCGCGAGAAAGAAGCAGGCGCTCGTGCCCGCGCTCGCCTGCGCCTATGAAACGAAGCTGGTAGAGCGCCTCTCCCGTCTGACGGACTGCATCGCGGACAAGACGGCGGCGCTGGAGCGCGCGATGCTCGCCGTGCGGGAGACCGCCGAATCCGTCAACGAGGCGTTCACCATCCGCGACATCGTTCTGCCGCGCATGGCGGAGCTGCGCGCCGTCTGCGACGAGGCGGAGACGGTCACCGCGCGGTCGTACTGGCCGTTCCCGACCTACGGGGAGCTGCTGTTCAGCGTGCGGTAAGACGAAACAAAGAAAGAGCACGGAAGATCGGTCTTCCGTGCTCTTTTGCGCCGGCGCTACAGGATCAGCAGGAGGCCGAGCGCAATGAGCAGCTCCTCGTCTGCCTTTTCGTTGAAGAGCAGGAAGAGGATCGCAAGCAGCAGAAGGTCGCCCGTGTCCACGCCCTGCAGCCGGATCCGATCCAGAATCCATCCCGGCAGCCGCAGAGCGTCCTGCGGCGGCGCGGGCGGCGGAGGCTTTGGCGTGGGCGCCGGAGACGGTGGCTTTGGTGCGGGCGGCGGCTCCGGCAAAGGCATGGGCGGCGACTGCGGCGGGGGATCGTGCCTGCGCGGCGGCGCGGCAGCCGGCACGCAGACGTATTCACCGCGCTCGTTGCGGACGTAGCGATTATACATGCGTCGCCTCCTCTCCGCGCTCGGTGAGGAAGATCTTGCCCAGATGGATGAACCGCGCCAGCTGCGCTGCGCGCTCGACCTTGCCGCGACGCTTCTCGCTGAGGAACGGCCGGAGGGCGCGCAGAAAGGCGGCGGCCTCGCCGCTCTCGGGACGATTGAGCTGCCGCAGCAGCGGCAGCGCACGGCTCAGCAGTTCCGGGTCAAGCCCGTTGAGCGCGGAGGAGACCGCCGCGCCGGAATCCGCCTCCGGCGGGTTATCCGGCGGGGGAGTCTTGCCCTGCGTGGCGCCGGACAGGCTCTGCGCGAGCGAGGCGATCCGCGTCATCGCCTCCGGATCGGAGAGGATGGTATTCAGTTGCTCCTGCCAATCCGCCATGTAACCGCCCCGTCAGCGCTTCGCGGATTTGCTGAGCCGCTCCATGGCGGCCGCTGCGTTCGGGTCGTTCATCAAGCCGCGCAGCAGGCGTGAGAGCTCCGCTGTGTCGCCGCCGGCAGCCGCATTTGCCGCGCGGTCCAGCGCAGCGCCGCCGTCGTTTCGCGTCAGCGCGGAAATCAGTGCGTTCCCATCGCCGGAGTGCAGAATGCGCGCGGCGAGCGCTGGGTCCCGCTTCAGCCGTTCGATGGCGGAACGCGTCTTTTCATCCATACCGATCCCTCCGTGTTGCAGTTTTTCATGGCAGTATATGCGCGGAGGGCAGAAAAAGTGCCTCCCCGGCGGGGAGGCGCTTTGCATGATCTATTGCTTTTTTCCAAAGTCACAGTCCGGCTTCAGCGGGCAGTCCGCGCAGCTCGGCTTGCGCGCCATGCACAGCGCACGCCCGTGGAGCACCATGCGGTGACAGAAATTGCTGCTCTCCTCGCCGGGGATCATGGCGCGGAGCTGCCGTTCCACGCTCAGCGGGTCAGCGCTGCCGTCCGTGATGCCGAGCCGCCCGGTGATGCGGATGCAGTGCGTGTCGCAGACGTAGGCGGGCTGCCCGTAGATGTCGCCGAGCACCAGGTTCGCCGTCTTCCGGCCAACGCCGGGCAGCGCGGTCAGCGCCTCCATCGTATCCGGCACTTTTCCGCCGTGCCGCTCCAGGAGGAGCTTCGCGCATTCGACGAGATCCTTTGCTTTCGTATGGTAGAAGCCGCAGGAGCGGATCAACTCGCCGACCTCCTCATAGCTCGCGTTCGCAAAGGCCTCCAGCGACGGGAACTTCTCGTAGAGCGCCGGTGTGACCAGATTGACCCGCGCGTCGGTGCACTGTGCAGAGAGACGGACGGAGAAGAGCAGCTCATAGTCTTTTTCGTAGGTGAGCGAGCAAAGCGCGTCGGGGTAGAGGCGCTTGAGCTCCTCGATGATGCGCCGGACGGCGGCCTTGGATTTCATGGCGATCCCTCCCGAAGACGGTCATTTTTCACAGGATACCATGAAAAAAAGAGCGGCGCAAGCCGCTCTTTTCAGTTGCTGTCGGTCAGGCGGGACTTCTGTTCTCGAACACGGTTTCTTCGCGGAACAGGAGTGTGATGCACCACAGCGCCGAAAGCCCGACGAGGGTGTAGATCACGCGGCTGATCGCACCGGTTTGTCCGCCGAACAGAAAGGCCACGGCGTCAAAACCGAACAGGCCGATGCTGCCCCAGTTGAGCCCGCCGACGATGCAGAGCGTCAGCGCCAGCTTATCGATAAACATGAGTTGTTCCTCCTTTTGTGCCGTATGTGCGCTATTTTGCGCAGGCTCACAAAAAGTTATGCGGGCAAAAAAAGAAATAGAAAATTTTTACAATAGCATTGCTTTCGTGCGGACGGTATCGTATAATCAAACTGTATCATTATGAACGCTTGCGCGAACGGAGGAAGCTGCAATGNNGAGCCCGAATACTGGCAGCGTGTGGAGGAAACGGTCGGCGGCGAGCCGTCCACCCTGCGCCTGATCCTGCCGGAGGCGGAGCTCAAGGCCCCCGACGTGGACGAGAAGATCGCGGCCATCAACGAAACGATGAAGGATTATCTCAAGCGCGATATCTTCAAGACGCTCAAGGATTCGCTGCTCTACATCGAACGCACACAGTCCGACGGGCGCATCCGCCACGGACTCATCGGAATGGTCGATCTGGACGCTTATGACTTCACGCCCGGTTCGGGCGCACTGATCCGCGCGACTGAGGGCACCGTGCTCGAGCGCATCCCGCCTCGCGCGCGTGTGCGCCGCAACGCGCCTATCGAGCTGCCGCACGTCATGCTGCTCATCGACGATCCGGACCGCACCGTGATCGAGCCGCTGACCGCCGGGACGTCCGGAATGGAGAAGCTGTACGACTTCGATATGATGGAGGGCGGCGGCCATATCAAGGGCTGGCGTCTCACCGACGCGCAAATCGACGCCGTGGCCGATGCGCTGACCGGCCTCTGCGCCGACGAGGCGATGCAGAAGAAGTACGGCGTCTCGGGTGTCGCGCCGCTGCTGTTCGCCGTGGGCGACGGCAACCACTCCCTCGCCACCGCAAAGGCTTGCCGGCAGGAACAGGGCGATGCGAATCCCCTTGCGCGGTTTGCTCTCGTCGAGGTCGTCAACAACCATGACGACGCGCTGCAGTTCGAGCCGATCCACCGCGTGCTGTTCGGCGTGGATGCGAAGGAGTTCGCCGCCGCGTTCAAGAAGTTCTATCCCAACGCCTTTGAGGGCAAGGGCGACGGCCACGTCATTGAGGTTGCCTGCGAGGGCTATAACGGCTACGTTACCGTGCCCGATCCCAAGGTGCAGCTTGCCGTCGGCACGCTGCAGGCCTTCATCGACGACTATCTCAAGACGCACGCCGGCGAGGTGGACTACATCCACGGCGACGACGTGACCCGCCAGCTCGGCAGGAAGCCCGGCAACATCGGCCTGCTGCTGCCCGCGATGGGGAAGGACCAGCTGTTCAAGACCGTCATGGCCGACGGCGTGCTGCCGCGCAAGACCTTCTCGATGGGCCACGCGCAGGATAAGCGCTACTACGTCGAGGCGCGGAAGATCCGGTGACGGGCGTCACGCTTCCCGCGTATGCGAAGCTGAATCTGACGCTGGACGTCCTTCGACGACGCAACGACGGTTATCACGACCTTGCGTCGGTCATGCAGACGGTATCCCTGCACGACGATGTCAGTGTCGCGCTGACGGAGGACGGCGGGATCGTCTGCCGCTGCGGCGACATTCCGGGCGATGAGAGCAACCTTGCCGTGAGGGCGGCGCGGGCGTTCTTCGTGAAGACCGGAATCCCGCCCCGCGGCCTTTACATCGACGTCGTCAAGCGAATCCCGGTCGGAGCCGGGCTTGCCGGCGGCAGCGCGGACGCCGCTGCTGTGCTGCGTGGGCTGCGCGCGTTGCTGCGGCCGGAGATCTCTCGTTCCGAGCTGGAGCGTATCGCGGCGGTCGTCGGGAGCGACGTGCCGTACTGCATCCGCGGCGGAACCGTGCTGTCAGAGGGAAGGGGCGAGTGTCTGACGCCGCTCCCGGGTGCGCCGCGCTTCTGTGTGGTGCTCTGCAAGCCGGCGTTTTCGCTTTCCACGCCGATGATGTTCTCCCGCATACGCGCTGAGGAGTTGTCCCGCCGTCCCGATACCGCCGGGATGCTGGATGCCCTGCGCCGCGGCGACAGGGCGGGTGTAGCGGCGCGGGTGCGGAACGTCTTTGAGGACGTGCTCCCGCCCGAATACGCAGAGGTTTTCGCCATCCGCGACCGCCTGCTCAAGCTGGGCGCGGAGGCCGCGGCGATGAGCGGCTCCGGGCCGACGGTTTTCGGTTTGTTCGGTGACGATATGGCGGCAGGATCGGCGTATATGGAGCTGAAGAGCGCATACGCGCAGACTTTTTTGACGCGCTTTGTTTAATTTGTGAAAACACCGTCCATACTGAGTGCAACTCTGGTATGGACGGTGTTTTCTATGCGCAAATGGGAAATATCGCTGGCGTTCGGCGCCGGCGTGACGCTGCTGTGGACGGCGCTTGCCGACACAGTTGTTCCGCAGTGGTGGACGACGGCGTTCTCGCCGTTGTGCGACACGCTGCTGACCGCCGAGGCGGACGGCGGCGGGATCGTGCTGCGCTCAAAGCTGTGGGAGCTGCTGATGCAGTTCGTTTTTTGATTGCGGTTGCGCGCAAACTGTGCTAAAGTAATAAAAAACACAGAAAGGGGGCGAGGCGATGCTGCGCCTGCTGTTGGGGCGCGCCCGCACGGGAAAATCCGAGTGGGTGTTGTCGGAAATCGCGCGCTCCGGGCGTGATCGCCCGGAACAGAAGCAGATCCTTCTGGTGCCGGAGCACGCCTCGCACGTGGCGGAGCGCGATATCTGCGCCGCCTGCGGCGACAGCGCAAGCCGTCACGCCGAGGTGCTGACGTTCAAGCTGCTCGCCTCGCGCGTGCTGTCGATCACCGGCGGCAGTGCGGACGTGACGCTGGACGCCGGCGGCAGACTGCTGACGCTCCAGCGCGTGCTGCAGGAGCTTTCGCCTGCGCTGAAGATCTATAGCCGCCCTTCCCGCCGCAGCGCCTTTTTGAAGAGCCTGCTGGACGTGATGGAGGAGCTCGCCGCTTACGCCGTTCCGCCGGAGCGTCTGGCGGAGACGGTGGAGGACATTTCGGGCGAGAGCGGAGACAAGCTGCGCGACATTGCGCTGATCTACGGTGTGTATCTCGCAAAGCTCACCGAGGACGGACGCGATGCCCGCGACCGGCTGCAGAAGCTCGAAGATAATCTTGAAGCCTCGCATTACATAGACGGGAAAGCAATTTACCTTGACGGCTTTTCCTATTTCACAGGATGCGAGCTCCGCATCCTGCGCATCCTGCTGCGCTGTGCGGAGAGCGTGACGGTCACGCTGCTGGGCGACGTGGATGACCGCGAGCTCTTCCGGGAGAGCCTGCGCGTGCGGGATCAGCTGATTGCCGAGGCGAAGGACGCAGGTGTCGTGTGCGAGATTGACATGCTGCGCACCAGAACGGTCGGGAGCGCGCTCGATCACGTCGAGCGGCACTTCTTCGGCGCGCGGAAAGCCTGGGAAGGCGAGAGCGGCGACGTACGGCTCGCGGAGTGCGCCGATATCCGCGCCGAGGTCGAGCGCGCGGCGTCGGAGATCCTGCGCCTTGCCCGGGAAGAAGGGTATCGCTGGCACGACGTTACGATCACCGCACGAAATCTTGCTCCGTATGAGAGCGTGATCGAGGACGTTTTTGCGCGCTGCGGCATCCCGCTGTACAGCGCGCGGCGCAGCGACGTTCTGCAGCAGCCGCTGACGGCGCTGCTGCTCGGGGCGCTGGACGCGGCGACCGGCGGTTTTGAATACGAGGATATGTTCGGCTTTCTGAAAACGGGGCTGGCAGGGCTCGCTTCCGAGGAGTGCGACGTCCTGGAAAACTACGCCGTCACTTGGGATATCCGCGGCAATATGTGGGTGCGCGACGTCGTGTGGACGGCGCATCCGGACGGCTACGGCGAGGCTTGGAGCGAGACAGCGAAGGCGCGGCTCGAGAAAGTCAACGCCCTGCGCGAACGGGTGCGCGTGCCGCTCGCACATCTGTACGAGGGTCTGCGCCGCGACTCGGCGCGGGAGAAGATCGAGGCGCTCTATCACTATCTGGAAGAAATATCTTTGCCCGAAACGCTGGAGACGATGACGAAGCGGCTCTTTGAGGCTGGGGAGACGCAGCGCGCTGAGGAGACGGCCCAAATCTGGACGATTCTCTGCGACGTGATGGATCAATTCGTCTCGATACTGGGGAATACCGCCATCGACGGCGAGGAGTTTGCCCGGCTGTTTCGCCTGATCCTGTCGCAGTACAGCATCGGCACCATTCCCGCCGCGCTGGATTGCGTCAACATTTCCGAACTGACGCGGAACGACCGGCACACCGTCCGCGCGCTTTTCCTTCTCGGCGCGAACGACGGCGTGCTGCCTGCTGTGGAGACAGGCGGCGGCGTGCTGCGGGAGGAGGACCGCCTTGCGCTTGAGGCGCGGGATATCCGTCTCGCGCCTTACGGCATGGAGGCGTTCCATCTGGAGATTCAGAATCTTTATGCCGCATTGGCGCAGCCGCGCGAGAAGCTGTACGTTTCCTATTCCGCTTTCGACAGTGCGGGCAGCGTGCTGCAGCCATCCTTCGCTATCGGCCGGCTGCAGACGCTGCTGCCCATGGTAGAAGTTGAAAAAGCTGAAACTGACAAGTATAAAAACTTGTCAGATATCAGATCTGCGTTGGAATATGCCGCCGGTCATATCGGCGGCGCCACCTGGCGGGAGCTTGAGCAGATCGACGCGCTTCGTCCAGCGATGGATGCCGTTCGCAGTGCGGGGCAGTATACGCGCGGCTCGCTTTCGCGCGGCGCCGTCCGCGCGCTCTACGGCCAGAGAATCGGACTCTCTGCTTCGCGCATGGACAAGGCGCGTTCGTGCCACTTTGCCTATTTCATGCAGTACGGCCTGCAGGCGCGCGAGCGTGCCGCCGCCGGTTTCGACGCGCCGCAGACGGGCACCTTCGTCCATGACGTGATGGAGCGCACGCTCACTGCAGCGCGTGACGCCGGCGGGTTGAAAACGCTGTCAAAAGAAGAACTGCACCGGATGACCCGCGCGGCGATCGCGGAGTACATCGAGAAGAATCTGCCCGATCTGCCGGAGAAGACGGCGCGATTCCGCTATCTGTTCCGTCGGATCTGCGAATCGACGTACCGCATTATGGACGAGGTTGCGGAGGAGTTGTGCGAGAGCGATTTTGAGCCAAAGGCCTTTGAGTTTGCCTTCAAAGAAGGGGGCAATATGCCTGCCATTGAGTTCCGCACCGGCGAGAGCAGGGTGCGCGTCAAGGGAAAGATCGACCGCGTGGACGGCTGGCTGCACGACGGCAAGCTATACCTGCGCGTCATAGACTACAAGACAGGTAAAAAGAGCCTTGACCTCGCCGCACTGCGCTACGGCCTCGGCATGCAGATGCTGCTGTATCTCTTTGCGCTCGAGCGCGGCGGAGCGGAATGTTTCGGCGCGCAGGAGATCGTGCCGGCGGGCGTGCTCTATACGCCGCTGCGGGATGAGATCCTGAAGCTGCCGCGGGATACGGACCCGGAGACCCTGCGCCGCGAGGCGCAGAAGGCGCTGCGCCGCAGCGGCCTGGTGCTCTCCGACGATGCTGTGCTCCGCGCCATGGAGCACAGCGCCCTGGAGGAGCCGCACCGTCTTCCGATCAAGGTCAAGGTCGGCAAGGACGGCAGCCGCAGCATCAGCGGCAGCCTTGCCACGGCGGAACAGCTCGGCAAGCTTTCACGATACGTGGACAAGCTGATCTGCGAAATCGCGCGCGAGACGGAGCGCGGCAACATCGACACCGATCCCTACGCGCGTACCCCGAAGGAAACGGCCTGTACCTACTGCCCCTATGCGGTGGCATGCGGTTTTGAGCCCGCGCGGGGCGACCGCTTTTCGTATATCGCATCGACAAACGCAGACGAGTTCTGGACAGCCGTGGACACGGCGGTCGGAGAGGGGAGGGGGACCGATGGCTGACAGGCTGACCGAGCAGCAGCTTGCTGCGGTGAACGACCGCAGCCGCGCGCTTCTGGTCTCCGCTGCGGCAGGCTCCGGCAAGACGAAGGTCCTGGTGGAGCGGTTGTTTTCCTATGTCGAGCGAGATGGCGCAAATCTGGACGAATTCCTGATCATCACATTTACCCGCGCCGCGGCGGCGGAGCTGCGCGGCAAGATCGTCGCCGCGCTGAACGAGCGGCTGCGGGACGATCCTTCCGATCCGCATCTGCAGCGTCAGCTGCTGCGCGTTTACCGCGCGGACATCAAGACTGTGGACGCGTTCTGCGCGGCGCTGCTGCGTGAGAATTGCCACCTGTTGGGGGAGGACGCGCAGCACCGGACGCTGCGCCCGGATTTCCGTGTGCTGGACGAGCAGGATGCCGCTGCGCTGCGGCAGCGCGTGCTGGCACGGACGCTGGAAAAGTTTTACGAAAGGCTGGAGCCGGACGACGGCGGCATGCTGCTGGCCGATACGTTGGGTGCCGGGCGCGATGACCGCGCACTGGCGGAGCTGGTTACTGAGCTGTACAATAAGGTGCAGGCACATGCGTATCCGATCGCTTGGCTCCGGGAGCAAGAGAAGCGCTGGGAGAATATCCCGGAGCGCATCGACGGCACGGAGTATGCAAAGCTGATCCTTGACCGCGTACGGACGAAGGCGCTGCACTGGGCGGAGCGCATGGAGCGCGGCGCTGCAGAGATGGCGGGCGACGACAAACTCGTCAAGAGCTACGTTCCGAGCTTTTTGGACGTAGCTGCCTCGCTGCGCGCGCTCACGCAGGCGACCGAGCGCGGCTGGGACGAGACGCGCGCACGCCTGTTCGCTTTTCCGGGGCTGAAGGGGGCGTACAAGCCTGCCGACGAGATGCTGAGAGACCGGATGAAGCTGCTGTGGAACCAATGCAAAAAGAGCGTTTCTGGTTTTGACGAATGGTTTGGCGCATCCGCGTCTGAGGCGGCGGACGATCTGCGCGCCATGTCCGGCGCGATGGTCGCCCTGCTGCGGCTGACGGAAACGTTTTCCAACGCCTATCAAAGCGAGAAGCGCCGCCGCAACGCCGTCGACTTTTCCGATCAGGAGCATGAGGCGATCCGCCTTCTCACGGACGGGGACGGACGGCCGACAGAGCTGGCGGGAACGGTCTCGCAGCGCTATCGCGAGATCATGGTCGACGAGTATCAGGACACCAACGACGTGCAGAACCGTATCTATGAGGCGATTTCCCGCGGCGGGAGCAACCTCTTCACCGTCGGCGACGTGAAGCAGAGCATTTACCGCTTCCGCCTTGCCGACCCGAGCATCTTCCTGGAGCACTATAAGCGTTATCCCCATGCGTCGGAGGCGGCGGAGGGCGAACGGGCAAAGCTGATTCTCTCACGCAATTTCCGCTCCCGGCGCGAGGTGCTGGACGCGACGAATTATATCTTCGCCAGCATTCTGTCCAAAGAGATGGGCGAGATGGAATACGGTGCAGACGAGGCGCTGTACGCCGGCGCAAGCTATCCGGAGAACAAAGACTGCCGAACGGAGTTCCATTTGCTTGACACCGGCTCGCGCAGCGGGGTGCGCGCAAGCGAGGCGGAGGCGGACTTCGTTGCGAAGCGCATCCGCACGATGATCGACAGCGGCTTCGCCGTCACCGACGAAGTCACGCGCCAGCCCCGGCCGGTCCGCGAGGAGGATATCGTCATCCTTATGCGTTCGCCGCGCGCGCGGCTGGCAGATTACCGCCGCGCACTGGAGCGGCGCGGCATTGCCGTTTCTTCCGAAACGGGGGATGATTTCTTCGCTTCTTCCGAGATTGCGGCGATTGTTTCACTGCTGCAGATCCTGGACAATCCCCGGCAGGATGTGCCGCTGATCGCCGTGCTGCGATCGCCGCTGTTCGGCTTTACGGCGGACGAACTGGCGCTGCTGCGTGCTGCCGAGCGGGACGGCGATTTCTACGACACGCTGCTCGCGGACGAGAGCGAAAAGACGCGGCGATTCCTTGCCGTACTGCGCGAGCTACGGGAAGCGGCGCAGCTCATGAGCGTGCGGCGGCTGATCGCGAAGCTTTACGGCGAGCTGAACGCCCTTGCCGTCTTCGGCGCCATGGCGGACGGATGCGCGCGTCGGGAAAACCTGCTCTCGTTCCTGACGATCGCAGAGCGCTTCGAGGAGTCCGGTTATCGCGGACTGTTTGCCTTCGTGCAGCACCTGAGCGAGCTGCAGCAGCGGGACAAAGCGACTGTTCCTCACCCGGCGCAGAGCGTTGGCGGTGTACGTATCATGAGTATCCACAGCTCCAAGGGCCTGGAGTTCCCGGTCGTGATCCTTGCCGACCTTGCCAAGGCGTTCAACAAGATGGACTTCAGTGATTCCGTACTGGTGCATCCGCAGTATGGCCTCGGTCCGGACTGCGTCGACACCGCGCGGCGCATCCGCTATCCGACGGCGGCGCGGCAAGCGATCGAGCGTACGCTCCTGCGTGAGGCGAAGGCGGAGGAGATGCGCCTTCTTTACGTGGCGATGACGCGCGCAAAGGAGAAGCTGATTCTGGTACATACGCAGTCGAACGCCGTCAAGCGCGTATCGGAGCTCTTGGCGACTGTGTCCTGGCCCGTGCTCCCGGAGACGGTGGATGAGGGCAAGTGCCTCGGAGATTGGGTGCTGCAGCCGCTGCTGTGCCGCCCGGAGGCAGAGCCGCTGCGCCGCCTGACAGGGCTTGAGGCGGCAACGATCTCCGTCACGGACGACACGCCCTGGCTGGTCGCCGTGCATGACGTCAGCACCGCCGAAGCGGCGGAGAACAGCGCGGTGCGCGTTACGGCGGATGCACCGAGAGAGGAAGAGCGCGCGCTTGACTGGGATGCGCTGAGGTGGACGTACCCGCATGCGGCGGCTGCGGCGATGAGCGCGAAGCTGACCGTGACGCAGCTCAAGGGCCGTGAGGCGGACGCGGAGATCGCGGAGCACGCCAAGCTCCCGCCGCGGCTTCGCAGCCTTGCGCGGCCGCGCTTCCTGTCCGGCGCAACGTCGCTGACCGGCGCAGAGCGCGGTACGGCGATCCATCTGGTGATGGAGCATCTGCCGTTCGACTGTCCTGCGTCGCCGGAGGCCGTGCGTGGGCAGATTGACGCGCTGGCCGAGCATCGTCTCATGACGCCGGAGCAGGCCGCGGCGGCGGACGAACAAGCGATCGCGCGCTTCCTGCAAAGCGGCGTCGCCGCCCGGATCCGCGCGAGCAAAACAGTTGAGCGGGAGTTTCGCTTCTCACTGCTGACCGCGGCGAAGGCGTACGACGCACGCGTCGATGCGGCGGATAAGGTGCTGCTGCAGGGCGTGGTGGACTGCTTTTTCGAGGAGGACGGGGAGCTGGTCGTGCTCGATTTCAAGACCGACCGCATCACCCGGGCCGAGACCGCCGTGCGTGCGGAGCATTACCGTTCGCAGCTTGAATCCTACGCAGCTGCGTTGGAGCGCATCATGGGTATGCGCGTGAAGGAGAAACTGCTCTATTTCTTCGCGACGGGCGAGACCGTCGAGTTGGGAGGGGGAGGCGGCACGTGACGATCATATTGCCGCACGGTCCGTGCCATGGGACGATATGCGCGCGTGCGTCAAAATCCCATCTGCAGCGATTGCTGCTGTGCGCCGCGCTTGGAGAACAGGAGACGCGGATCCGTACGGAGGGCGTCCCGCGCGACGCCGCCGCGATGATCGCCTGTCTCCGCGCCATGGGCGCAAAGATCGACGATGCGCAGGCAGGAACGCTGCGCGTACGGCCGATCGTGCAGCCGCCGAAGTGCGTCTGTGTGCTTCCGTGCGAAGAGAGTGGCGCGACGCTGCGCTTCCTGCTTCCCGTCGCGGGTGCGCTCGGGATCGAAGCGGTCTTTGAACGTGAGGGAAGACTGCCGGAGCGGCCGCTCGCGCCGCTAACGGAGGTCTTGACGGCGCACGGCATGCGCATTGAGACGCAGGGCGCCGCGCTGCGCTGCGCGGGAAAGCTTCGCGCAGGAGCGTATGCCATCGACGGCGATATTTCCTCGCAGTTCATCACGGGGCTGCTGTTCGCGCTGCCGCTGCTGGATGGAGCGAGCACGCTGCGCGTGAAGGGAGAGACAGTTTCCAAACCATATCTCGACCTGACGGAGGCGGCGCTGCAAAGTGCCGGCGTTCGTTATGAAAAGAGCGGTCAGACCTATGAGATCCAAGGTGGACAGAGATTTGACCCGCCGTCGGAGACGCGTGTCGAGGGCGACTGGTCGGGCGCGGCGCCGTTTCTTTGCATGGGCGCGCTCTCGCGCGAGGGCGTGACGGTCGCAGGCCTGGATCCCGGTTCGCTGCAGGGCGACCGCGCGATCCTTACTCTGCTGCGCCGCTTCGGCGCAGGCGTCGAGGTGAGGGATGACGTCGTCACGGTGCGGCGCGGCTCGCTGCTTGGCGGCGTGGTCGACGCGTCGCAGACGCCGGATCTCGTGCCGGTGCTCGCTGCGCTGGCCGCCCTGTCCGGCGGGGAGACGGTCATCGTCAACGCCGCGCGCCTGCGCAGCAAGGAATCTGACCGGCTGAGCGCCGCGGCGCGGATGCTCACCGCGCTGGGCGCGGACGTCTCAGAAACAGCGGACGGCCTGCGGATCCGCGGCAGGGAGTCCCTTGACGGCGGTACCGCAGACGCTGCGAACGACCATCGGATCGCCATGGCGGCGGCGGTGGCCGCCTGCCGCTGCCGGTCGGACGTGACGGTTCTGGGCGCGGAATGCGTCGATAAATCCTATCCTGCATTCTGGGAGGATCTGCAATGTCTCTTTACGTAATCGGCGACCTTCACCTTTCGCTGTCGGGCGATAAGCCGATGGACGTGTTCGGCCCGCTCTGGGAGGATCACGTCGAGCGCACGCGCGCCGCGTTTTCGCAGCTGTGCGACGACGACGTGACCGTCCTGGCGGGGGATACGTCCTGGGCAATGTCGCTTGAGGAAGCGGAGGCGGACTTCGCCTTTCTGGACGCGCTGCCCGGGAAAAAGCTGCTGCTCAAGGGCAATCACGACTACTGGTGGACGACGGCGGCGAAGATGAAGCGTTTTTTCGCGGAGCGCGGCTTCACAACGCTGGATATCCTGCACAACAACTGCTTTTTCTACGGCGACTACGCCCTCTGCGGTACGCGCGGCTGGTTTTACGAGGAGGACGCGGCGGGCACGCACACGGGCAAGATGATCGCCCGCGAGGCGCTGCGGCTGGAGACCTCCTTCCGCGCGGCTGAGGGACGCCCGATCCTGTGCTTCCTGCACTATCCGCCCATCTACCAGGGCTACCAGTGTCCGGAGCTGCTGGAGCTGATCGACCGCTGGCACGCCGAGCGCTGTTACTACGGACACCTGCACGGCGCGATGCATCGGCGCGCCTTTGAGGGCAAGCGCGCCTTCACGCAGTATTCGCTCGTTTCGGCGGACTATTTGGGCTTTGTACCGAAAAAAATCTGCGACGGATCCCTACTTCTGTAAAAATAAGGGTAGATTTTTGAAAAATGGTATGGTACAATAACTCTTCGCAACGGCATTTTCATTTGTGCAAACGGAGGAAAGAAAAAACATGACTGTCAAGAACGTAGAAAAGCTGGAGAAGAGCAGAGTTGCGCTCGAGATCGCCGTCGGCGCAGAGGAGTTCGAGGCTGCCGTCGCCAAGGCGTATGCAAAGACGCGCAGCAAGATCAACGTCCCCGGCTTTCGCCCCGGCAAGGCGCCGCGCAAGATGATCGAGAAGCTGTACGGTCCCGAGATCTTTTACAGTGATGCGGTCGACGCGGCCTTCCCGGAGGCATATGAGCAGGCCGTCGTGAGCGAGCAGCTCAACACCATCGGCTATCCCGAGGTCGAGATGGTCGGCGACGTGACGAAGGACGGCTTCACCTTCAAGGCGACCGTCGCCGTGTATCCCGAGGTCAAGCTCGGCGCGTACAAGGGCATCAGCGTCCCCAAGGAAGAGGTCACGGTCACGGATGACGACGTGACGGAGCGCCTCAACGAGATGGCAGAGCGCAACGCGCGTCTCGTTTCCGTCGAGCGTGAGGCAAAGCTGGGCGACACCGCAGTCATCGACTTTGAAGGCTTCCTCGACGGCGTTGCCTTTGCCGGCGGCAAGGGCGAGAACCACGAGCTGGAGCTCGGCTCCGGCAGCTTCGTTCCCGGCTTTGAGGATCAGGTCATCGGCATGAAGGCCGGCGAGGAGAAGGACATCGACATCACCTTCCCGGAGGACTATGCGAAGGATCTCGCCGGCAAGGCCGTCGTGTTCCACGTCAAGTGCAACGAGGTCAAGTTCAAGGAACTGCCCGAGCTGGACGATGAGTTTGCCAAGGACGTCTCCGAGTTTGACACGATCGAGGAGCTGCGCGGCGATATCAGGAAGAAGATCGAGGCTGACCGTCAGAAGAGCGTCGACATAGCGTATGAGAACGCGCTGATCGAAAAGGTTGCCGACGGTGTTGAGGCTGATATCCCCGAGATCCTGATCGAAGAGCAGTGCAGGCGCTTCCTGGACGAGTTCAAGAACCGCCTTGCCGCTCAGGGCATCCCGTACGAGCAGTACGCCAAGATGACCAACATGGACGAGGCCAAGTTCATGGAGGACGGCCGCGAGCCCGCCATCAAGCAGGTCAGGATGGATCTCGCCATCGCCAAGATCATCGAGGAGGAGAAGCTGGAGGCTGCCCCTGAGGACATCGAGGCGGAGTACAAGCGCATCGCCGAAAGCTACGGCATGGACGTCGAGATGGTCAAGAAGTACCTCAGCGAGGGCGACATCCGCTCCTCCGTGCTGAACACGAAGGCTGTCAACGTGGTGAAGGAGAGCGCTGTGGCCGAGGAGCAGCCCGCTGCCGCATCGGAAGAGAAGGCGGAGAAGCCCGCTGCAAAAAAAGCGGCGAAGAAGGCCGAGGACGGCGAAAAAAAGGCGGAGAAGAAGCCTGCCGCAAAAAAGAGCGCCAAGAAGGCTGAATAAACCGAAAACCGGCAATCATAACGAACAACCACAAGCTGAGCTTTGTGGTTGTTCGGCTAAATTCAGATTTTTTGAACAGGGTGTGAACGAAACACCAGGGAGGTAACGATTATGCCATTGGTCCCATATGTGATCGAGCAGACGAACCGCGGCGAGCGTTCGTATGATATTTTTTCCCGCCTTCTGGAGGACCGCATCATTTTCCTCGGTGAGGAGGTCAACTCCGCGACGGCGAGCCTGATCGTTGCGCAGATGCTGTTCCTTGAGGCGAAGGATCCCGATAAGGATATCCAATTCTATATCAACAGCCCCGGCGGCAGCGTTACCGACGGTTTTGCCATCTACGACACGATGCAGTATATCAAGTGCGACGTTTCCACCATCTGCGTCGGCATGGCGGCCAGCATGGGCGCGTTCCTGCTCTCCGCCGGCGCGAAGGGCAAGCGCATCGCGCTGCCGAACTCCGAGATCATGATCCATCAGCCGCTCGGCGGCTATCAGGGTCAGGCGACGGATATCGAGATCCACGCCAGACGCATGCTGGAGCTGAAGGAAAAGTTGACGCACATCCTCGCCGATAACTGCGGCAAGGACTATGAGATCGTCCGCGCCGACTGCGAGCGCGACAATTTCATGACCGCCGAGCAAGCGAAGACCTATGGTCTGATCGACAAGGTGATCTACAAGCGCTGATTCAAGCGAAAAGGTAAGGAACGATTCATGAGCGATTCAAACAAAAAGTCGCTGCGCTGCTCGTTCTGCGGCAAGCAGGAGCGGGAGGTGCACCGCATGATCCAGGGTCCCGCGGGGGTGCGCATCTGCGACGAGTGCGTCAACCTCTGCCGCGAGATCCTGCAGGACGGCTATTCCGTGCCTGAGGACGCGCCGGAGTCCGCGCGTGAGCTCCCAACGCCGCGCGAGATCCATGACGTGCTCGACCAGTATATCATCGGACAGGAGGCGGCAAAGGTCGCGCTGTCCGTTTCGGTCTACAACCACTACAAGCGCATCTACTTCGGCGGCGGGGACGACGTGGAGCTGCAGAAGAGCAACATCCTGCTGCTCGGGCCCACCGGCTCCGGCAAGACGCTCTTCGCCCAGACGCTCGCGCGCATCCTGAAGGTGCCGTTCGCCATCGCGGACGCCACCACGCTGACCGAGGCCGGCTATGTCGGCGACGACGTGGAGAACATCCTGCTGCGTCTGCTGCAGGCGGCGGACTACGACGTGGAGCTTGCCGAGCGCGGCATCATCTACGTCGACGAGATCGACAAGATCGCCCGCAAGAGCGAGAACACCTCCATCACCCGCGACGTCTCCGGCGAGGGCGTCCAGCAGGCGCTGCTCAAGATCGTCGAGGGCACGGTCGCGAACGTCCCGCCGCAGGGCGGACGCAAGCACCCGCATCAGGAGTTCATCCAGATCGACACGCGCAACATCCTCTTTATCTGCGGCGGCGCGTTCGACGGGATCGAGAAGATCATCGAAAACCGTCTTGACCGCAAGAGTATGGGCTTTGAGGCAGTCGTGGAGTCGAAGAAGGAGAAGGACGGCAGCCGCATCCTGCGCGAGGTACAGCCGCACGATATCCTCAAGTTCGGCATCATCCCGGAGCTGGTGGGCCGTCTTCCGGTCATCACTGCGCTTGACGCACTCTCGCGCGAGGATCTGGTGCGCATCCTGACCGAGCCGAAGAACGCGCTGGTCAAGCAGTATCAGAAGCTATTTTCCTATGACAACGCAGAGCTTTCCTTTGAGCCTGACGCACTGGAGGCGGTTGCAGACAAGGCGATCGCGCGCAACATCGGTGCGCGCGGCCTTCGCGCCGTGATGGAGTCGGTGCTCATGCCTGTGATGTACGACCTGCCTTCCGACCGGACGATCAAGACCGTCACGGTGACGAAGGGCTGCATCGAGGGGACGGAGAGTCCCGCGATGACGCACCGCGCAGCGGATGAACCGGCGCAGCGCAGGAAGAAAGAGAACCAGCCGGGACTTGATTCCGCCTCCTGAGTGAATATGGAGTTTTTCTTATGGAATCTGTGACGAAAAACATACCGGCCCTCGCTTTGCGGGGGCTGGTTGTCTATCCGAATATGACCGCGAGCTTCGACCTGGAGCGCGTGATCTCCGCGCGCGCGCTGGAGCGCGCGATGGAGACGGACCGGGAGTTGTTCGCTGTTACACAGCGCGAAATCATCACCGACGCGCCGGGCATGAACGACCTCTATCCGATCGGCACGCTGGTGCACATCACGCAGGTGCTGCGCATCAACGACCGCATGCTCCGCGTCATGGTCGAGGGCGTGCAGCGCGCGCGGCTTCGCCGCCTGTGGCAGCGTGAGCCATTCCTGCAGGCGCAGATCGAGTTGATCGACGAGCCGAAGACGGTGCGCTCCGGCGCGCGGACCGAGGCGCTGCTGCGCCAGGCCTGCACAAGCTTCGGCGAATACGCCGAGCTGACGCAGAATCTGAGCGCGGAGAGTCTGGCGGAGGCGTTTAACGAGACAGATCCGGCTCGCCTCGCGGATTTTATCATGCACCACGCGAATGTTCGCTATCAGGACAAGATGAGCGTGCTGGAGGAGCTGCGCGCGCTGCCGCGCCTTCGTCTCGCCAGCGAGATCCTGCGCCGTGAGGTCGAGGTCATCGCACTGGAGCAGGAGATCGAGGGCAAGGTGCGCGACCGCGTGGGCCGCATCCACCGCGACTTTGTCCTGCGCGAGCAGGTCAAGGTGCTGCAGAATGAGCTTGGCGAGGGGGAAGGCGACGAGGATATCGGCAGCTACCGTGAGCGCATCACGGCGCTTCATCTGCCGGAGGAAACGGAGAAGAAGCTTCTCAAGGATACTGACCGTCTGTCCAAACAGCCTTTCGGCAGCGCAGAAGCGTCGGTGCTGCGCTCCTACCTCGACACCGTGCTGGAGCTGCCGTGGGGGAAGGAGACGAAGGAGCGCGTCAGCGTCGAGTCGGCGCGGAGGATCCTTGAGCGTGACCACTTCGGCATGGAGAAGGTCAAGGAACGCATTTTGGAGTTCATCGCTGTCCGAGCGATGAAGGAGAATGCAAGGGGGCAAGTGATTTGCCTTGTCGGCCCTCCGGGCGTCGGCAAGACGAGCGTTGCGCTCTCCGTCGCAAAGGCGACGAACCGCAAGGTTGCGCGTCTGTCGCTCGGCGGCGTGCGCGACGAGGCGGATATCCGCGGCCACCGGAAGACGTACATAGGCGCGATGCCGGGCCGTATCGTGGAGGCGATCGGCCGCAGCGGCTCGATGAATCCGCTGCTCGTGCTCGACGAGATCGACAAGCTGGGCGCCGACCATCACGGCGATCCCGCGTCCGCGCTGCTGGAAGTGCTGGATACCGAGCAGAACCACGCCTTCCGCGACCACTATCTGGAGATCCCGATCGACCTCTCCCGCGTCATGTTCATCATGACCGCCAATACAACGGACACTATCCCGCGTCCGCTGCTTGACCGCATGGAGGTCATCGAACTTCCCAGCTACACGGACGAGGAGAAGGTGCAGATCGCACTGCGCCACCTGCTGCCCAAGCAGAAAACAGAGCATGGCCTGCCGAACGCGGCGCTTCGCGTGAGCGACGGTGCGCTGCGCGCCGTCATCTCCGGCTACACGCGCGAGAGCGGCGTCCGCCAGCTGGAACGCCAGCTGGCCAAGCTGTGCCGCAAGACGGCGATGGCGCTTAACGAGAACACTGTAAAGCGAGTTACCATTACAGAGAGGAATCTTGCCGACTACCTCGGCGCCCCGCGCTACAATCGGGAAAAGGTGACGAAGCGCGATCTCGTCGGTGTAGTGAACGGCCTTGCGTGGACGCAGGTCGGCGGAGAGATCCTGCCGGTCGAGGTCAATGTGATGGAGGGCAGCGGCAAGCTGGAGCTGACAGGCAACCTCGGCGACGTGATGCGGGAATCCTGTCATGCGGCGCTTTCGTGCCTGCGCTCCCGGACGTCCGAGCTTGGCATTGAGCCGGACTTTTACAAGACGAAGGACATCCACGTCCACTTCCCGGAGGGCGCGGTGCCGAAGGACGGCCCGTCCGCCGGCATCGCCGTCACGACGGCGCTTTTATCGGCGCTCACCGGCCGCGCCGTGCGGCACGACATCGCCATGACCGGCGAAGTGACGCTGCGCGGGCGCGTCCTGCCGATCGGCGGCCTGCGGGAGAAGACCATGGCGGCGCTCCGCGCGGGGCTGCGGACGGTCATCCTGCCCGCGGAGAACGAAAAAGACCTTGCGGAGATCGAT
>LXOW01248773.1_pt1 | contig 20117 bp, 18 predicted proteins | sample 1368591 | NCBI WGS metagenome assembly LXOW01 (sample SAMN04884650, study PRJNA319009) | bovine gut metagenome | isolation source: Cow rumen | host: Bos taurus | place: Italy: Legnaro (PD) | collected 2014-07-09
ATGTTCATCAGGTCCTTGCTGCGAACTTTCACCGCTGCTGCTACCGCTGCGAAGCGAACGCGTGCTGCGACCTCGTCGGCTGACGGGGAGGTGGAGCGGTTGTACTCACCGACCATGTAGATACGGGTGCAGTCGGGGTTGGTGGTTGCGGCTACACGGTGGGTAGCCAAGAGTGCGTTAGCGTGGTCGCTGTGCATTTCGCCTTTCTTGGGGCGAGAGCTCAAAAGGCCCGAGACAAATTCGATACCTTTTGCCCATTTAACTTTTGCCATAATAGTTAAGGTTTAATTGTTAGTAAATAAAAAAACAGATAAAACACTGATTATTTATAGTACTACGTACCCAAATCTTTATTTGCAAAACTGCTCTTTTAAATAAATTTAACGATCACTTTTTCAAATAAATCTTCTGAATTTTGCAAATTCCTATAAATAATCAGCGATAAACATAGATAAATTTTCGTTTTCTCCTCTTACAGTTTCTTTGAAGCATCGTAAGACTCGGTAGTCTTCGTTTGGATCATGACCGAGGTATCGCCGCGCTGATAAAATTCCGACTTGTTCGTGATGGTACGAACGACATTGCAGGAGGTGAGTCCCATGGCGGCTCCAAGGGCAGTGAGGGCTGCGATGAGCACCGAGATGACGATTTTGATGATTTGTTTGCGTGTCATAGTTGAGGTGGTTTTGAAATCGAGTGCAAAGGTAGTACAAAAAAACGAAGCCACCAAAAAAGCGGCTTCGCGGAGTTAAAAAAAGTGAATTTTAGGTTATTCCGATGTATTTTCGGAAGTCCGACGCATCGGTTGGAGAGAGCCATCCCCGTTTCCATGCACCGACATAAAACTGCGGATTGCGGCCATGCCGGATACCTTGTTGCCGCCAGCCGGAATAGAGGATATCGAAGCGTTCTTCGTCAATATGCGGGTAATGGCGGTTGGTTTCGAGAAGGATGTCGATTAAAAGAATCTTCTTTTTCATGATTTAAACCCGATAAAATAATGTAAATACCAGCAGAATACCAGGGAAACGTCAGGCAAATGCCCGTTTGACGTCTGCCCAGATTTCTTTTCGGAGCGCTTGGCACATTGTCAAGCAAAGCTTCGTTCGGTCGATAGCTGACAAATCGGCCCGACTGCAGTTTCTTCTCTATGGATTCACAAATCGCCTGTTGTTGCTCAGGAGAATAGTTGTTCCAAAGCGCCTCACATTCGTTCCTGTAGAAGTTCGCTACTCGACCGCGGTCCTTCACCAAACACCAAAAATGTTCTTCAAAATTCATAAAAGGTCTTCCTCCTCTTCCTCGTGTAAAGGAGGAGGAACTTTTTCTTTTTAATTTTCTTTTGCTTCTTTTCTTTTATTCCTTTCTTTTTTCGTGCAGAGCACTCAAACGATCTGCTTCTTAACCGCAAGGGTACGATTATTTCGTCGTATGCTTTGTACGATACCGGGCGACGTACGACGATCTTGAAGCCGTGGTACTAACCGGCTGATAATCAGTGTGATAACAAAAAACACGAAAAAAGGAGCCTCACGAATGAGGCCCCTTGATGCTGATTATTCGTCGCCGTTGTTATTTGGTAATGTAGGCTTGGAGACGACGGAGGGCTTCGGACAATACCTCACGGGAGGTGGCTAAGTTGATGCGGATATAATGCTCGGCGCCGTACATCTCGGAGGGGTTGAAGAGGACCTGTCGGTCTTTGGCCAGCGCTTGACAGAACGCTTCGGCAGGCATGCCAACCGCTTCGATATTGACCCATGCCAGGTAGGTGCCTTCCGTCTCGTGCAATTGGAGTTGCGGCAGGTGCTCATGCAGGAAATCGCGCAAGTAACAGAAGTTACCGTAGATATATTCGTTCAGTTCGTCCAGCCATGCTTCCGACTCGTTGTACGCCGCTACTTGCGCCACGAGACCGAAGGGATTGAGTCCGTTCACTTCGTGAACCTCCAGCGCGTGGTTGATCTGGGCATGGAGTTCCTTATTCGGCACGAAGATATTCGCGCAGAGCAGTCCGGCGATGTTAAACGCTTTGCTGGCGGAGGTACAAACGCAGAAATCCGTGTCGTTGATGACGATGGACGCAAAGGGGGTGTAGGCGTGTCCGGGGAAGGCGAACTCGCAATGGATCTCGTCGCTGAGCACAAACAGATGTTCGCGGCGCATGATGTCCGCCAGCCGCTCCAGTTCGTCGCGACTCCACACACGTCCGGTGGGGTTATGCGGGTTGCAGAGCAGGAAGACATCGGCATGTTTCGCTTTCGCCTCTACGTCGTCCCAGTCGATCTCGAAGCGGTTGTTGCGCAGCACCAAAGGCGAAGGCACCAGTTCGCAACCCATATTCTCGATGCAGGAGAAGAAACAGTTATAGGCAGGCGTGAAAGTGAGTACACGCAAAGGGGTGTTCTCCATCGGTTTGCCGGCTTTGTGTCGGTACTCATCCATCCTCATTTCCAAGGCCTTGAACACCGCGGAGATGGCGGGTACGACAGCCGTGGAATAGAGAAGATTATCGCGGTTGATACCCTTCCATCCGTGGCGCCGCTCGAACCACGAAGCGACGGCATCGTAATTGGCTTGCGGTACAATCGAATAACCGAAGACGCCATGGTCTAACCGACGCTGCATCGCCTCACGAATCGGTTTGGCAGCCTTAAAATCCATATCTGCTACCCAAAGCGGCAGACATCCCTGTGCTCCTTCTGAATCCCATTTGTAGCAATCGGAGCCCTTGCGATCTACATATTCTAACATAGTATTTTTGGTATTGATTTATATTCTTTTTATAGCCATCCTACGCATGCGACGAGGAGGGTGGAGAGCATCAGAACGGGCATCTGGCGGTCCAAGGTGCTGCTCTCATGCGCCCAGATAAATCCTACATGCCAAGCCCATATCGGCGCTGCGCAGAGCACCCATCGATGGCCGAGGCTGACGAAGATGATCAGGCAGATGAACAACAGGCAGGTGTGGTAGATCTTCGCCCCGCGCATACCTAACAGGCTCGCGAACGTGCGCTTGCCGTGCGCGCGGTCATTATTCATATCGCGTATGTTATTGAGGTTCAGTACCCCTACGCATGGCAGACCGATGGCGATGCCGCACCATATCACTTCGGCCGTGAGCGTCTGCGTCTGCAGGTAATAGCCGCCGAGGGTGCTGAGCAGTCCGAAGAAGAGGAATACCCCTAAGTCACCCAAACCGATATACCCGTAACTGTGCTTGCCGAGCGTGTAGGTGACGGCACCGATGATGGCGAGCAATCCTAAGCCTAAGAAGATCAGGATATTGGTAATTTGTAATTGGTCCTTGGGCATTGGTATGCCGAAGGCGGAGAAGACGAGGGCGGTGCCGAAGAGGATGCTGAGCCCCACAAAGAGCCAGATCATACCTTTCATCTGCTGCACCGTGATTCGTCCTGTTTGCAGTCCATACGCTTCGCGTCCGTGTTGGTCCGCGTCCGTGCCTTTGAGGGTGTCTCCCAGTTCGTTACTCAGGTTACTCAGGATCTGCAGGCTGAGTGTCGTGAGAATCGCGAGCGCGAAGACGAGCCAGTTGGACCATCCGGCCAAACCCGTTCCCAACACGATACCCGACATCGAGAGGGGTAAGGTGCGTAAACGTAATGATTGAATATAAGGAGACATATTTAAAGGTGAAAGGTGAAAGGTGAAAAGAGGAAGGAGTTATTTGAATCCGAAAACAAAATAGACCGCACCGATGAGGAGGACACACGCCACGAAATGGTTCCAACGCAGCGGCATCTGAAAGGCGATGGCCGAGAATGCGACAAAGACCACGAGGGTGATCACTTCCTGGATAACCTTCAGCTGCATCAGCGTGAATGGTCCGCCGTTCCCTGCAAAACCGATTCGGTTGGCCGGCACCTGGAGGCAGTACTCGAAGAAAGCGATGCCCCAGGACAGGAGAATCACAAAGATAAGCGGTGTGGCATTGGTGAAGAAACCGGTTTGCTGCAGTTTCAGATGACCGTACCACGCGAGCGTCATGAAGATATTCGACGCCAAGAGTAAAAGAATGGTGTATAAAGCGTTCATAATGTTATAACGATTTAACTATTTAACGGTTTAACGTGCGGCAAGTAATCGAACTTTACGTTCGACATAGCCGCACTCATACTGTCGATGGCTTCGGGATTGAGGGTTTTGATTTGTTCGAGCAGGTCCTTCACTTTTTCGCGGGACGAGACATGCTCGAAGGGACAGAGTTTTGTTTGTTTCTCATATCCGCGCATCGCGGCGTAGGTGACGATATCCGCTTCATCAATGAGGCATAACGGCCGAATGAGTTGGAGTGGCATCTTGTCCATTTGCAGGATCGGCGGCATGGTCGCGAAGGCGCCCTGAAAGAAGAGATTCATCAGCAGCGTCTGCGCCAGGTCGTCGCGGTGGTGACCGAAAGCGATCTTGTTGCACCCTAACTCCTGCGCGACGTTAAAGAGGGTCTTGCGGCGATACCAAGAGCAGAGGAAGCAGGGGTTCTCTATGTCTGATAGCTGATGGCTGATGGCTGATGGCTTCTCTCCGATCTCGGTGTCGCGGACGATGAGGGGCACTTTCGCTTCGGCGCAGAAAGACTCGAGGTAGGAGAGGTCGGTATGATAGTCCCGTTCTTTAACGCGCACATGAAGGGCGGTGACGGTGAAGCGGGGTTTGTAGATCTGCGCGCGGCGACCCAGCAGTTCGGTAAGCAGCAGACTGTCTTTTCCGCCGCTGAGACCGATGAGGATATGATCGCCATCGGCGATGAGGCCGTAGTCCGCGCAAGCTTTGTGGAAACGCTTAGTGAGGCGCTCCCGCTGCTTCTCCAATGCTATTTGTTCCGGTGTTTTCACTCTTTTACTCTTTCACTCGTTAACAGGGTCTTCAATGCCGGAGAGGGTTGACCTTCGGGTGTGAATGATCCCATGTCATAACCGCCCCAACCGAGCGGGATATACTCGGCGGGTCTCCAACCGCCAAATACTTCGGGTTCCCAATAGAAAATGCCCATGCAGGAGTCGATACGCTCCATGCGACGGACAAAGTCCGTCATCACTTCATTGGAGAGGTTCGCTACGGAGTCGTACAGCGCCCCTTCCCCGTAATTCATCATTCCCACTTCGCAAATCATAACGGGGCAATGATAGGTGCGAATAAGTTGGCGCACATTCGCCTCGGCGAGAAGATTCATCTCCTGCCAAGTGTGATGGCACCAGTCGAACATCATCGGATAGTGGGAAAGACCGATCATGTCCCATTTGCCTCCGTATTGCGCCATTGCATCCCAGAACCAGTCGCGGTACATGTAGGCATTGTCCACATGCACGATGACGTGGATATCCGGAAAGGCTTCTTTGGCAGCCTCGTACCCCATGGCGGTGAAACCTGCGTAATGCATCCAACCTTCTGAAAACTGAGTGCTGAGGGCAGAGGGCTTACTTACCCGTCCCATCGGCCATAGCATCCCGTTCGGGGTCTCGTTACCGATCTGCACCCATTCGGGTTTGACACCTTCTTCTTTGAGCGCATAGAGTACGTCGAGCGTGTGTTCGCGTACGGCTTCGAGCATGGTTTCGTAGTCGTAGCTCTGCCATGCGGCAGGGATAGTCTGGTGCGAAGGGTCGGCAAAGAAATCCGAGTAATGGATGTCGATCATAATGCGCTGGCCCTGCTTGGCGGCACGTTTGGCGAGCGCTACCATGTCCTCTTTGTTGCTCCAACCGGTGGAATGGTTCACCCATACGCGCAGACGCACGGCGTTCATACCGTTCGCGCGTAGAAGAGCGATACAATCTGAGTCAAATACTCCGTCGTGCTCCATCTCGCTGAGCCAACTGAGGTCACAACCGCGTGCCCATGAACCACGGGGACTGTCGGTTTTGTGATAACAAGCCGTCAGAAGCAATGCCGCTGCGGCAAAAAGAAGGAATCGTTTCATGGGATAAGGGTGCCTTGAAGGGTGAATAGTTGTTTGTCTCGGATGATATAGATCGTACCGTTAATGAGCACTTTTCGTCCGTTGAGTTCGCTATCGGTGCGCACTTCGTCGAGTCCCTCTGTAGGATTCGGACGCGTGTATTGGTAAATAGGTGTGTCGCTTTTGCTGTCGCTGGTGGTGTAGAAAGTCGTGTTGTCCAACCATGCGATGGTCTCGCCCTGTTCCTCTTCTTCGTACGCCGCTATCTGTACGGGATCGCGTTGGACGGTAGCGCTGAGGCTCTCGTTATCTTGGCGCTCCCACAAGAGGATGTATTTCTTGCTCTTGATCGCCATCCATTGTCCATCCGGCGTGATGTCGCCACCGGTGAGGAAATTGAATTTCTCGCCGTTACCGAGTTCGGTCACCCGGGTAAGGGTTTGTAACTCCGAACCGTAGTCGGTGCGGAAAGGCAGACGGTAAAGGGTACAGACGGCTTTTTTTACTTTATCGGCGATATAGAAGACCTGCTCGACGTTGTCGTATAGGAGCGTCTCGGTATTATGTGCTTTGTTATCGGGATAACCGAAACGGATGGTATTAACGGAGACGGTCTGCGTGCCGGAAGTGATGGCTGGTTCTTCGAAATAGAAGATGTAATAGTTGTCCTTGTATTCCAAGTCGTTGTCGCCGAAGGCGCCGAGGAAGATATAATTTTTACCGTTGTAGGTGCCGGTGGCGATATCTTCCCAGTCATCACGATCGATATTGCCGGAATTGATCTTAACAGTCATCGCGAGGGTGCCGTCGGGAGATACGGCTACGATCTTTCGGTTGTTGCCAAGATTCTCATCGCCATGCGCCCAGAGATAGCCGGGAGTGGTACGCGAGCAAGCGAGACCGCTGGTCTCCGGCATGACGTTTTTCTTCATCGTGCCGCACTGCGTGCGGGTGAACTCGGTATTGAGAGTCAGTTTGGTACCGTTGAAATTGATTCCATCTGCAGCCCATGCCGTCGCAACCAGCATCAGCCCAAAAATCCCAAGAGCAATCTTTGTTTTCATGCGTCAAAAAATTTTGCGACTGCAAAATTACTGCTTTTTTTTGACATATGCAAGAAGATTGCAATTTTTTTGTGTGTTATGGAAGCTCATCTATGCTGCTGAGGGTAGTCCAGGAGACGGTCTGTTCGGCAGCAAGGCGGTTGACGGCGATGTCGTCGATGAATACAATACGGCTATTCGGTTCGCGGATGACGTTGTCCACCGCCCGGAAGATCTCGGGTTCGGGTTTGGCCATATGCATCGCCTGTGATAGAAAGAGTCGGTCGAAATGGCGATCGAGGCCATAGGTGCGGTTGATGAAGTCAAAATGCAGGTCATTGCCGTTGCTGAGCAGATAGACCTTATGCCCTGCCGCTCTCAATCTATCAATCACCTCAAGTCGCTCCTGCGGTAAGTCTGCCAGCATCGCCATCCATGCGCCCTCGATCTCTTCCCGAGTAGTACCGGGACGACAGAAGGGTAGTATCTGTGTGATGAATTCGTCGGGACTAATCAGCCCGCGTTCGAAGTCCGCCATGAGTTGTTTGCTGGCAATGCTGACGGCTTTGACACCTTCTCCGCGGCTGTCCATTCCTAGCACTGCGCGCATATTCTCTTCGCCCATCAAGGCCTCAAACGCCCGCATACACCGCCCGACATCCAGCCGAATCAGCACCCCGCCGAGGTCAAAAACATATATAATTTGGTTGGTCATAACTCATCACTGATTAAATGTATGTGCGGCATAGGGAACGAAGGCGCGGTTCATCGCAGATGATGGCTCTGAGCGCTTCGAGTCCGCGGAGGTTACGTTCACTATTCAACCATAGATGCAGGTAACCGCCTTCGGCGTATTTCTCGAGAAGGTGCGCTTGGGTGCGCTGATAGAGCGTCTCGAAATCACCGTTAGGATACAACTTGACGCTGAAGGCCATCGTGCGTCGGATGACGGTCTCCGGGTCAATCTGTCGATCTGCCTCCGCAACGATGGCTCCGTAGATGGTGCGGGGTGGGTTCTTTCCGCTCGCACGATGGTCTTCCACGGCGTCCCGCATGATAAGCAGTTGCTCCTCCTTGAACCATTCTCGAAGCCGTTCGTCGGCCATAAGTATCTCGCCGGAATGGATATGGTGGTGCTCGCGGTCAATACGCAGGCCGAGGTCGTGGTATGCCGCGATGGCATAGGCCATACGCTCATCGGCATGATGCTCCCGCGCCAATTTAAGGCTCTCAGCAATCACCGTCAAGGCATGATCCCTCTGATGCCCGCCATCAAACGCATCGTACTGCGGCAGGATTGTTTCTTCTATGTATTGCTCTAAGGTCATAAGAATCAATCATTCATTATCCATGATTTTGGGTTGTCAAGGAGGCAATCAACGCAGAGGATGCGGTCGGTGACAAAGGTGATGTCTTCCTTGGGCGTATGACCGATGATTTGCATCACAGGCGTACCTGCAAACAGGTTGTGCTTGGGCAGTATCCACGACCTGATCCAAACCGGTGAATGAGTTGGCGAAACACCGTACACATCGGGCTCAACAGTTACGTTGCTGCTAAACGTAAATGCCTCTTTGTCTTTCTTCCATAACTCATTGATTTTCTGCGCAACTATGTGCGGACTTTCACCTTGGTACGTGCCGATATATTTCTCATACCACTCCTTCGTAACTCCGGCATGCGACACCAACGTTTTATCGTCTATTGCATATGCTACGCCATAGAAAAGCGACTCCGTTTCTGCGAATAGTTGTCGGTATGTTTCGCAGTATTCCGGATGACTAAACCGGCTTTTATAATCCTTATCCAGCAGGTAGTTTAAATCGTGATTACCATATAGCAGAATAGTCCTCGGGTGCGCTTTCGCAAAGGCGATAATGGCCTTGAAATTCGCGATAATCTCCTCTTGCGATTTCCCGTCTTTCGAGTCAAAATAATCCCCTACGAAGATGTTTGTCGCATCCTCGCGCACCAGTGCTTTCCACCGGTCCAAACCATGTATGTCGCCTATGATGTTGAAGTTCATTTTATAAGTGTTCTATCCATGGTTTTTTGTTCTCCAGTAATATCGAAATTCCGAAATCATATATCTGTCTATATTTTTCATCTTCAGTACAAACGCTTTTATATATCTCTTCCGGTGTCATATGTTTTTTAATAAGTTTTTTATCATCTTTCACAAAGAATTCTTCATCCTTAGTGGCGTCGAGATAATTTTGACTAAACAAGAGCTCCATACCTTTCTTGAAGTACTCAAAGAGCTCTTCGTTCGCTTTAACGTCGTTAGTTATGTTTTTACGTATATGATGTATTTCTCGGCAAAGGAAATATTTGAGCAATACTCTTGGAATTTTATTAAGTTCACGTTTCTTACTATCCCATATTCCATGATTAAGAATAGACCACTTGTCATCTGAAATAGAATATCTATTGACATAGGTGACGTAGTTTGCCTGCACTTTCTCAAACACACATTCGATTCTTGCTTCTTTACCATTTTGGTAATCCTTATCGTAAAGAAGGTCAAGACCATTATGATAATAATCGAACCATCCTTTGAACGATGTTATCTTGCCTTCAGATATGTTTTTACAGAGATATTGTATTTCTCTCATCATAAACAAATTGAGTGACTCCGGCTCGATATCATGTTTGCTATCTTGCTGTTCGTACATATCCCATGCTGCGTGACGTATTTCTATCTGTTCTGAGGCGATAGGAAGATTGATGTTTATGTCTTGGTTCTGCTCTTTATTCAGTTCTCGGAAGAATACTTCACCGCTATTGTTATTCCTGTGTCTAAGGTTGTAATTAAAACTTGCCATCTTTCTTGAATCTTTGACATTAAAGAACAACACAGAGCCTTCCTCTTGGAAGTACTCAACGTCGGATATGATATCATTTATTTTCTGTATTCGGGCTTTGACTATCTCCACATCACGACTTGTCAAGTCTGTCTTCAGTTTATTACCAAGCATAACGAGAGAGCGAGTGGTGTACACATCTTTGTATATCTCGAGTCTTGATAGGTCTTTAATATATTCTACCATCGTCACGGCATCATCGAATCCTAAATCGGAAAGCAGCACTTCTGCAAAATTTTTATAATTGTTTACATTCTCCTTTTGTGGGTTGTTAATGGCCTTTTTATTCTCATACAAATGGCGCAAGGCTTTTCGTATGAATCTACACCGGTATTCCGTATCCGATTTAAAGAAGTTTATTATAATAATACTTACTTGTTCATAATAATAACAATCTACTGGGAAATAGTCATCTAAAGTAAACCCATCTTTATTACCCTTTATAAGTAAAGTTTCTAGTAAACCCTTAATTTCCTTCTGCATAGATGACAATTCATCCGTCTTGATATTAGCAGTATCAACACCTGTTTCTCTTTTAAATTTTGTAGTCTCCTGCGTATTAAGTTCATTTATCAAGTTTACTTCTGGGTCTTTTCCTAATTCCAATAAACGTTCTTTTTGTTCTTGCGATAAAGGTTCAATATCCTCTTTTAACAATTGATGCAATTCTGTCTTCTTTTTTGATACCTTGGAATTAATATTACTTAACAAATTGTTGATTTTATCCACTATAAATGTACGACCAGTTTCGTTTATTTCATTATTGAAGAAATAAGCCCTTATCTCATTTAACTTAACAATTATTTCTTCATTACTTAGTATCTGCCAATTTTGAGCATCTTCAATATCAACAAGTTTAGCTCTATCGTTCTCTTTTACATTGTTATTCTCAATATGAGAATAAAATACTTTTAGCACTTTTTCTCCTTCATCGTGCATCAATAAAATGTTATGAATAGACGGTTTCGTAATATTTTTATTTATAAAACTTAAGCTGGTCTTTGAGGAGCCGTCTAATAACATATTCTTTCCCTGAGACAATTCTATATATTCATTGATAGAATTTATTATTGCTATAATATTGTTAATATTATCGTGGTTATTTACATTCGCACCTCTCAGCAGCTTAGTAAGTTCATTATTGCCGACTTTTAGCATTGAGCTAATCGTACTTACATCAAAATTGCTGTAGATAAACTGTCCGGGTTGCATCATGAGTGTTGCTTTATTCCAAGGTGCATTAGCAAGAAGATTATTATATAGTTTTCTCTTCCCTTCCAAAGAAATGTCAGGATAATTTTTTGTCAAGTTATTCAACATTTCCATCGCCTTGTCGAAATCTTGTTCATTATTTACTTTCTTAAACAAATTATAAGCCCAAGCGACATAAACCTCATTATCTACTCTTGTAACAATATCAAGTTTTTTAGCGAACTCAATGATAGTATATATTTCTTCAAATGTATTAAGTTCAGGCAGCACACCGTTATAAGCATTTTTTTCATCATATTGCCGTTTTATTAACAAGAATTTAATAAAACTATCTTTGTTAGCTATATATGGATAATCGGAAGCAAGTTCTCCCAAAAGAGTGATACAACGTTTGAATTGATTCATATAGCCGATAGGATTAGCCCTTCGAATATTATGGGCAATTATCCACATGTATTTATCGAGAAAGAAAGCAAAGTTATTAATTTTTTCATCCTTTATTCTGTTATTTGCATCTTTTAATCCTTTTAGTAAATCAATAATATTCTCATCTTTGAGTATTGTTACTATTTTATTAAATTGCTTATATGACGATATCTTCTTTGTCATAATACTTAACCAACTTAAGATATCTCGCACATTATAATGTATATCGTTTTTAAATTGCTCATATTCATCAGTTAAAGCCTTATTTAAGTAATCAAGATTGTTATTAAGATTACTATATAGCAAAGAAAGAACATTATAAATTCTTTTTTTATCTATATCATCATGAAGGCCTTCATAACTCGTTGCAATATAAACATTTTTCTGACCACGCTCAAGAAGTTCTTCATCAGAAACGCCTAAGGTATTATGGATATAATCCAATACTCTTTGTCTCCCATCTTTAGTGGTGCGACTATCCTGAGCGATACGCATTACTTCACCTAAAATATCATCATTATTTTTTAGATTAGGATCTATACTAAGATAATTATCCAACACATAATTCCACCCATCATAAATACGAGAAATCAAGATAGCTATAAAATGAGCTTGTTCGGCACTGAATGTTATCTTCTTTTCATAATCAACAAACTTATCATTAAACTTCCCCCATACAAAATCCGCTATTCGTTTTATATTGTGTGGAGTTGCACGCGTAAGAGCTCTTGTGTAGATATCCACATCATTAGGGTTAATATCCAATAAATATTTAACTAGTTTTTCCTCCTTATCATAAGAGATTTCCTTCCTATTTGCAGTTAGTATTGAGCATATATATGAAACAGTATCTTCAAAGCGAATTTTGTTGTTTTCCTCATACTTGTATTCTTTAGTATACAAATAATTTTCGATACTTTCTGTCAATAAATTATCTGACAATTCATTGTTATTATCAAGAATACCATTCGTTTGAAGCCCCTTATATGCTTCTTCGAATTTTCCTTTTAAGTTATTTCCTTTTTCTTTATTAGTATCTATCTCTATTTGAGTACAAATCGTGGAATATACTTGTTGTAGAAAATCTTTCTTTTTCCCTTTTCGATGGAAATAATGCGTAATAAACTTATATGTTGAATATAGTATCAATTCACCTTCGTTTTTTATTACATCTTCTCTACGTTTGATATTCAATCCTTCGACATAACTACCTACAATAGAAGAATAACGAACAGATGAAAAGCGCTCTTGACATTCTTTATACTCATTAGAGTTTCTATCAATCAAAGGCATTTCGATACATTTAACAGTATTATCATTTTCAAAGTATAAACCGCTTCTGGATACAAAGACAATTGTGCCTGATAATTCTTTGATTTTATTAACAATTATATTCCACTTATTCCAAATTAAGTTATCTGGATTACCCTCTTTATATGTTATATGTTGGAAGTTATCAATATAAATAAGAGTGCCAGAATCGATATAAGGTATTAACATTTGTTGTAACTCTTCGAGAGTACAAGTGAGCGTAGAATTCTTCAAGACAACAACTTTGTTAAACTTATCAGTCCAAACAAGATATTCATATATGGTACGTGATTTACCAATTCCAGCCTGACCGGTGATGATAGTTATAGGATTGGATTCAATAGAATTTTTAATCGTTTCATCTATTTCTCGCTGGATGTAGACATTTCGCTTGAACCCATAATCTTCTCTGCCATTATAGCCCATAATAAGATTTGGGTTTTCTCTTATCTGATCCATATTATAGACAGCGATATTGTTGTCTATAAGAGCCTTTTTAGCTTTCTTCTCTTTTATGTATGATCGGACAGTTAAAATTGTACCAATAAGACCTAGTAGGCCTAGTATATGATTCCAATAATTTTTAATAAATTCCAAAATGGCAGAAAAATCTATATTCATCGTATATTATTTATAATTTTATTTTTTCCATTTCACTATCTCGTACCTTGCGAAGAAGGGGTATTGCTTCTTGGCGTTGAAGTTGCGGTTGGGGTGGACGTTGCAGAGGCGGACGAGGGTCTGCTCGGAGAGCGGATAGCGCTCGTGTTCGCGCACCGCGCAGCGGCCGTAATGCCATACGCCGTTATCGCACCGCAGGTAGCATTCGCAGTTCTCATAGAACTCCATCGGGCTATTGAAGATGATGTCGATATGCTTCTGCATCGCCTCGATATACTTCTCGCTCGTCGGCAAACGACGCAGCCAATGGAGGATGGTCAGGAGTTGGAAAATGCAGGTGCGCGTCAGGTACGGTGCATCGCCTGCGAGCACATCGGTGTCCACCGATAACGTTCCTTCGTCCGCATCTTCGTAAGTGCTATGACTGCCGTTATTGACGGTGTCGCACAGCGCGTCGAAATTCGTCACGATATACGAAGGCACCAGTTGCGGGTCCAGTTCATGTATCTCGCTCAGCCGTTTCTGCGCATCCCGTGCGGAGTCGATCTCGTCGGAGAAAAGTCCATGCTCGCGACCGTACGAGACGGCAAATGCCAGCAGTTTGCGCAGAGCGTTGAAGATCGTTGTGTCGGTGGCGCTCCCGGGTTCGTCTATCTTCTTGAGGATGTCGAACAGACGCGCGCACGTTGTCTCGTCTTCACACAGGTCGAAAATGCCGACATATCGTTCCCGCAACGCTACGCTATCCGAATGTTTGGTCAGTTCACGGATGTCATTGACGAGCGCTTGCTGGTCGCTGTCTTTCAGGTAGTATTGTTTGCGTGTCCACGAGCGCATAGGGATGGCGCTCAGCAGGGAGGCGTCGTATCCGCTGCCGCTCGTAAAGACGAACCAAGGGATATGCCGGTCGTCGTCTTCGCAGCGGTTCAGCACGCGGTAGGCATAATCGCGGAAAGCCGCCGGAGACTCCTGCTCGTCCGAATGATGAATCTTGCAGTTGACGTCCAGGATGACGGCATCGCATAGGGCGATGTTCTTCGGGTTGGAGAGCCATTGGATACCGTCCGTGTAGTTATCGGCATGGAACACCTGCATCCCGGCATTCGCCAGGCGCTCCGCGAAGTCCTGTCGAGGGGCTTCGTCTATCCAAAAGACTACTATGTTTCGTGTTTGTGACATAGGCTTTTTTATTCTTCCCCGCAGGCTTTTCTCCATTCAAATTCGCGGATGTAGCTCTCGAGGATGGCTTGGCAGGCGCGGAAGATGTCTCGGTAGGCGGCATTGAAATCACGCGTGTACCACGGGTCAGACACATCGCGCTCTTCGTCGGCCCACTGCATCATCAGAGATTCTTTCTCGCCCGGGTCGTAGTAATCCATGACGTCATCGTATTCGACATGCCCGATATGCGGAATATACGTCAAGTTGTTATAATCGGCGCATATGATTTTGTCGTAGTACTCATATTCCTCGCGCGTCATCTGATGCGCCTTGTGCGGGCCGTAAGGGATGCCGTGTTCGCGCAGTTTGAGTTTGGCCGGCAGGTAGATGTCATTGCCTTCCTCCTCGTCCGACACTCCGGCCGATGCAATCTCAAAGCGGTCCTCCAGACCGGCTTGCTGCACGAGGTTCTTGAAGATATACTCCGCCATCGGCGAACGGCAGATGTTACCGTGACAGACAAATAATATACGTTCTTTGCGTTTCATCTATGCACCAAATCCGATACGGTTGGAGTTGAGTTTTTTCCACTTGATAGACTGCACATCCTCGAGGGTGATTGTCGGCTGCGGCGAGGCGGGTTGACGCAACTCGGCGGCGGAGGTGATAGCGATATATACGTGCTTAATGGTGCGCGCGTTGGCGAATCCGCTGGCGCGGTTGTTGCACAGCACCTGAATATGCTGGTTGAGCTCCGCGAGCGCTTCGTCGGTGATGGTATAGCCGCGTTTGTCGAGTCGCTGCCGCAGGATAGCCATCAGCTCGTCGGCCGTATAGTCATCGAAATGGATGGTGGATGTGCTGATAGGCATATCTATCGGCGAAGTGGACAGACGGTTATCGTCCACAGCGATGACGAAGGCATGTGATCCCGGCATCTCAGCCGTGAGGGACGTCAGTTTGCAGCGCAACCACTGGATGTCAATATGGCTGTTGGCGATATCGTCCAGGTCAATAAACAGTAGCCCTTGCCCAGACTGCTTCATCGCATCACGCAGGATATGGTCGATCTCGAAAGCGGCCCAGCTGCTTGTCGGCGTCTGCGGCATACGCAATTGCGTCATCTTCTCCGATGAGATGAGATGGATCGCATGCAGCAGTTGCGCCAGCAGTCGCGCCACCGAACTCTTGCCCGTCCCCGTCGAACCGGTGAAGGTCCATTGCAGCGGGATAGTGTCGCTCAGGTCCTCTCCGTTGGCTTGCTTGGCCCGCGCAATAGTGACGAGGTTATGCAGCGTCCGCTTCACCTCTTCGCGTCCGACCATTTCGTCCAACTGCTTGAGGATGCGGTTTACCTCCGCCTCATCAATAGCCATGTCGGCATCCTGAACGGAGGTCGGGATATCGACTGCTTCGATCAGCGACAATTGCTGCGGCGAAGAAGCAACGGTGGCGGGCGAGAGGATACGGCGACTCATATTCGGAATGATACGCGACGAGATAAGCCGCGTGATGAATCGCGCATTACCGAACCGCTCTTTGTTGCGTCCCTTTCCTTGCTCCATCTCGCGATGGATGAGTGTTTTCAAACGTTTGACAGCATCGTCGGAGAATGTATATCCGCTTTGCTCCGCGGTGCGTAACGCGATCTCAAACAGCTCGTCCTCCGTATAGTCCTCGAAATGGAAGGTATAAGGGAAACGCGAAGCGATACCTTTGTTGGCTTTCTGCAACTTCTCCATCTCGTCGGGATAACCGGCGAGGATGATGATCATATCCGTTTGTTCTTTGCCTAACTCTTCGAGCAGGCAGTCCAGCACTTTCGGTCCGAAATCTTTCTTGTCATCCGGGTCACCGACCAGCGTGTACGCTTCGTCGATAAGCAATATATTCCCATGCGCCTGCTGCAGCACCTGTCGCGTGTTCGCTTCGGTGTCACCGATATACTGTCCCACGAGTTTCTTGCGATCCACAGTAATCACCTTACCGGTTTTCAGAATTCCGATAGACGCGTATATCTCGCCTAAGAGACTGGCGACGGTGGTTTTACCCGTGCCCGGGTTGCCGGTGAAAATCATATGAAGCGGCGGCATAGTAGCCTTCAGTCCGTTCTTCTGGCGCAGCTGGGTGAAACGTACCAGATTGAGGTGGGACTCGATGTTGTATTTTAACTTCTTGAGTCCGACGAGGTTATTCAGTTTCTTGAGCGAGAGGTCATACTGCCCGATCTTCGGTAGCGGCACATCTACTTCCTGTAACTCACTTAGCGTCTTGGCGTCTTGGAACAACTCCTGTGAGGTGTTAATCACGCGCATGGACATATTCATGATCATCTCATCGATGAGAGCCGTCACATCATTGGTAGTGGCGGAGGGCAGGGATGAGAGATATGACCGCATCACGTTTTTTGCACCCGAAGTGAGCGTGAATCCGCGCCGTTTGCACTCGCGCTCGGCGATGGCGGTCATCTGCTCGATGTCAAGAGTAGGCAGCGAATAGATCTGCCCGATGCACGAACGCAGGTTCGCCACGGACAGCAGCATCGTGATATTCTCCGGCGTGTCGACCAAAACAACCGCAGGCCCGTCGTTCGGGTCTTGCAGCCTGCGCACCAGCGATTCCACCACGTAGTACTTGTTGCCGCGCGATTCGGTCGCGATCATCGAGGCAGCGTTCTCTACGTACAGCATACCCTTTCCGGCCATCGAGAAATCGTGATCCAGGGATGAATTATCATCGCCTACCATACTGGTCCAATAGCGTGCATCCGCTGTATGCAGATAACTGTCTTCGGGGAGTAACTTATTGTCCGTGTAGAAGTCGAACAGCACGTGCGCAAAGGAGGTCTTGCCCGAACCCTTGTCGCCCATCACCGCTGCGTGCAGATTGATAGGCGCCGGCTGCAGATTCATCGCCATGCGATTGTCGTTGAAGATTTTCTGTTTGGCGAGCAAGCCCATCTGGCGGTAGATACCATCGATGCCGACCATGTCATCCGATGTCGTCGGAATCGTGTAGCCCTTCGCGGGTACGATGTTGATATACTGAATATATGGCCGACCGATATAGGTGTCTTTTTTCTTACGCAACCGGAATACTACATAGTAGCGTCCGCAATCCATCGCCCGTCGGTCTTTACGCATGATATGCAGCGCGCAATACGTGCTTCGGGGGTTGTCATGCGGAATATGGATCGTGTACTCGTGATCCAGCGGATGCAGTTTGTACATGTCGCCCATCGTGTCGCGGAAGAATACATATAGCTCCAGGTAGCAGGGAATCTCTTTCTTCCGGCCGTCGAACATCAGAAGCCAGAATATCTCCTTGCCCTTGCCTTGCGGGTAAGAGTCCACTTCGCTCACGTCCTCGCCGTTCGGTTCGCGGTATTTCAGCACAGACGCGCAGGTGATGTACTCCTCTTCGATGTCGAACGAGGGCTCACCCCATGTTGCACGCTTTGAGTACTCGAACCGGTTGATGGCATCCAGGATCGTTTCGTCGTCTTTCGGATCATACAGGATACACTCCATGTCCATGTCCGATGAACTCTGCAACGGGCTGTCGGCCAAACCCAACTCGAGTTCGAAACCTTCCTCGTCCTCAAAGACTTTTTTTATCTTACTGCTATAAATCCGTTTCGCCATACTATGATTATCGATTAAAGAGGTCTATTTTTTCGTTTCGGGAATTAATAAAGAGAAACTTACCTCTTTTCTTTGCGGAGATAAGGTCTTCTGTATAGGAAGGATCGAGGAAGTCATAATCGAAGGGCACCAGGACGTTGCCGTGCTTGTCGAGCAAACCGCATTTGCGTTTCTTGCGAGGCTCCTTGATATAAGCTACGTAATATGCTCTGCGCCAATGAAGAGAGTCGTAAATCGGAGGAATGACCCACTCGCCTCGGTCATCTATCACTCCGTCCTTTAAGATTTTCTTCTTGCCGTCCTCCTCTATCGTCACCTTAAAGTGATTCGGTTCACCACCCTCAAAGACGTTGTAAAATTTCTCGGGGAAGATAATATGACCTTGTATATCTCGTACTCCCCAGTGCATCTTCTCGGAGGAAAAAGCAATGTAGTCCTCTGACAAATAACGTAAAGACTTATACTCGAAAAGTCCGGGCGTGTTAGCAAAGAACGGAATGTCCGGAGATTTGTCAACCATCTGTTGCGCTTTGGATTTGTTGGACTCGTCCATAACAGGCGGGGTCACAAAAGTATGCTTCTCGACATCGTAATAGACGAAATCGCGTGTGTCATTGATGGTCTTGAGAATACTTGGATACCCATGCACACGCATTACGATATGGCGCCATTTTTCATTCCATATAATCTCCCCCTTGCGATTGATGACACCACGGTACATGCCCAAATCATCCTCCGCGCGGAAGATCGCATAGTCTCCCTCGAAATACAGGATTTTCTTTGCCTCTTTTAACTCTGAAATATGCATATGTTTATACCAATTGGCTCTGAACAACCTGCGCAACCATCTTGCCGTCGGCATTGGGCAGCGCGGCTTTGATGGCTTTTACGAAGAGTCCCATATTCTTTTTCTCTGCTTCCCAACCGTTTGCTTCTTTGGCGGCATGGAAGGCGCGAACGATATCCTCTTCCGTCGCAGCTTTGGGCAAGAAGGTCTCCAGCACGCTGATCTGCGCCTGTTCCGCATCGGCTAATTCTTTGCGTCCTGCGGCGATGTATTGCTCCACGGACTCCTGGCGCTGCTTCACCATCTTCTTGATGATTTGGATCTCGTCCGCTTCGGTCAGTTCTTTACCTGCATTCTCCTTGCTTGTCTGCCAATTGAGGAATGCGCTCTTGATTCCGCGCAGGGTCTCTGTGCGTACCGTATCATGGTTTTTCATTGCCTCCATGATCAAGGCGTTCATTTCGTTTTTCATATCCTGTTTTTTGCTGTTTGCGTCATTTTGGCCGCAAAGTTACTACAAAAAAATGACATACGCAAATTTTTTTTTGGCACGGTTCTTGCGGACAGGGTAGTGAACCCTATTAATTTCAGGAGGTACAAAAATGAAAAAACTAATGATTTTAGCCATGAGCGTCATGATGGTGGCGAGCATGAGCGCACAAGAAGCAAAAGCCGAAAAGGCGGAGTGCAAGAAAGACAAGAAAGAGTGCAAGATGACGAAGGAACAGCGTGTCGAGATGGATATCAAGTTCCTGACAGAAGAACTCTATCTGAGTGATGAACAGGCCGCTAAGTTTGCCGTTACCTACCGCGAGTTTATCGCCGCGAAAGAGAAGTTGAATAAGGAGTTTGCGGAGAAGTTCGGCAAGAATCTGAATGAGCGTCAGGTAGCCCGCGTGCTGCATTTCCACGGTCCGAAATTCAATGGCCCGAAAGGCGAAGGTCCGCGACCGGAATTCAAGGACGGTAAGTGTCCGAAGCACGAAGGCAGACCCTGTCCGAAGAAAGATTGAGAAAGAGAGGCGTTTGCCTCTTTTTTTTTATGCCTAATAGAAAAAAAGTAGTACTTCGGCACGCAGAAAAATTTCGAGGGCACCGACACAGTCCCCTTTCCGTCTAGGGTTTCCCC
>LXOW01401743.1_pt1 | contig 20115 bp, 14 predicted proteins | sample 1368591 | NCBI WGS metagenome assembly LXOW01 (sample SAMN04884650, study PRJNA319009) | bovine gut metagenome | isolation source: Cow rumen | host: Bos taurus | place: Italy: Legnaro (PD) | collected 2014-07-09
TAGTCCTCAGCGGTCTTCTTCATCTTCTGCAGCACCATAGCAGAAATCTCCTGCGGGGTGTATTTGCGTCCGTCGATGTCTACACGTGGGTAGCCATTCTCATTTACTACGGTATAAGGTACGCGTGTAGCCTCCTTTGCAGACTGTTCGTATGTCTCGCCCATGAAGCGCTTGATGGAGAACACCGTATTCTTCGGGTTTGTGATGGCCTGACGCTTGGCAGGGTCGCCCACCTTACGCTCACCATCCTTCACGAAGCCTATCACGGAAGGCGTAGTGCGCTTACCCTCTGAGTTAGCAATCACTACCGGCTCGTTGCCTTCAAAAACTGCGACACATGAGTTGGTTGTGCCGAGGTCGATTCCAATAATCTTTCCCATATTCTTTATTTCTTTTTTAGTTTATTATCAATTAGAAGTCACAATTCACAATGCGTTTAGGCAAAGCGTGTGCCACAATGCCGCATCCGTGTCACAAGTGTCACAGGTGGACTTAAAGTGTGCCAAATGTGCCATCATGGCGCATTATTAGTACGGAAATGGCATAAAATCGCGCCAAAAACAAAAAAAGTTTCAAAAAGATTTGGTGGTTACAATAAAACTTCGTAACTTTGCACTCGCAAACAGGGGAGGACTCCTTTTGCAAGACATATTGGGATATGGTGTAATGGTAACACTGCAGATTCTGGTCCTGCCTTTCCTGGTTCGAGTCCGGGTATCCCAACTGAGAAAATCGCTAAGATGCTAAAAACAAGCACTTAGCGATTTTTTAGTTTGTAGATTTGACAATTTGCCGAGATGTCAATGTTTTGTTGAAAGATTCGGGTGCTTCGCTGATTATTTTTTACCAGACAGGTCAAAAGCCGTAATTTTGCAGTTGTTATAAAGAATAGCAGGAATTAATAGAACCTACCTTAGAAGAGATGACAACAATGAGTAAATTTGTTTTGATTATTATCAGTATGTTTTTTGTGTCGGCTTCGATGCTGGCACAGGAGGAAATACCTCAGCGTGACAATGACTTCGTAGAGATGCCACAGGTTGAAGGCCCTCATAAGGAGTTTTCAAAGGGAGAGCGTCCCCAGGGTCAGCGCCCACCAAGGGGCAAGCGTCCTCCTATGGGCGACATGCCTGGCGGTATGCCTGGCCGTCCGGGCTCACGCAGCAAGGATGTGAAATATGCCGGAGCTACCGAGGTGACTGCTGCCACTACCGAAACCGGAAAGGCATATCAGAGCGATAAGGCAGATGAGTGTGCCCTGCTTATTTCCACTAAGGAGGCGGTGAAAGTGTTACAGCCTGCTGTCAGCAAGACAGGCAGCTCGGATGGCGGCGATAACTGTAGCTTCTATGGTGTTAATGCAGCGGTGTTGGTAAAGGGCGGCAGCACCACGACCATCAGTGGCGGTACGATCACCAGCGACGGCACAGGTGCCAACNNGGTGACGGTACTACGGTTATCATCGAGGATACCAAGATAACCACTACTGGCGACGGCTCTGGCGGCATCATGACTACCGGCGGTGGCGTGATGAAGGCCAGGAACCTGACAGTGAACACCAGCGGCAGGTCATCGGCTCCTATTCGCACCGACCGTGGTGGCGGCGTAGTGACAGTAGAAGGTGGTAGCTATACCAGTAACGGCCTGGGTTCACCCGTTATCTATTCCACAGCCGATGTGACGGTAACGGATGCCATGCTTACCTCGAATATGTCAGAGGGCGTGTGCATAGAGGGCAAGAACAGCATCACGCTGAACAACTGCGAGATGACAGTGAGCAATACGCGTCGCAACGGGCATGCTCAGTTCCTGGATGCCATCATGATATACCAGTCGTTCTCAGGCGATGCAGACAGCGGCAATTCTCACTTCACGATGAATGGCGGTTCGCTGACCAACAGAAAGGGACATCTTTTTCATGTTACCAACACGAATGCTATCATCATGCTTAATGGAGTGAAACTGACGAACGATGATGAGGAGGGTGTGCTGCTGTCGGTATGTGCTGACGGGTGGCAGGGAGCCAGCAACAAGGCTACGCTCAATGCGAGCCGACAGCTGTTAGAGGGTGCTGTACTTGTGGGCAGCGACTCTGAGCTGACACTGACCCTGGCCGACGGTTCTACCTTCAATGGCTCTGTCAGCGGCAGTATCACCAATGCAGCAGGCGAGAGCGTGTCAACGGAGACGGGAACGGTAAATGTGATTATTGGCGATGACTGCACATGGAGCCTCTCAGCCGACTCTTACGTCACATCGTTGAAGGGCGACACTTCGCGTATCAAGAGCAACGGACATCGGCTGTTTGTCGGTGGTAAGGAGTTATGTGGGTTAGATTAATACCTGCCTTAACGCTGGACAGACAATGTGGTCCAGCGGTACAGGTTGCAGCCTACGAAGTTTCCGAGCACCTCACTGACGTATATCACCATCACCTCCGGCTGAAGCAATAGCTCCTTGGGGGAGACGAGGAAATAAAAGGCGTCAGCTATGGAGTGGGTGAAGCCGCACAGGATGAAGACGGGTACTCCCAGCAGTAGTGGCAGCATCTTGTCTTTTCTTGCAAACTCTACCGCCGTTGTCATGATGAATCCGCATCCTACGGCAAGCAGGGCGCAAGCCCATGGCCCCTTCTCTATTCGTCCTGCCAGAATCTTTGATGCAGGCTCTATGCAGTCGGGCTGTGCGTAGGCTATGAGCCATGCTGTGAGCAGGCATCCGAGGATATTGCCGCCCAGCACGGTGAGCAGCATAGACCAGTCGCCCTTACGGCGTATGAAGCCCGCTGTGCCCGTATAAAGCTTCAGACCATAATATACTACGGTGGTGAGGCCGAAGGCGAAGAGTACGGCTCCGGCCACACCACCTGTTCTGAGGTTCACGACGCATCCTATTGAGATGCAGATGCCTGCCAGGATGGACAGGGGTAGGGTGTTGCGAATTAACAAAACGATTCGAATTAACAAATTAACGAATTAGCAAATTAACGAATTAAGGCCCCACCCCAGCCCTCCCCATAGGAGAGAGAGCTCCGGCGAAGCCGATTCTTCACTATTCACTATTCACTCTTCACTTAACGCTGATGAGGTAGTAGTTCTTCTTGCCTTTCTGCGCAAGGATATATTTGCCGCCGAGGAGGTCTGCCTCTGTGAGTGGGCGGTTCTGGTCGGTGAGCTTCTCTTTGTTGATGGAGACGCCGCCGCCCTGTACCATCTTGCGCATCTCGCCCTTGGATGGGAACACCTTCACGTCCTCACGCGTCAGCAGCTCTATTGCTGGCTGTCCGAGCTGGTCGGCAGGGAGTGTGAATGTCTCTACGCCGTCGAAGACATCAAGGAATGTCTGCTCGTCGAGTTTCTCAAGGCTTTCCTTTGTAGACTTTCCGAAGAGGATGCCGCTGGCCTCGATAGCGGTGTTGAGGTTGTCCTGTCCGTGAACGAGTACTGTCACCTCTTCTGCCAGGCGCTTCTGCAGGATGCGTCGGCCCGGGTCTTGCTGGTGTTCCTCTACAAGGCCGTCGATGGTTGCTTTGTCGAGGCTGGTGAAGATTTTGATGTACTTCTCCGCATCATCGTCGGAGACGTTGAGCCAGAACTGATAGAACTTATATGGAGATGTGCGCTTAGGGTCGAGCCAGATGTTGCCGCTCTCAGTCTTGCCGAACTTCTTTCCGTCGGCCTTTGTGATGAGAGGACAGGTGAGGGCATAAGCCTCCTGGTCGTTGCCCAAGGTGCGGCGAATGAGCTCTGTGCCGGTAGTCATGTTGCCCCACTGGTCGTTGCCGCCCAGCTGCATCTTACAGTTCTTGGTCTGGTAGAGGTGCAGGAAGTCATAGCCCTGCAGCAGCTGGTATGTGAATTCTGTGAAAGAGAGTCCGTCACGAGCTGTGCCGTTAAGACGCTGCTGTACGGAGTCTTTTGCCATCATATAGTTTACTGTGATGTGTTTGCCTACAGTGCGTGCGAAGTCGAGGAAGGTGAAATCTTTCATCCAGTCGTAGTTGTTGACCATCTCGGCTGCATTGGGCTCCTTGCTTTCGAAGTCGAGGAATTTAGCCACCTGTGCCTTGATGCACTCCTGGTTGTGGTAGAGTGTCTCGGCATCGAGCAGGTTGCGTTCCTGTGACTTGCCTGATGGGTCGCCAATCATACCTGTGGCACCACCGACGAGGATGATGGGCTTATGTCCGCAATGCTGCAGATGGCGCAGCATCATGATGCCGCAAAGGTGTCCGATGTGTAGGGAGTCAGCCGTAGGGTCGGTGCCCAGGTAGGCTGTAACCATTTCTTTCTGAAGCAACTCTTCTGCTCCAGGCATAATCTGCGCGAGCATTCCGCGCCATTTTAGTTCTTCAATGAAATTCTTCATATATGTCGAATTAACAAATTAACGAATTAACGAATTAGCCTTCCGGCATGAGCTCCGGTGAAGCCGATACTTCACTTTTCACTTTTCACTCTTCACTTCCTACGGCACTGGGTCATAGCCTGAGCCTCCCCAAGGGTGGCATCGGCATATGCGTTTGATTGCGAGCCATAGTCCTTTTATGGGGCCGTATTTTATTAATGCTTCCTTCGCATACTGCGAGCATGTCGGCGTAAAGCGGCATGATGGCGGTGTGAAGGGACTGATGCAGCGCTGATAGAAGATGATGAGCGCCAACAGTGGTGCGCTCAGGATTTTGTGCATGTCTCGGCCATTCTGTGCAATAGGTTTTTTGTTTTAGCAATGATGACGTGGGATGGATGGTGCTTGTTGTCCAGCCACAGGAATGCGATGTGCATATGAGGCGTTGCCGGCAGTAGGTCTTTATTGGTGCGGTAGGCCTCCCTGATGAGTCGCTTTGCCTTGTTACGGTCCACAGCGTGTTTGAAGAGCCGCTTGGGTACGGAGATGAGCACCTGTGTCTCGTCACTGTCGACAGCCCTGAATACCGCCCTTAGCGGAAAGGCTGTGAACGATTTGCTGCCTGCAGGCTCAAAGAGCTGTTCGATGAGCTTGGTGTGGCACAGACGCTGTGACTTTGGGAAACGTTGGTCTTTAATCATCTTTTCAGCTTTCAGCATTAACTTCGTTGACCCGCTCAGGATGCTCCTTGAAACGGCAAGCGTCTCATAGTCGCCTCGTTCGGGGTTGAGCATTAGGCTTTATCCTGTATTTAGTCTTCCATCTCCTGCAGGAAGTGTCGCAATGCTCCTGTCATCGATGGGTAGCGATCGGTAGGTGCCTCCAGGTCCAACTGAAGGTTGGCTTCTTTCACGGCCTTTGCGGTGGATGGTCCGAAGGTGCCTATCATGATGTCGCCGGCCTTCATGTCGGGGAAGTTCTCCACAAGTGCCTTGATGCCTGCCGGAGAGAAGAAGAGGGCCATATCATAGTCGAAGGACTTTACCTCTTCAGGTGTGAAGTCGTTGCTTACGGTGCGATACATGACACACTCGGTGTGGGTCAGTCCCTTGGCATCAAGCATCTTTGAGATGGTGTCGGAAGAGACGTTGCTCAATGGCACCAGATATTTCTCAGACTTGTGTTTCACCATAGCAGGTATGAGGTCGTCAACCTTGCCAGTCTCTCCGAAGAACACTTTGCGCTTGCGATATGGTGCATACTTCTGTATATAGTGCGCTATGGTCTCAGTGACGCAGAAATACTTTGTTGTCTCGGGCATAGTGATGCGCATGTCTTTGGCAAGCTGGAAGAAGTGGTCGATGGCATGACGTGACGTGAACACTATGGCGGTGTATTTGGTTATGTCTACCTTCTGCTTTCGAAACTCCTGCTGCGTCATACCTTCTACCTTGATGAAAGGACGGAAGACCAGCTCTACATCGAAATCGCGTGCGATATCGTAGTAAGGTGATTTGTCACTTGAGGGCTTGGGCTGGGAAATCAAAATCTTTTTTACCATCGTTGGTGTCCTGAATGTGCTCTTTGTTTGAGTTTATGTTATTGTGTTACTGCTAGAGTAATTATGTTGTGGCTTATAGGGCTAATGATAGTCATTAAGCCTGCCAATATTGCCAAAGGGAGTATTTCAAAGGCGCAAAGGTACAAAAAATACCTGAAAATCTGCCTCTTTTTCCCAAAAAAGATGGAATAAGTCCTAATAAACCTGTTAAATCTTGTCAGTATGAGAATAAAAACAGTGTATGCTACTGATACTAAAGTAGATGCTCCGAAGAGGTAGTGCACAATGACTATGGGCAGTATCAATATGCCCTGCATGGCGAACAGGAAGCGCATGGTGATGTTCCATATCCTTCTGTTGTCCCTGCTGAAGATGAACCTGTTCACCGCATGCTGCAGTAGGTAGAAGAATCCCCGCCATAGTGCAAGCAGAAGCAGTATGGCTGTGTAGCGCATTACGTTTGGCATGAATATCTTAGCTTCACCTATGGTGATGCATTGCTCGTCGTAGTCATACAGCGTGCCGGCATCCCAATGCATATAGGTGTGTAGGCCGATGTATGTCACTGTGGCTACCATGATGAGCGTAATGATCAACAGTGGCCAGTGGTGGCGCTCCTGCTTGATAGACTCTCGCAGGTCGTAGGCATCGCCGCGCACCGTATGCCAGATGTTGAAGAGCATGTAGCGTGTGTAGCGCCACGACTTGCGCACGGTGGCAATGGTGACGAGCACGCAGAAGAACAGCGCCGTGAGGATAATGCTGTCGGTATGCATTGACGTGTTCACGGGTATGCCTGCCTCACCGTTGCGCGCTCCTGACACCTCGGGGTGGTAGTGGCCGGAATGTGCTACGTAAGTGTCGTTATACAGGAGTGAGTCAGACCAAGTACCGTTTGCCATTTGCCAAGTACTGTTTCTTGTGCTCCGAGAGTCGTGGGCTCATGCGAGCCTGTTCGGAGTCCGTTGTGCGTATTATTCTTTGATGAAGGCCTTCTGGAATGTCTCCACGAGGTCGAGCTTCTCCCAGGTGAACAGCTCCACTTCCATCTCTTTTGTCTCATGATAGAGAGAGGTGAACACCTTCTTCACGGTCTTGGGCATTCGTCCCATGTGTCCGTAGGCGGCTGTCTCAAGGTATATGGGCTGCCTAAGTTTCAGGGAGCGTTCTATAGCCTTGGGGCGGAAGTCGATGAGCTGTGTCAGCTTCTGGGCTATCTCGCCGTCGGTAATGTTGACGTGGCTCTTTCCGAAGGTGTTGACATATACGCTGACGGGCTCTGCTACTCCTATGGCGTATGATAGTTGTACGAGAGCCTCGTCGCATACTCCTGCTGCCACGAGGTTCTTTGCCACGTGACGTGCAGCATAGGCTGCCGAGCGGTCTACCTTCGAGGGGTCTTTGCCTGAGAAGGCACCGCCTCCGTGTGCGCCGCGACCACCATAGGTGTCAACGATGATTTTGCGCCCGGTAAGGCCGGTATCGCCGTGAGGTCCTCCAATGACGAACTTTCCGGTGGGGTTGACGAGCACCTTGATGTCATCACGGAAGAGTGCGAGGGTCTTCTCGTCGTTCAGAATAGATTTGACGCGTGGCAGCAGTATGTTAAGGACGTCGGCTCTGATTTGTGCGAGCATCTTGTCGTCAGCAGCCTGCTGGGCTTCAGCGCTGTCGTCGGTGGGCCGGATGAAGTCATCGTGCTGTGTGGATACGACGATGGTGTTGATGGCCTGTGGTATGCCGTCGTCGCTGTATTCCACCGTCACCTGACTCTTTGCATCGGGACGCAGATAAGTCATCACCTTGCCTTCCTTGCGTATCTCGGCAAGAGTTTTCATGATGAGATGTGCAAGGTCGAGGGTCACGGGGATGTAGCGGTCTGTCTCATTGGTGGCATAACCGAACATCATTCCCTGGTCTCCTGCCCCCTGCTCTTCGTCGATGGCGCGTGAGACACCGCGGTTGATGTCGCCGCTCTGTTCATGGATGGCAGAGAGGATGCCGCAGGAGTTACCGTCAAACTGATACTCAGACTTGGTGTAGCCGATACGGTTGATGGTCTTGCGCGCTATGGTCTGAAGGTCGATGTAGGCCTCTGACGTCACTTCGCCCATGAGCACTACCTGTCCTGTGGTGACGAATGACTCTATGGCGCAATGTGCCTTGCTGTCGTATGCCAGGAACTGGTCGAGCAGGGCATCGCTAATCTGGTCGGCCACCTTGTCTGGATGGCCTTCGGAGACTGATTCTGATGTGAAGAGATACATGTAATGGTGGAATAAAATTAAATCCCGCAAGAGCCGTAGCTTCTGCGGGATTTATGATTGTTATTTCTCCCGCTGCTGCCATAGTGGGGAGGGTCTGTTGTTACGCTTTTTACTTACGCAGACCGAGAGCCTTTACGATAGCGCGATAACGATTGATGTCACGATCATAAAGATAGTCAAGCAGAGAGCGACGCTTACCTACGAGCTTGGTGAGTGAACGTGCTGTCTTGTAGTCCTTGTGGTTGGCCTTCAGGTGCTCTGTGAGGTGCTTGATACGGAAAGTGAAGAGTGCAATCTGGCTCTCAGCAGAACCTGTGTCAGTAGCAGACTTGCCATACTGGCCGAAGATCTCTGTCTTCTTTGAACTGTCTAAATACATTTCTTTGTTTTGTGGTGTGACTGTGTAGTAAAACTGTTTTTACTATTACATCCTTCTGATGGGTGTGTGGCCCAGTCACTATAGCCGTCACGACATCATCGAATGCAGCATGCTTTTTCGGGGCATCGGCGACACCCCTCCGATTTTGCGGGTGCAAAGGTACTACTTTTTCTCGAAATGGCCAAATATTTTTGCAAAAAAGTGCTGATTACCACACTTTTTCGATTGTTACACCGGTGTAGTAATGTGACAGGATATCGTTGTAAGGTATGCCTTTCGCTCCCATTACTGCGGCGCCTATCTGGCACAGTCCCACGCCGTGTCCCCATCCGCGTCCGTTGAGGATGAATCGCAGTGGGTAACCGTCGGCATCGGTCTTTGGCGTTGCAACGTTGAAGGCGGAGCTGTACAGGTGGGTCTCGCTGAGCACCTTGCGTATCTCCAGCTCCTTACCGATGGTGAAGGTGCACTTTTCGCCTACAATCCTGAGCAGGGAGATACGTCCGCTCTTGCCTTTCTCCAATGGCTCCAGCGCCTTGATGCGCCCGAAGTCCATCTTCATGTTCTTGCTGATGAGGGCGGAGAGCTCCTCCTGGGTGTAAGTGACGAGCCAGTCGTGGAAGTCTGTCGTCTCCTGGTCGTAGTCGTTGAGGATGTCGGATAGTATCTTCTTGTCCTGAGTGTTGCAATAAGGGTCGTGAACTGAGACGAGGTAAGGCTTGGAGATATTCTCCCAGCAATACTGATACTCCTCGGTTATTCCTCCGCAGCATTTTGAGAAGCGTGCGTCGCATATCTCGCCGTTGTAGGCCAGCACCTGTCCGCGTGTTGCCTTGACGGCATTGATGACGTGCGGATTAGCTGCATTGGTGATGCCTTGATAGCGCTGACAGTGGTCATCGGCGCAGACATCGAAGATGGTGTGGTCTTCACGGTCATACCAGCGAATGAGCATATCGTCTTTCTTCACGAACGAGAAGAAGCTGTTGGAAGCCTCGTTGAGCCTTTTCCTTCGCTCTATCTGCGACAGCAGCCAAGAGCGTGATATCACGGCATGTGCCTTTAGAAGTTCGAGGCTGCTTGTGGCTGCCATCTCTGAGGATATCACGCTTTCAAGGTATCGCTCTACGGGCAGTTCGTTGATGGCGCATATCTTATTCTCTTCCGGCACGAGGCGCAGCGCTCCTATGAAGGTCTGCCTCTGCTGTCTCTCCCAGTGGAAGTTGATGCCGATGGTGACATCCTCAATGGTGAATGACGGCGTTGTGGCCGCATCGGTGTTGGCATTCTGCTGCTGCTTCTGTTGCGGACGGAAAATGAGTTCCTGATACTGTGTGCCGCGCCATAGGATGGTGCCCTCTGATATGCTTACTGTCTGCTTGCCAGTAATCTCTTCGCCCTTGGCGGTATAGTCGCCGTTCAGGGTGAAGGTGAGCTGAGTAGCGCTCACGATGCCTACCTTTACGTCGGGCATGCTGTCAAAGCGCTTGAGGCGCTTGACGGTCTCCTTCGCCTTGTGTGGCAGGTCTTCCTTGAAGAGGGCTGCTATCTGCTCTGCCTCTTCCTTGCTGACGCTCACTTCTGCGAGAATGTCGGCAGCGCGCCGGGCATCCAGCTTGTTAAAGTCTTCTTCTCTTGGCGTTATGATGAGTCCGGCCATATCGATGGCTCCCGGGCTAATCATGAGCGTGTCGCTGCCCTGATTGCTGCCGTCGGGGTAACAGGCGGGTCTGTGTTTCTTGCGTGGGAAGACGAGGGTGGTGTACTCTCCGTCGTGTTGCCATGCTACGATGTTCATCATTGGCTCGTCGGCACCGTTTACCATGGCGCGGTATAGGCGTCGGAAGTAGCGTCGCTCTGTCTCGCTGTGTGTGGTGCGAATGACGAAGACGGGACAGACATAGTCCGTCATGAGCGAGATGCTCTCTCCTTCATTATTCTCTTCTATGGGCTGCATGGTGCGCACGAGCCGCTGCCAGTCGGTCTGTATGGGTACTATCCCCGATGTGCCGGCTTGCAGATGCATGTGGTCGGGAGCGGAAGCTCCGCACTTCGGACCGTTGTAGAACACCATGAGGTTGGAGTGCTTGCGCAGTATGCGGCGTATCTCCTCAAAGTAGTTGAAGATGCTCTGCGGCTTATGTTCCAGCAATGGGATGGTGAAGTGCTGCGGCAGGATGGGGTAGGGGTTGACGAGAATCTCGAAGTCGCTGTCTATCTGCTTCTTCAGCTGTTTGTCGGGCCTGTTCACCTGACATAGGAAGCATGCCCGCTTTGTCAATGACGCCTTGTCGATGTGTGCTCCTGTGGAGACGATTCTGGCGGGGTTGAACTGTGCCTTCAGTTCTCCCAACTGTCGTATCTGTACCTTTTGCAGGTCGTTGTATCGCTGGTGCGCATCGTCCCATCGCTCCAGCTGGCGGTTGAAGAAGCGTGTCAGGGAGTCAGACTCCATCGGTGGCATCTTGCCTTCGTGCATCAGCTTGCGTGCGTGTATCTCCATCGTGCGCAACCTGTCCTTATATATATTATTGGCGTTCACCTTCTCTATGCTGAGGGCTGCATCGCTGTTGCCGCCCCATCGCCTGCACAGGTATACCTCTTCGTATATACGTCCAATGCGGAAGGAGCGGCTGAAGGCCAGTCCCAAGGCATAGTCTTCTCCGTAGCTGGTGTTGGGGAAGCCTATTTCCCTTATCAGCGGTGTGAAGAAGGCACGTGGTGCTCCCAGTCCGTTGATGCGCAGGGCGTTATTGGGCCCGTTCTCGTCGGTCCATTCTCTATGGTCGATGATACCTGGGGGCAGGGTGTTGAGTTCGAAGTCGCACATGCGGTATGCTCCTATGACCATAGCGGCCTTCTGTCTGTAGAAGGCATCCACCACTTTCTGGAGCGTGTCGGAACCGCTGTAGAGGTCGTCGCTGTCGAGCTGCACGGCGAACCGTCCGCAATGGTCGGAGTTGATGGCCTCGTTCCAACAGCCTCCTATGCCGAGGTCTGTGCGCTGGGGTATGAGGTGTATGAGGCGGTTGGTGCCGTTTTCGGTCTCCTCCTGCACCAGTTGCTGCAGGATGGATGTGGTGTTGTCGGTAGAATGGTTGTCCACCACAATGACGTTGTATCGGAACTTAGCCTTCTGTGCCAGTGCGCTCCTGACGGCGTCGGCAATGGTCTTCTCCCTGTTGAATACTGGTATGACGACGGATGCCTCCACGTCAAACTGCTCCTCGCCGAAGTCTGGCTCCAAGCGGGTTGTGGTGTCAACCTTGGCTCCTATCTGTTCGAGATGGTATGTGGCGGCATGCTCCATCTCCATCTGAACGCTGCGGTTCTTGGGGTTGACATAGTCAAACTGTTTCTCACCGCTCTTTCGCGTGTCGTGTTCCTCTTCCGTGTAGAGATACTCATTGAGATGGAAAATGGTGCCGCACCTTTGAATATACAGACGCAGGGCGTACAGTCCGGCATAGGCATAGTCGGTCTTCTGCTGCTTTACGAAGTCGCGCAGCGTGGATGTCTTTACGAAGAGTAGCTGACCGAAGTCGAAGTCGTCGCGGATAGCTCCCTCCTGATAGTCTATTACCGGGTGCTGTTCGCGTTTTCCGTCAGTCATGGAATAGTGGTCGGCATATACCATGAGTGCCTCCGTCTCCTGTGCTACTCGCAACAGTCGTTCTGTGGCGCGTTGTCCCAGGGTGACGGGGGTGTTCTTTGTGGATATGAAGATGTATTCGGTCTTTGCTGCATCGGCAATCTCACACAGGCTGTCTGTGGAGGCCATGCCCCCGCCGTTAGGACAGGGATAGAAGATCTCAATGTTTTGTATCATCCTTTCAAATTAACGAATTAACGAATTAACAAATTATGATTACCTCTGAGGGCAGGGACGTGGTACAACCCCCTTCACTTCCCCCGTTTCCCGGGGGACAGAAACACCCGCGACAATGTTCAACCCCGAACGATGCGACTATGAAACGCTTGCCGTTTCAAGAAGCGTCCTGAGTGGGTCGGCGAAGCCAATGTTCAATGGCTTTAATCCTTTGCAAATGTAATAATAAAAGGTGAGATACGGCAATTTCGGCGGTTAAATATCGTTAATTCATGTTTTCGCATGTGGCATGATTTGTGTGTTTTGGAAAAAAGATGTAACTTTGCACCCGGAAACTGAATAATCGCCTGAAAGTTTTGCGTGATGCAAGGCATGGCTTATTGTTTGGTATGGCAGCAAAGATAAAGAGTTCAAACTGTAAAATATGAAAATTATGAAAAGACTAATGACTGTCGCAGCTGTTGCTGCGATGTTGGTTTCGTGTGGCGGAAGCCAGGGTAAGCCTGACTTCAGCGACAACGAGTATGCAGTGCGCACCATCGGTGCCTCTGATGCCGATCTTCAGACCACCTATCCAGCCACTTTCAAAGGAATGCAGGATGTGGAGATTCGTCCGAAGGTAGGCGGTTTCATCACTAAGATATATGTTAAGGAGGGCCAGCAGGTTGGTGCCGGTCAGGTGTTGTTCTCTATTGACGATGCCACCTACCGTGCCGATGTCAACCGTTGTCAGGCTGCCGTCAACTCTGCGCAGAGTGCCCTGAATACGGCCCAGCTGTCATACGAGAACGCCCAGAAGCTCTTTGCAGCCAATGTCATCGGCGACTTCGAGCTGCAGAGCAGCAAGAACCAGTGCGAGAGTGCTCAGGCAGCCCTCGGTCAGGCTCAGGCCGCCCTTGCCGCAGCCAAGGAGATGCTTAGCTTCTGCACTGTCAAGGCCCCTACGGCTGGCGTCATCGGTTCGCTGCCTTATAAGGTAGGTGCGCTGGTGGGCTCGTCCATGAACCCTGCCTTCACCACCGTCTCCAACGGCTCACACGTCGATGTGTACTTCTCCATGAACGAGAAGGAAATGATGCAGCTCATCCGCGAGAGCGGTTCCCTGCAGGCTGCCATCGCCAAGATGCCGGCGCTGAAGCTGCAGCTTGCCGACGGCACCATCTACGGCTCTGAGGGTAAGGTGGTAAAGGCCAGCGGCATCATCGACCCCGTGACGGGTACCACCAGCCTCATCGCTGCCTTCCCCAACCCCCAGCACCTCATCAAGTCTGGCGGCTCAGGCAAGGTTGTGATGCCATACGTGTCCACCAACGTCATCATCATTCCGCAGGATGCTACGGTGGAGATTCAGGACAAGCACTTCGTGTATGTCGTGGGCAAGGACAACAAGGTGAAATACACCGAGGTGACCGTCGACCCGCAGAACGACGGTCAGAACTATATCATCACCTCCGGCATCAAGAAGGGTGACCGCATCGTGGTCTATGGCGTGAACCAACTCTCTGAGGGTATGGAGATCAAACCCCTCACCGAGGCTGAGTATGCCAAGAAGATGAAGAAGGCCGAGGAACTGTCAAAGGTTCAGGGCGACGGCGTCTTTGCCGTAGCCAAGGCATTGAAGGGATAGACACTCTTCCAAATTTGTTAATTAGAAATTACTAAGATGAGATTAGATAACTTTATCAATAGACCGGTGCTCTCCACCGTGATCTCAATCGTCATTGTGATCCTCGGTGCCATAGGTATCGTAACGCTGCCTATCGAGCAATATCCTGACATTGCGCCTCCTACTATCATGGTGCAGTGTTACTATCCGGGTGCTGATGCCAACACCGTGCAGAACTCCGTGCTGGCACCGCTTGAGAACCAGATCAATGGTGTGGAGGGCATGACGTATATGACCTCCACGGCCTCCAACGAAGGCTCTGCCATGATTACCGTATACTTTGAGCAGGGCTCCGACCCTGACATGGCTCAGGTCAACGTTCAGAACCGTGTGTCGCAGGCTCAGGCCTTGCTGCCCTCCGAGGTTACGAGGGGCGGTGTGACGGTGATGAAGCGTCAGACCTCCACCGTGCTCATCATGGGTCTGGTGTCGCCTGACGACCGCTACGACGAGAAGTTCCTCGGCAACTATGCCGACATCAATATCATCCCTGAGATGAAGCGTATCGACGGTATCGGCGACTGTGAGTCCATAGGTCTGAAGACCTACACCATGCGTCTGTGGCTCGATCCTACCAAGATGCGCGACCTGAACCTCATGCCTACCGATGTCATCAATGCCCTTTCCGAGCAGAACATCGAGGCTGCACCGGGTAAGTTCGGTGAGCAGTCCGACAAGCAGTATGAGTATTCCATGAAATACACGGGTCGTCTGAAGACTCCTGAGGAGTTCGGCGATATGATTATCAAGACCGACAACATGGGTCATGTGCTTCGCGTGAAGGATGTGGCAAAGGTCGAGATGGGTGCCCTCTACTATACCGTGAGCACCCAGATGGACGGCCATCCTGCCGTGATGATGATGGTCACGCAGCGTGCCGGCTCCAACGCTACGGCAATTTCCAACGATGTGAAGAAGACGGCAGAGCGTCTGTCCAAGAACTTCCCTCCCGGCATGGAGATACAGTTCATGCAGGACGTGACGGAGTTCATCAGCGCCTCGCAGCATGAGGTGTACAAGACCCTCATCGAGGCCCTTGTGCTCGTGTTCATCGTGGTGTTCATCTTCCTGCAGGACTTCCGCTCTACCCTCATCCCAATGATTGCCGTGCCGGTATCGCTGATAGGTACGATGTTCTTCCTCAAGGTCATCGGCTTCTCTATCAACCTCCTCACGCTGGCCGCCCTCGTCCTTGCCATCGCCATTGTGGTGGATGATGCCATCGTGGTGGTTGAGGCCGTGCATGCCAAGCTCGATATGGGATATAAGAACGCACGTAAGGCATCCATCGATGCCATGAGCGAGATAGCCGGCGCCATCGTCTCCATCACCCTTGTGATGTCGGCGGTGTTCATTCCTGTATCGTTCATGAGCGGCACCACCGGTACGTTCTATCGTGAGTTCGGTCTTACTATGGCCATCTCCATCGTCATCTCCGCCGTCAACGCCCTCACGCTCTCTCCGGCTCTCTGTGCCATACTGCTGAAGCCGCATGACAAAGACGGCGAGGGTCACGGCAAGTCGTCATTCAAAGACCGTTTCTTCGCCGGCTTCAACACCTCTTATGACAAGCTGCAGACGAAATACCAGAAGGCTGTCTCCGGCATCGTGCATAATAAGTGGATAGCCATTGCCGCCGTTGTGGTCGGCATCGCCGTGATGGGCATCGAGGCAATGGTTACGAAGACGGGTCTCGTGCCTGACGAGGACACCGGTACGGTGTTCGTCACCGTCTCTACGCCTCCTTCCACGTCGCTCCGTAAGACCAACGATGTGCTGGACCAGGTGCAGAAGATGCTCGACAACAACCCGGCCATCCAAAGGACTCTCCGTATCACGGGTTATAACTTCATTGCCGGACAGGGCTCTAACCAGGGTACGTTCATCGTGAAGCTCAAGCCCTTCGACGACCGTAACCGTTCCGAGTACTCTATGATGGTGCTGGGAATGATATATAAGCAGACGGCAGTCATCAAGGGAGCGCAGATCCTGGCCTTCCAGCCACCTATGGTGACGGGCTTCTCAGCCACTAACGGCCTTACCTTCGCCATGCAGGACCGCACGGGCGGCGACCTCGACAAGTTCTTCGACATCACGAAGAAATTCCTTGCCGAGCTCAACAAACGCCCGGAGTTCTCCACCGCCATGACCTCGTTCAACTCGTCCTATCCTCAGTATCAGATAGATGTGGATGTGTCGAAGTGTAAGCAGGCCGGCATCTCGCCGTCAACGGTCCTCACCACCATGCAGGGCTACTACGGCGGCATGTATGCCTCCAACTTCAATGCCTACGGCAAGCTCTACCGTGTTTACGTGCAGGGCGACCCCAAGACGCGTGAGGACTATTCTTCCCTGAAGGACGTATATGTGCGCACCTCTAACGGCCAGATGTCTCCCGTCTCTGAGTTTATCAACCTCAAGCGCGTCTATGGCCCGCAGGTCATCAACCGTTTCAACCTCTTCACCGCCATCAATATCAACGCCTCTCCGGCTGACGGCTATTCCACCGGCGACTGTATCGCCGCGATGGAGGAGGTGGCAAAGACAACGCTGCCTGCCGGCTACACCTACGAGTTCTCCGGCCTGACGCGTAACGAGGCAGAGTCAAGCAACTCCACCGCTCTCATCCTCGTGCTCTGTCTGGTATTCGTTTACCTCATCCTCTCAGCGCAGTACGAGTCATACCTCCTGCCTCTGACGGTCATCCTCTCCATACCGTTCGGTCTGGCCGGTGCGTTCCTCTTCACCAACCTCTTCGGCAAGAACAACGATATCTACATGCAGATTGCCCTCATCATGCTCGTGGGTCTGCTGGCAAAGAACGCCATCCTTATCGTACAGTTCGCCCTGGAGCGCCGCCGTCTGGGTATGGCCATCTCCTGGTCGGCGATACTCGGCTCTGCAGCACGTCTGCGTCCTATCCTCATGACGGCATTGGCGATGATTATCGGTCTGTTCCCGCTCATCATCACAGGCATCCCGGGCCTGAGCCTCTTCATGCCTCCCGCAGTAGGCGAGAACGGATATATCACCCTCGGCGCTGCCGCCATCGGCGGTATGCTCGTCGGTACCTTCTGCCAGATTCTCGTGGTGCCAGCCCTCTTCGTCATCTTCCAGTGGTTGCAGGAGAAGATTTCTCCGCTGCGCTTCGACGACGAGCCTAACGCATCCATCGAGGCACAGCTGAGCCAGTACTATGCTCCGCGAAAGATACGCAGTAACGAGTTTGAAGATAACTATGTAAAGTAAAAGCGATATGAAGACACTCAATATAATCACCTTCGGTCTTGCGGCTGCCCTGCTGAGCAGCTGCGGACTATACTCAAAATACGAGCGTCCCGAGGTAGGTGTCAATACCGACACCTTCATGCGCGACGCCTCCCAGTATGCCAATACCGCCGACAGCACCGGCTTCGGCGATGTGGCGTGGCGTGAGGTCTTCACCGACCCGCAGCTGCAGGTGCTCATACAGGAGGGTCTCGACAATAATGTCGACATCTTCAAGGCCGTAGCCGGCGTCAAGCAGCTGGAGGAGGCGCTGAAGTGTGCACGTCTCGCCTTCCTGCCCAGCGTGGCCCTCGCACCTTCCGGCACCATGTCGAAGGTGCTCACCGGCGACTATAAGTCCGACTGGAGCAAGACCTACGCCATCCCCGTGTCGGCCTCATGGACCGTCGATATCTTCGGCAGCATCCTCGCGCAGAAGCGTAATGCCGAAGTGACGCTGGCCATGTCGAAGGACTATGAGCAGGCAGCGCGTTCCGGCGTCATCTGCGGCGTGGCCAACAGCTACTACACCCTTCTCATGCTCGACCGTCAGCTGGAGATCCTCGGTGAGATGGAGCAGCTGACCAAGGAGACGTGGGACATGATGAAGCTGCAGAAAGAGCTGCGCGGAGCCCGCGAGACCAGCGTGGTGTCGGCCCAGGCTGCACACCTCAATGTCAAGGCCCAGGCCGTCGACATGCGCCGTCAGATCAGCGCGGTGGAGAATGCACTCTCGCTCCTCATCGGTCGTCAGGCAGGCACCGTCAGCCGCGGCAAGCTCGCCGACCAGTCGCTGCCAACGCAGTTCAGCACGGGCTATCCCGTACGCCTGCTCAGCATACGTCCTGACGTACATGCCAAGGAGATGAACCTCGCGGCATGCTTCTACGACGTGCAGAAGGCACGCAGCGCCATGTATCCGTCTATAACCATCTCTGCCACAGGCTCCTACACCAACAGCCTGGGCTCCATGATAGCCAACCCCGGACAGCTGCTGGCCAGCTTCGTGGGACAGCTGGCACAGCCTCTCTTTGCCAATGGCAGGCTGACAGCCCAGCTCAAGGTGGCCAAGCTCGACTATGAGGTGGCGCAGCACGAATGGAACCACTCCATCCTGCAGGCCGGTGCCGAGGTGAGCAACTACCTCGTGGAGTACCACAGCGCCAAGGAGAAGGGTGAGCTGGACCGCCAGCAGGTGGAGGCTCTCACCAAGAGCGTGGACTATACGCGTAACCTCTTCAAGATGGGGTCAAGCTCCTATCTCGAGGTCATCTCCGCACAGTCGTCGCTCCTCTCGGCAGAGATATCCCAGGTTACCGACGACTTCAACAAGATGCAGGCCGTGGTGAACCTCTACAGCGCCCTCGGAGGAGGAAGGTACTAAAGCCCCTCCCCGCCGGCCCCAAGGGGAGGGAGGAGAGGCCGCCATCGATATAACGGCATAACGAAACAACGAAAAAACTCAACTGCAATGAATAACATCTCAGACAAGGCCTTTGTTCATCCAAAGGCGCAGATAGGCGACAATGTGGAAATAATGCCCTTCGCCTATATAGAGGAAGACGTGGTGATTGGCGACGGTTGCACCATCTATCCCTTCGTGAGCATCATGAACGGCACGCGCATGGGTAAGAACAACAAGGTGCACCAGGGAGCCGTCATCAGCGCCATCCCCCAGGACTTTGAATATAAGGGCGGCAAGACGCTCACCGTCATCGGCAACGACAACATCTTCCGCGAGAACGTCATCGTGGCGCGCTCCAGCTATGAGGGAGAGCAGTATGCCACGCGTATCGGCCACCGTAACTTCTTCATGGAGGGTGTGCATATCTCCCATGATAATGTCATAGGCTACGACAACGTCTTCGGCTATGGCTCGAAGCTTGCCGGCAACGTCGTGGTGGAGGATGATGTCATCCTCTCCACCAACGTCGTGGTCAACGCCAACGTACGCATAGGACGCACCTCCATGCTCGGTGCCGACACCTTCATCTCCAAGGACGTGCCGCCGTATATCATCGCCGCCAACGACCCTGTGGAGTTCCAGGGCGTCAACCAGTTCTCCATGTCGAAGCTCGGCAAGGACGAGAAGACCATCGGTCATATCGCCAACGCCTACCGCCTCGTCTTCAACGGACAGAACGACATCCTCGACGTATGCCGTCAGATCAAGATGCAGATCCCCGAGGGAAAGGAAATCAACAACATCATCTCCTTCCTCTCGTCATCCAAGCTGGGTCTGATAACGAAGATCTAAGACATAACAATATCTTTGCACTTTTTGATTCATTAAGGGTGAGTTGTTGTGAAACAATCCACCCTTGTTTTTGTGCCCGACTCTCGCTTCAGTGAAGACAGATGTCTCGCAGAAATCGTAACTTTAACGACCACGCTCCGAGCTTTAACGACCACGAATTACACGAATTTCTCGAATTTAATTAATACCTGTCATAGCAGAATAAACATATTAAGTATGTGTAAAGTAAATCGCAGTGCGCAGCAAATTCGTGAAATTCGTGAAATTCGTGGTAGAGAAAAAATGCGTAATGTGAATTACAGTGCGCAGACCTTGCTACCTCTTGTTATAACAAAATTAACATGGTGTAAAAAAGTGATTTTGGCAGTCCTGAGCTTCAACTGCTCGTCGTGAGCGATAATTGCCTTCGCAACAAACTGGTATTCAGGACGTTGTAATAGACGGTCTATTACCTTGTAAAAGTTACTCTTTTACCTCCTAAAAGTTACTCTTTTACCTCCTAAAAGTTGCCCTTTTACAACCTAAAAGTTCCCCTTTTATTT